>Ga0185299_10001358_pt1 | contig 48465 bp, 24 predicted proteins | sample PaiPotPPA55metaG_FD_128002 | JGI IMG/M metagenome (GOLD analysis project Ga0185299, IMG submission 128002) | Iron sulfur acid spring bacterial and archeal communities from Banff, Canada, to study Microbial Dark Matter (Phase II) - Paint Pots PPA... ... | reverse complement strand
GCCCCCTCGGGGGCTCTTGCTATGGGGTCGCCCGGTGCCCTAACGGGGCACGCCGGTAAATAGAGGGAAATGACCCTCTCGCGACAACGGGGAGGGAGAGGAATGGCCCTCTCCCTTACCCACTAACGAAGATGCCTTTTTCAAGGCGTCTCGCGCGCTGCGCGTTTCTGCAGTTCTTGCACATGCGCGCCGAATTCTTTCGTGTTGGTCAGTGCGAACAGCAAATCCTGCAACGCCTCCTTACGGTTGCTCTTGCTGCCAAGAAAATTCCCGGCAAACTGCTTTTCCGTCTCGGCGGGGAAACGGGCCAGGGTTGCCAGATAGAGGGCGTCGATGGCGTCCCCATTGCTCTTCCCTGAGTTAAGCAACTCGCCGATAAGTCTGTCAAAGCGACCTCCTTCCCGGCCGGCCAGGTTAAGGCCTGCCGGGCCACTCGTCCGCGCCGCATCAAGCCTCCGCTCCCAGAGTTCCACGGTGCCGTTGTCTCCCGCGATGGCCAGAAGCCGGCCGTCCGGCGAAAACGCCACGCTGTGCACTGCCCCCGTGCGCCCCATCGCCCTGGCAAGGATGGTCCCGGTAGCTACATCCCAGCAGATGAATCTTTTGTCCATGCCGCCCGTGACCAGCGTCTTGCCGTCCGGTGAAAACGCCAGCGCCAGCACGATATTTTCGTGCCCCTTCAGTGCGTCGACCTGCTTGCCCGTGGCCACGTCCCAAAGTTGCACGGCCGTGTCATTGCTGGAACTGGCCAACCTCTTACCGTCCGGCGAAAACGCCACGGCCGCCTGCAACAGGCGCAGGTTCGCCGGTTGAAATCGGCCGATTTGCCGTACTTCCTTGCCTGTGGCCGCGTCCCACAAACGCACCGTGCTGTCCGTGCTCGCCGCGGCCAGGAGTTTGCCGTCCGGCGAAAAGGCCAGTCCGCTGCCGCGTCGCGGCGTTTGGGATACGGCGCTTAGCTTGCCCGACGTTACATCCCAGAGCGTTACGCGCTGGTTGGCATCGGCGCTGGCCAGAATCCGGCCGTCGGGAGAGAAAGCAATTGCCAGCGGGGCTTCCCTGTCCGCGAGATTTACCCGCTCCAGCCCCGTGGCCAAATCCCAAAGCTTCACGGCCCGGTCGCCCCCAGCCGCCAATATCTTTGCGTCCGGGGAAAACGCCAGGGCGCGCACCGCCGGTCTGGATTGCGCAGTCTCTCCCGGATCCAGGCGGCCGTCGCTTGGTGAGGCCAGTTGCTTTACGGCTTTGCCGCTGTCAATATCCCAGAGCACGACTCTGCCGCTCCCATCACCGGCCGCCAGGTGCTTGCCGTCCGCCGAGAAGGCGACGGCATAGATCGCCCATGACTGCGCCGGCTGCTGGTCGGAGGGCGCGAGCGTACGGAGCAAGCGATAGGCTTCTCCCGTGCTCGGCTTGGCCTGTAGCGCCTGGGGCAAGTCCTGATTTACTTGCTGGATTTGCTCTGCCGCGCGCGGCCCGCGCGTCAGGGCGCCGGCGCCCGTGCCGAGCAAGCCGACGGCCATGACAACCAGGGCGACCATTTTCATCTTGGTTACGAGCATGGTTTTCAAAACTCCTTCTGTCAAAGCGGTGACCTGGGCCGGGACCAGCCCAGGCAAAACAGTCTGGCCGGCTGCGACCAGCGTGGCGGCCTTGACGGTACCGATCACGCGCGCCGCCGGCATGGCGGCGCAGGCTTGCCGCGCCAGCGCGGGCGCCAACAGCGCTGCCGACAGGCTTAGCCCGCGGCGCGTCAACCGGTTCCGCAGCAGCCGCCGGCCGCGCTCCAGGCGGCCGCGCAGCGTCGGCGTCGTCCAGCCGAGCTCATGGGCCGCCTCGTCGCGCGTCTTGCCCTGCAGGTAGCAGAGGACCAGGGGCGCGCGAAGTTTCTCCGGTAAGCGCTCCAGTTCGGCGTCGAGCTGGCGCATCATCTCGCGCCAGGACAAATCATCTGTGCTGCCGTTGTCGGCGACATCGGCCAGTGGTTTCTCTCGAGCCCAGTGGCGCGCCAGCTCTCGTTGCAGGCTCCGGGCACTGCGATAGGCCACGCCATGCAGCCAGCTGGCCAGGGAATCGCGCTTGCGGATCGACCCCGCCTTGCGGGCCAGCACCAGGAACGCCGCCTGGCAAGCATCCTCGGCATCATGCACATGGGGCAGCACACGCCGGCAGACGCTCAGCACCATGGAGCCATGCCGCTCGACCAGCGCCGCAAACGCCTCTTGCTCCTGACGCGCCACAAAACGCGCCAGTAGCTCTCGGTCCGATTGCTGACGCGCCTCGGCAGGCGCCGCCAGCCTGGCAATGTGGTACAGAACCGTTGTTAGTTGGCCATGGTTCATCGGGCTTACCGGGATGTCCTGGATAGCTTGCTCTACTTATTAGTGGCAGATGGGAGGGAAATTGACACAATTTTTTACGCGCCCGGCCGTGGCGGCAAGTTTCTAACTTGCCGGGTCCAACGGCAAGTTAAAAACTTGCCGCCACCTACCCCGCTTCGCTCGTTAGCGGAAAAGAGCAACATGCGAAATGCTCTGGACACGCCGCGGCTCTTTTGTCACAAGCAGCCTCTCACTTTCCAGATCGAATTTACATGGCAGGCAGCAACCATGCTCGCGAAATCCGTCCGCGCAGGTATGTCATTCGTTCTGGTCCTCATGGCCGGCTGCGTTGCACGTGACCTGCGCCCCTATCACGATCTGCCTCCCGCGGACATCAAGGCTACGCGCATTGATTACGTGGATGCGGATGCCTTCGACGTGGTCCTGGAAACGGACCTGACAAACCAGGATCCCGTGATCCTGATCCAGACTTCGTATCAAAAACCGGAATGGGGCGGCCGGCTCAACGGCTGGATCGCCGCCTGGAACCTGGGCGGCAAGGTGGACGCCAACAAGGAGAAGCGCACGCTGCGCTTCCAGATTCCGGCGGTTACGGTGGACAAGGACAGCATCCGGGAATTCCGCCTGCTGGTGGGCGGCTTCATGGATCGCGTCGACCAGCTTGCGAAGGACACTTCAGTCTGGTGGTCCGAGGAAAAAGTCCGCAACCGCCGGATCGCTCTTTTGAAGCCCTACAATCTCCGCTTCAACCAGGACGAGGACGGCAACATTCAGCTCATCTTCTTCAACGGCCGCTACGCCCGCTATTACGAAGACTTCATGACCAAGGTCGCTCGCGCCGACGGCGACGCGGAAGCCGGTTGGACGCGCGCCTTCACTTGCTCGCGGTGCAAGCCGAAGCAGAATGCACAAGCAACGGGGTCGGAGGAAAAAAGCCCTTCCGCCAAGTCGACGGCGGCACCGCAATTAACCGCGCTCGAGCGTGACAAATGATGTCGGAGGACCGCATTGACAAGATGCCTGTGCCCGACACAATAACAGTATGAGCATTGAACAAGCCGAAACTGACATTCCTCCCGAACTAGCCGCAGATACACAAGCCGTGCTGGAGCATCTTGCTTCCGGAAGAACACTCGATCCGGAAGTAGCACGCAGAGTCCGCGAAAGGGGCGAGCGCATTCGCGAAGAGATATTCAACAAGCACGGGATTCTCAACATCGGCGTTCCTGCAATCCGTGAGCTTCGTGACGTATGAAGTACATAGCGGACAATGCTCACTTGATTAAGCGAGAATTGACCGCAGCACGTTACCATGCACATCCGTTAAACGGAAATCCCGCCCGGCATAGCGATAAGTCAGTTTCTTGTGATCGATCCCCATGAGGTGCAAGATGGTCGGCATTCAGTTCGTCGCTTCGCCCCGGCACGCCGATGGTCTGCTGATTACCGGTCCCGTTACGGAAAACATGAAACTCGCATTGCAAAAGACGTACCAGGCCCTTCCCGCTCCGAAGATCGTCATCGCCGTCGGGGCCTGCGCGATCTCCGGCGGCCCATACCTAGACCATGCCGAGGTCCACAATGGCGCGGACGCCGTGCTGCCGGTGGATCTCTATATCCCGGGCTGCCCGCCCCATCCCTTTACCATTCTGGACGGCCTGTTGCGCCTGTTAGGGAAATTGGCCGAGCGACATGAAGAATCAAGTTCTCTCAGTATTTCGTGAATCCACCGACATCCCAAACCACAAGCCGCGCTTTATGGAAATAAGATCATAATTGGAACCTTGCTGGACATTCGACCGGGTGACGAGGCAGGACGGTGTCGGGGTTGTCTGTGGTGAACATGAGAAATGCTTTCACCTCTACCACTACTTCATCCACCCCACGTTCGGTTGGCTGTACGTTCGGCTGGCAGACCTGGTTTCCCTTCGAGATGCAAGTCGGCATCAATGGGCGGGAATGGCTCCAGGTGGCCGTGTTTCTCTTGGACTTGGCTAAGGATGCCTGCCAAACACCTGGCAACCTATGGCATTCTTTGAAAAACTTCTCGATTTCTCTCTGACACCATCGGAATCGCCTTGACGGTAAGCTCGGTTTCTGCATCGGAGCCATGAAGAAGGCCAGGTGTCCATGTTGGTGGCCGTCTTGGCCATGGCTCTCCGCAGGCGTTCGGCGAAGCCACTGGAAAGCCGCGCACAAGGCATCGCCACGCCGCCGCGGGAGGTGGCCACAAATCTCTGACGCGCACATTGGCCCGCCTGGACAGGCCAGGCGGGCCAATGCTGTTCGAAGTTAGAACAGACCGGCTAATCTTTCCTCTGCCAGAGCCGTGCGATTTCGGCCACCAGGTCGTCCGCGAGGGCCGGCGCCTGGGCGAAGTTGTCGGACGGCGCGGGTGTAAGATGCGGCGTGGGAGCCGTTGCCGAGTAAGCAGCGAGCACCGCATCGATCTGAGTGACGCGGGCCAACGCGCCCTTGTCCGGCGGGGGCTCCTGCTCGGCGACAGCTACGGATCCAGGCTGCGCGGTAGGCGGCTGGACAATCAGCAGGCGAGCCGTTTCGGCCAACGCCACATCGTCCCTTGGCAAGACGGCCGCCGCCTTGGCGGCGAGGGGAGCAAAGGCCGCGTCCACGTGGTACGGGCTAATATGCGCCGGCCGCGGCAGCACAGCTGCCGCCACGAATTGTGTCTCGCCCGGGAAGCGACGCACGCCCGGTTGCAACCAGGTACCCATCAGGTCGTTGGCATGAGCACCGGAAGCAATGTCGTCGTAACCGAGCACGTGACCGAACTCGTGCATGACGACCGTTAGCAGATCCATGCGCCCGTACGCCGGGCTGGAGGGAGCCGCCTGCAATGGACCGTGCCCCGGGCTGGCATTGAACTCAGTGCTGTCGAACGGGGTCGAGTCAACGAACCAGCCGAAGCCCGCCGCTGTAGGATCGATTACGATCGTGTCGGCAATCGTCTGGCCTATCATGACCCCGGGCAGATAGGTGATCGCGAAGGGTACCTGCTCGAGGAGAGCGGCGTCTCGCTGGTAAGCAGGCAGGGCCGTCCAATAATCAATGGCCGCTGCGATGATCGGCTGCAGCTGGCCGGGCTGCAGGGAGGAAACGGTGGCGGCAGAAATTGCCGCGGGCGTTGCCGCAAGCTGGGGCGTGCCGCCGCCCACGTAGGCCGGGTCATTGCCGCGGATCGATAGGTTGTAAAAGGAGGCTGCGCCGTTTCGAGCCAGCAGACCAACCTGGAGGTTACCCTGAGTCAGGCCTCCTACGGTTGGGAAGCTGTAGCCAAAGCTGATGGCCGTCTGCCCGTTGAGCACCACATTCACGGTCGGGTTGCCGCCGCCTACGGGTGCATTGTCCAGGGCGATCAGCAGAGTGTTGTCCGTGCCCGCCGTGACGGTGCGCGTGGCGACCGCATCGACGAACCAGCCCGCGGGGTTGCGGTGGCCAAGGATGACCTGGTTTGTGCCCGGCACAATCGCGGCGAAGAGGAAACCGGTGCTGTCAGTGTAGCCAAAAACGAGTCCGGCCCAGGTGCCATTCGCCGCCGCGTTGACGGTCGCCTGGTACTCCACGTATGAAGAGGAGACAACGTTGAGCGGACGAGTGCTGAGCGCCGCGTCGCCGACAGGCGGCGTGAGGTTGTAGCGGTTTGAGCTGACCGACCCCTGGCCGGACTGAACGGTGAACCCGGCCAGACCGGTGCTGGAGATGGCCGGCGTTACCTGGTACGTGAAGACCTTTGGCAAGACCTGGACCTGGGCCCAGGTGAAGTTGGTTACGGAACTATCGACACCGAGTGCCAGGAGTCCAGTATTGAGCGGGTTGGCAAAGGTGTACGAGAGGGTGCTATTGCCGACAAGCAACTGGGCGGTCGCACCACTGAGAATGACTTCGAGCCAGATTTGCGCGTTCAGCTTGACGTTGGAACTGAGGGTAGCCAGGTCGTTCCAGCCGCTTGCCGAGCGCCAGCCGATGCGCAACTTGCCGGTCAACGCATCGACGCCGGCATATTTGAAGTCCGTGCTGTTTTGATAGTCAAAGATCAAGAAGCCGTTCTGCTTGGCCCCGCCACTGGTGAGCTTGAGCGAACCCTGGTACTCCACGTAGGACGGCAGCCACTGATCGAGATAGAGCAGGCTGACGGCATCGCTGTTAGCTGCCGCCGAACCCAGGTACAGGTTGCTGCCCGGCGTCCAGGTGCCGCTATCGGGAATGAAGGGCGCTGCCGAAGCGCTGGTAAAGCTCGAGGCGAATTTAGTGTCCCGCTTGCTGCCGCCGATATTGCCCGGCGGCTGGTCGCTTGGCGCCCCGGTCTGGTCGCGCCAGGCCGCGTCATGCTGAAGCACCAGGCCCAGTTCGCCGAAGGGCTCGCCGTTCCGTGTCGGGTCGGCGCCGTAGTCGGCCGCCAGCGTCTGATCGGACCCGTCGTTCCTGGACAGGTCGTAGAGGAACTGCGGCAGGCGCGGGTCCAACTGACGGCTTACCGTGGGCGAGCCCCACGGCGAGAACGGCACGATGTAGGTGTTGAAGTTGCCCACCCAGTCGATCAGCCGGTCCGCGGCGCTATCGGCGATGAGCACGTCTTTGCCGGCGCCGCCGTAGGCGCGGTTGGTGTTGTTCACGGCGTTGTTGGGCATGTCGTTCAGGCCGCCGTTGATGTCCTGGCTGGACCGGGCGTCAAGCAGGTCGTTGCCGAAACCGCCGAACAGGTCGTTCTGGCCGGTGCCGGCGACGATCCAGTTGTTGCCGAGGTCGCCGAAGAGGTTGTCGTTGCCGTCGGTGTGGATGTTAGCCGAGGCGGGATAGCGCGGGTCGAGCGGCCCGTCGTTGGCGTTGAGGTCAAGGAACCACGGCAGCCCCGTGCCGGTCTTGTTGGCGGTCCCATCGGAGTTGAGCAGGACCTTGCGGCGCGGGTCGAACTCGTCATAGAGTGCGAACTGACCGGTGCGGCCGACCTGCCTGGGGGAGTGTGTGCCTGAGGGGTCGATGGGGTTGAAGCGGAGCGCGTTGCCAGGGTTGTAGGGCTGGTACCAGTCACTCTCGGCGACGCCCGTGAGGTTGCCGGTGACGTTGTAGGTCTGGAGGTAGGACAGGGGTAGAGCCTCGCCGCCCGAGATGGCGTCGTCACCGGAGCCCCCGTGGACAGTGTCGTTGCCGATGCCGCCGAAGATGATGTCGTCAGACTGATGCGGCGCGTTGAAGCCAAAGTTCCATTCGGGGGTGCTGGCGTTCCAGGTTACGTCCTCGCTGAACGGCTCGAGGTCCACCGTCGACTTGAGCTGGCCGGCCACGTTGATCGTCGCTGACTGGACCTTGCCCGGCGTGGAGATCACCAGGTTGAGCTGGTTGGCCGGGATCGCGGTCACGCCGTTGAGCGGCTCGGCGAGCCCGTTGCGGCTGGCGAAGATGCGGCCGTCCTGGCCTATGATGGCGGCGTTGCCGGCGCCGCCGGAGATCCAGTTGGTGCCGTAGCCGGCGACGATCTGGTTGTCCTGGCCGCCGCCGTAGATCCAGTTATTGCCCTTCTCGCCGAAGATGAAGTTGTCGCCGTTCTCGCCGTGGATCTCGGTGCTGCCGCCAATGTCCTGCGCGGCCGCGGTCGCGTTGAAGGCCGGGCCGCCCGGCGTGTAGTCCAGCAGTTTGGCGGCGCGCGGAATGATCTTCATCTGGTTGCTGTAGTTGTCGTAGTTGAACGCCAGGAAGCCGTTGAAGGTCGCCACGCCACCCACAGAACTCGCCCCAGTCATGGGGGCGAGCATGACCTGGCCATTCACGGTGACGCCCACCAGCCGGAAGATGTCGCCGTTGTTGCTGATGATCATGTCGGAGTCGTGCGCGTGGCCCGAGGGCGTGGTATCGCCGGGGTCGTTGCGGGAGATGTCGGTGCCGGCGCCGCCGAAGATGAGGTTGGAGCCGCTGGGCCGCTGGGTCCGCGTCGTGAGGCTGAACTGGTCGGAGTTGCCGCCGATGATGTCGTTCTGGCCGCCGTCGCCGAAGATAACGTCGTTGCCGCCGCCGCCTTCGATGTAACTGCTGCCGTCGTTGCCTGGCACGCTGACGGGGTTGCCGTTGGCGTCAAAGTGATCGAAGTCTTCAAACGACGGCCGCAGGAACAGGTATCCGGTGACCATCGCGGACAGATTACTGCCCCAGGTGGCCGGAAGATTATTGGCGCTGCGGATTTCGCTTACGAAGCTGGCCGTCGGTATAAACCGCCACGCGCCCACGCGCCCCGAGTTGATCTGGGCGATGATCCTGGTGGCGCGGGCCACATCGGCCGGATCGCCGGGATTGTACTGGATGTCGGCAAGGGTCAGGAGACGATTGATGATGATCTGCTGGTCGGCCCCCCAGAAGTAGAGCTTGGGCTTCAGATCGATCGAGCCGTGCCCCTGGATCGTGTCGCTGCCCAGGCCGCCGAAGATCATTTTGTCGCCCGGCCCGCCGGCGATGTAGTTGTTGCCGTAGCGCGTGCTGGGTGTGCTCGTATCGTGATCGAGGAGGGTAATCTGGAAGTCCGCCCACCAGGCCGCGCCGCGCGGATCCACATAGGTCCGAGTGGGGTCGATGAGCGCCTGGCCGGCTGTTGCCGGATTGGTGCTGTAAATCTGCGTGCCGGAGAGAACGCGGAAACGCGGGTTCCGGTAATCGCCGAGGGTGGTGGTGCGGTCGAGGAGGGCGTTGTTGGCGAAGATCAGGTCCTTGCCCGCGCCGCCATCGATGGAGTCGTCGCGCGGGCCGCCGATGATGATGTCGTCGTGCGGGCCGCCGTAGATGGTGTTGTTGCCCCCCTGGTCGCGGTTGATGGACTCGATGTGATCGACGATCTGGTTGGCGTTGTAGTGAATGTAAGCGTTGTCGCCGACGAGGATGTTCGTGCCCATGCCGCCGCGGATGTAATCGTTGCCGAGGCCGCCGATGATAGTGTCGTTACCGCCGCCCCCGTAGAGGTGGTTATCGCCGGGTGCGGTGCCCGGAGTAATGGAGACGAGGCGGGTTGGGCCGTCGCTGCCGGAGATGGGCGCGTAGTTCAGGACGGCGTCATTGCCGATGATGATATCGTTGCCGTTGCCGCCGTAGACGGTATCGTTGCCGGCGCCGCCGAGGATGGTGTTGTCGGAAAGGCCGCCGTAGATGGTGTCGTTGCCGCCCTGGTTGGCGTTGATGGACTGGATCTGATCGACGATCTGGGTGTCGTTGTAATGGATATAGGCGTTGTCGCCGACGAGGATGTTCGTGCCGGCGCCGCCGTGGATGAAATCATTGCCGAGGCCGCCGATGATGGTGTCGTTGCCGCCGCCGTAGAGGAAGTTGTTGCCGGCGACGGTTCCCGGGGTGATGGAAACGAGGCGGGTCGGGCCGTCATTGCCGGAAACGGGCGCATAATTGAGGACGGCGTCGTTGCCGACGATGATATCGTTGCCGGTACCGCCATAGACGGTATCGTTGCCCGCGCCGGCGATGATGGTGTTGTTGCCGCCGGTCTCGTAGATGGTGTTGTTGCCGCCTTGATCGTTGAAAACGGAGGTGATCAGCTGCGGTCCGCGGAAGGTGCCGTCGGTCTGGTCCTCCGGCAGCGTCGACACGCGGTAGGTCCACGTCGCATCGGGGATGGTGTCCCACGGGCGGTCGATCGTGACCGTATCGGCGGTGTTGGCGACGATGGTCCGGAACTGGACATCGCCGGCAGGGGAGATCGCCTGAATCGACAGGCCAACGAAGCCGCCGAAGCGCGTGGCGAAGGCGTGGCCTTGATAGAAGGTCGTCGCCGTGTCGGTGAGGGTGGTGGCGGTGGCGCTGGTGGGATTCGGGTTGACCGGATCGAGCTTCTCCGAGAAGCCCAGGCGGGTGACGATAAAGCCGGCGCCGTTGACGTAATCGACGCGGCCCAGGCTGCCGAAGATGATGTCGTTGCCGGAGCCGCCTTTGAGGGTGTTGTTGCCCAGGCCGCCGAAAATGACCAGGCCCAGGGTGGACTGGGAGCCGTCGGCATAATCATTGCCGGAACCGAAGTTAAGCGCGAAGGCCCCGTCCTCGCCATCCTTGAGGTTGATGGTGACCTTGTTATTGCCGCTGCCGGTGTTGAGCATGGTGAGGGTGTAGAAGGGAACAGTGCGCTTGACGGTGCCGTCGGCGGAGTTGCTGGTGTAATCGACGAGGACGTTGTTGTTGCCGTTGCCCAGGTCCATGCGCACCACCTCCATGTTGGAGTAGGTGATGCCGCCGGACTGAATGGTGTTGCCGACGACGATGTTCGGCCCCATGCCGAAGCCGGTGATGCGGCCGCGGGTATTGCCGATGCCTGCGATGCGGAACTCGCTGCGGTTGGTGGGTGTGCCGCTGCCGGAAACCTCGGTCAGGGTAAGCACCTTCGTGCCCGGGCTGGTGCCGTTGGCAATGCCGGCGATGGTCCAGGTGCGCCCCAGGCCCGGGCCGACGCTGATATTGAGCGTGCGGCCGATGAGCAGATTCAGGTTGTTGTTGATCGACTGGATCGCCTGCAGGTCGACGGTGTTGACGGTCATCTGATCGGTGGCGCCGCTCACCGGGGCAAACGACAGCACGTTGCCCGTCGAGCTGGTCAGGGCACCGTTTTCGGAGGCGACGCTGTCGTTGTCGAACACCATGAGGAAGTTGATGTCCTTGCGCGGATCGTCGAAGAAGTTCTTCGAGAGGCTGGTGACGGCGTACTTGGTGGCCGAGGTGGGCGCCGTAACGTTGGGCTGGCTGGGATCGACGCGCGTCGGGTTTTGCAGCGTCAGCTGCACCTGTCCATTGCCCAGGTCGGTCACGCCATTGATGAGCCAGAAACGGTTGAACAGGCTGTAAGGATCGGACGGGTCGAGGACGATGCCCGTGCCCGGACCCTGGGTGAGCTCGATGGTCTTGCCGACCAGATCCAAGATGGTGTTGATGGGCGGATTGCTGCCTGCGAAGGCGGGGAGCTTGTTGACCAGATCGGTCTTGTTGACGGTCATGGTTTCGATCGCGCCCGGGCCGGAGCCGGCGGTAAAGCCGACGACCTGGCCGTCAAAAGGTCGGATGTTCTGCTCGCCGGGGAGCAGGAGCGGGGCCGGCAGGCTCAGCGAGCCGCTGCCGCCCGCGCCGTTGAGGATGAGCGGCCCGCGAATCTTGTGCGTGGTCTGCAGGCCGGGGACGAAGACTTTCGTGTCGTCGCCCTCGATCGGGCTGACGATACTCCGGTTATTCACGGAGTTGTCGGTGATGGCCGTGACGGTGACGGTTTGCGGGATATTCCAGTTGGCGCTGGTGAAGGTGAGCGCAGCAGACAGACTGCCGTTGACGTAGACGTGCTGGCCTGTCGTGACCGCGCCGGTGGCGGCGTTGCTGGCCCGGGTTACGATCGAATTGGCCGTGACGGTGACGGTCGTGCCGGCGGCGGGGGCCCGGGAGAGCTGAACGGTGTAAGTATCACTGCTGGTCGGATCCGCCTCGATCACGTTGGTCGACCCAGTCGTTTGCCTGACGATCACCATCGAGGTGTCGGCGTCGTAGATGTCCACGACCGAGTCCTTGACCAGCAGGTTGTTGTAGCCGGCCTTGACGTAAGAGTAGCTGGCATGGATGGAGCCGCTGATGGCGACCGGCATGCCGTCCTTGTAGAAGTCGATCAGGTTGCCGTTGATCGTATAGTGGATCTGGTCGTCGCTCTGCTGGCTCTGGTCGCTGGGGTTGGAGGGCGTCAGCGTCACGTCGCCCGAGCCGTTGTTATAGACGATGGTGACCGGCTGGGAGAGGTCCGGAGCCTGACGGAGATACAGATACGGTGTGGGCAAGTCTGAGGGGATGGGCAGCGGGTTCATGAAGTTGTCGCCCATGTTGAAGTCGCCGTTGACCAGGTACGATGCGACGGGCACGTCGGCAGCCACGTCGGCGCTGGAGACCGTGTAGCTGATGAAATCGGTATGGAAGCCTTGGGCCACGCCGTCGGCATTGGCGGAAACGGTGATGGCCACCGGCATGTTGTAGTCTGCGCTCGTGAAGGTGATGGTCCTGGTCGCGGCGTTGAAGCGCGCGTCGGCGCTGGCGAGGTTGAGGTAGTTATTGGCCAGCGTCAGAGTCACCATAACGTTGGCCGTCGGCGGGCGCGTGAGCTGGACGTTGAACGCATCGGTAAAGCCGCCCTCGAGCACGGTCAGGCCCAGCCCGGCCGGCGTGATGAGCACACCCGCCTTGTTGTTGTCGTTGACCTGCACCTTGGCGGAGCGAATCTTGGCGTTGGCGTAATCCGGGTCGGTGCTGTGCTGCGCGGTGTTATTGATGTAGACGAAGCGCGTGCCCTGCTCGGCGATGTCCAGGGCGGCCCGGTATTTGACCGTTTGCGGCACGTTCCAGGGATGAGTGCTGTCGAAAATCAGCGGCGGCAGCAGGTTGTAGGGCACCCAGGTGCTGGTCAGGGCGTTCCAGAATTCCAGGGTCTTGGCGCCCATGGCCTGGTTCGCCGGCGAAGGGTCGCCGACGACGACGTTGATGGTGGCGTTCATACCGGGCTTCGGTGGGCGGGACAGGCGGAGAGTGTACGAGTCATATTGGTAGTGTTGGCCGCCGGACGTGGCGCCTCGGGTGACGCGCGAATAGCCGTCGGTTTCGGTGACGATGATATTGGACTCGTTGTTGTCCTCGATGTTGGCCGAGAGGCCGTCCACGGCGATGCCGTTGTAGCTCGGGTCATTGGACGTGACGCCGTGCTGGATGACGCCGCTATAGCCCCGGAGGTCGTTGGAGACGACGGGGATGGGCGCCCCGCCTTGCGGATCGCCGCCGATGAAGAAGGTGTTGGAGCCCAGATCGCCGTCGAGCTCGGTGACGGTGTCGATGGCCGTGGAGAACACGAAGAAGCGGTCGTTGCCCTCGGCGCCGTCGACGATGACCTTCTGAATGTTGACGTAATTGACGTTGAGGCCGGCGCCGAAGATGCCCTTATCCGTGACGATGTAATCGTCCGCGAATTCGGTGCCGATCACCCGCAGCGTGTTAAAGCCGCTGCCGCCCTCGATGTTCACGGGAGCATTGGAAACGTACAGGATGGTATCGTTGCCGCCGCCGCCCTTGATGTCCGTGCGCGCCCGCGTGGAGTCGATAGAGCCGAGCAGGGCGAAGGAGCGGATCGTGAACAGGTCGTCGCCCGTGCCGCCGTTGAGCGTGAGCACGGCGACGTTATGGAAGACGGTGAACTGGTCGTTGCCGGGCCCGCCGTTGATGGTCGTCGGCTGGGAGATGCCGTTGGACAGCCAGCCCCGCGTGATGGGCAGTGTGCCGAAGGCGTCGAGCGGCTGGATGCCGGTGATCAGCGCGTTGAAGTCGCCGACGCGCTGGGAGTTGAACACCTGGCCGACCTGCACGCGGCTGTTGCCCAGGCCCAGGTTGATGGTGGTGGCGCCGATCACGTCGTCGAGCACGATGTGGTTGTCGCCCTGGATCGTGTCGAGGACGAGGCTGGTGATGTTGCGGTAGTTGAAGCGTTCGACGTGCATGCCGCCGTTGTTCAGGAACGCGACGAAGCCGGTGTCGGTCGCCAGGGTGGTGTAAGTCGATGCAATCGCCGCTTCGATCGAGGAGAAGCTGGTAATGTCGGCAGCAGCGAGCGCCGCGAGCATCCCGGCCGGGACGGAGGCCGGGAAGTAGGCATTGGTCATCGCCTGCTGAATCTGGGCGAGCTTGTCTGAGTTGCTGAGGCTGGCGTTGTTGAAGGGCGTCTTGGCCAGCGAGTAGAGATACGCCAGGCCATAGGGAATGTACTTGCCGGAGATAGCGTTCTCGAGCTGAGTGAGATTGTTAGGCGTGAGGCCGTACTGCGCCGTCAGGGCGTCCAGCATGCCGTCCGGCACGTCGAACATCTGATTGAAGTTGTAGACACTCCTGACGGCGTTCTTGAGCGCATCGAGGTCGTGAATCGCCTGGATGGTCAGGCCGCTGGCGTTGGCGGTGAAAGTGATGTGGCCGCCGCTCTGGCCGACGGTGATGGTGGTCGTGTTCGAGCTGCCGGCGGCGTGCAAATTGGCCAGGGCAGCGTTGACGGCGCCCTGGAGCGCCGTGACCAGCTGGCTCAAGCCGGAGAAGGCGGCGGTATCCGAGGCGTGCAGAATACCGACTCCCGTGTAGGTGCCATCGGAGATACTGAAATTGACGTTGGCCGTCAACTTGCCGCTGGGGGGCGCCAGGGGACTGAGCGTGGTGGGGCTTGTGGACAGGGACAGGGGGGCCGGGCCGAAGCCGAGCGGATCGTTGATGGTGGGGTCGTTGAAGACGTTGGCAACCGCGGCGGTAAGGCCGCCGGCGGTGGTGGGGCTCCCGGCGGCGCCGCTGCCGCCGCCCCCTGTGAAACTGACGGTCGGCGGCGAGGTATAGCCGCTACCCGGGTTGGTGATGGTCACCCCGGTGACGCCGCCGCCCATGATGGTGGCGATACCCGCGGCGCCGCTGCCGCCGCCACCGGTAAAGCTGACGGTCGGCGGCGAGGTATAGCCGCCGCCTGGGTTGGTGATGGTCACGTCGGTCACCACCATCGTCAGGGAGGGATAATAGCGGTGGTAGTAGTAATCCGCCATGGCGCGGAAGAGGATGGAGTCGTTGCCTATGGGAGCGGTGATGATGAGGGTGTCGGTGGCACCGTCGGTGCCGGAGTCATAGACGTAGGTCTGGCGGTCGATGTCGCCGCCGTGGGCGTAAATGAGATAGGTGTCGGCGCCGTTGCCGCCGTCGAGGAAATCATCGCCGCTGCCGCCGACCAGGGTGTCGTTGCCGGTGAGGGTGTGGTCGCTGGGCGAATAGCCGTAGACCTTGTCCATGCCTGTGGAGCCGGCCTGGAGGTAATCGTTGCCGCCGCCGCCGTAGATGAGGTTGTCGCCGGTACCGCCGAAGATGTGGTCGTTGCCGGGCCCCCCTATGAGGGTGTTGTTGCCGGCGTCGCCATAGATCCAGTTGTTGCCGCCGGTGTCGTCGACGTAATCATTGCCGGTGCCGGCATGGATAAGGTCGCTGCCGCTGCCGCCGTGGATGGTATTCTGGCCCGGGCCGCCGTAGATGGCGTCGCCGGCGTTGCCGCCGTAGACGAGGTCATTGCCCGGGCCGGTGTAGATGATATTGTGGCCGGCGCCGCCGTGGATCTCAACGTTGCCGGACCCGCCGTAGATCAGGTTATCGCCGCTGCCGCCCCAGAGCTTGACGTGGCCGCCGACGCCCTTGTCGGTGAGCGTGACGTCCACGACGCCGCCGAACCAGTTGAGCTGCGGCAGGCCCTTGGCATCGAGGGAGACGGTGAAGACATTACGGGTCATGGGGTCGAAGGCGACCTTGCCGCCGGCGCCGAGAATGAGGTCGTGGCCGCCGCCGTGGATCTCGTTGTCGCCGCCGTCGCCGATGATGATATCGCTGCCGCTGCCGCCATAGATGGTGCTGGCGGCGTCGCTGGCGCGGATTCTCGAGTAGACCATGCCATTGGGCAGGTCGATGTCCTTGAGGCTGCCGTTGCCGAGGATGATGTTGTTGCCGCCAAGGGCATGGATCTCGTTGTGGCCGGGACCACCGACGATGATATCGCCGCCGTTGTCGCCCCAGAGCGTGTCGTCGCCGGAGCCGCCGACGAGGGTGGCGTGGCTGTGGCCGGTGCCGGCCTTGATGAGGTTGTCGCCGGCGGGGTCTTCCAGGTCGTAGTTGATGTCGGACGTGACGCCGGAGCAGTCGATAATGTCGTTGCCCTTGCCGCCCTTGGCGATGATCTCCTTGGTGCATTCGTATTCCTGGGCCATGGCTTCGCTCACGCCCAGGTCGGGCGCCCAGACCTTGACGTGCGAGGCGTCGCTCCCCTGCTTGACGTAGAACTTCTCGCCGCTGTCGCCATCGAGGCTGCCTTCGATGCGCTGGGCGGCGTTGGCGCCCAGGTTGAGCTGCAGCACGCCGTCGCCCAGGTCAGTGGCCAGGGTGGGCGGGCGGTAGAAGTTGGATTGGAAGTCCAGCAGCGTGACCGGCGAGGTGATGTCGAACATCTTGTCAATGTGGAAGAGGAACAGGTCGATCTTGAGGAAGGCAAACAGGCGCGCCTTGAGATTGCCGGAGATGTCGAAAATCGCCAGCGGGGCCAGGGCCACGTTGACCGAGGCTTCGTTGACGATTTCGGTGACGAGATCCTTGATGCGGACGCGGCCGCTCTTGTCCGCATTGTGGAGATGGAACTGGATGTGGGCGAACAGGCCGCCACCCACGCCGCCGCGAGCCACGCCCAGGTTGAGCTCCGCAGCCGCCCACAGGCCGGCATCGAAGACGAGCTGTTGTTCCGGCTGGCCGTTCGGCGTCACGTCGTTGATGAAGAAGCCGTCGAAGAGAGTCAGCGGGTTCTTGAAGCCGCCCTTGGCGAATTCCTCGATACCCAGCGTATCGTAGCCGAAGTCGAAGTGGATGTGCATCATGAAATCGGCGTTGATCGAAACGCCCAGCGGCCCGAGGATGGAGAAAAAGGCGCTGAAGCTCGCCTTGATGTCGAGGGGCGCAAGGTTAAGGTCGATCAGGACGGCGTGTTTGCCCAGCAACATGCCGAAGATCTGTGACGGGTCTTCGATGATCGGCAGCGAGAGCTTGGTCTTGGGCGCAGCGCCGGCGGCGGCGGCCATGGAGGCGATGGCGTCCTGGAGGACCGGAGCGACGGCGTTGAGGGCATTCTGCAGGCCGCCCAGGTCGGCCCAGCTCGGCAGCTTGAGCTGGCCGCTCGTGAGGGCGTCGCCGATGGAGCTGGGGTTAGTCAAATCGAGCATCAGCTTGCCAGACCCGCCGCGGTTGTCGAAGATCGGAAATTCGCCGCTGCCGAACATCAGCATGATGTTGCCCGTGTTCGGGATCACCAGCTGGTTGGCGATGTCGACAATCTGGTCGATGAACTTTATCGCCGATACGAATTCCGGCGAGACCTCGCCGCTGGCCTGGGCAATATCGAGCAGGGAGGTGGGTCCGGCGAGCTGGGAGATGACCGGGATGGGCGCGGTGATGAAATCGAGGAAGGGCTTGATGGGCGCGGTGTACTCCTGGATCTTCTTGGCGATCGGCTCGATGAAATCGCTGAAGTAAGAGCCCAGATCGAGGCCGACGTTCTTGAAGCCCACGAACTGCAGGCCGTTGCTGAGGAAATCGCCGTTGAGACTGCTCAGCGGCAGGAGGCCGTTGGCCGCGTGGCGGTCGCCCAGGCTCCAGTCGAGGACGAATTCCGCCACCACGCTCGGGAAATTGGTGGCGGCGTCCGGGATGAGCGAATTGGAGAGGCTCAGCTTGGCGTCGAGATCGACCACGGCCTCGGCGCCGATCATCGGCACGATGTCGATGTTGCCCAGATCCGCAAAAGAGAGCTTGGTATTGGTGTGGTTCCTGCTATCGACGATGCCGATCCCGAAGGTGGCCCCCAGATGCGTGGGATCGGCTGCGTGATCCTTGGCGGTAAGCTGCAGGAAGCCGAGCGTGCCGGTGAGGCTGCCGCCGGGGACGGAAACGTCCAGGTCGAGGCGCAGGCCGGAGTTGGGTCCCACGTCGATGCTGAAGCCGTCCTTGGCGGACAGGCCGAAGCCGAACTGCAGCGACCAGGCGAGCTGGATGCTCAGGTTGCCGGTCGTGGACAGGCCCAGGCCGGGGATGCCCACGTCGAAGCCGATGCCGGGGTTGGCGCTGACGATGGTGCCGCCGAGCTTGAAATGCCAGTGGACGAAGAGGTTCGTGAGGGCCACGCCCTGCTGATTGATGTTGCCGTCGAAAACGATGTCGTCGGGCCCGACCGAGCCGTCGCCGTTGGAGTCCTCAAGCAAGTTCAGGCCGCTCGGCCCAAGCAGCTTGTAGAGGATCTTGGAGACGGGATCAGTGCCGCTCTGGGCGAAGGCGTCGCTCGGATTGGCCAGGTCGTCGATCGCCGTGCGCAGCGGTTCGACAAAGTGGTTGCGGAAGTCGCCGATGACGTTGGCCACGCCGGCGAGCTGCTTGCCGACGAGCGGCAGCTTGACGCCGCCCAGCGAGCCGTCGACCAGGTCCTGCAGGCCGCCGAGGAACAGGTCGATGCCATCCACGCCCAATCCCAGCTCATCGAGGAAGCTGAACTGGCTCGGGTCGATGGAGAGGAGGTTGTTCGGCACGACCAGGTGCGGGCCGTTGGCGTCGCCGGAATTGGTGTCGCTGATATCGTTCCAGTTGAAGGTGATGTCGCCGGCGTGCCGCGTTTCGGTCGGGAAAAAGACCGGCAGCGTGGCATGGATGGAGCCGCTGGGCGTGAGCGAAAGGTCGTCCCCGAGGGCGGAGAGCAGGGTGGTCAGGGCGACATGGTGATTGGTAAAGACGCTGTTCTTGATGCCGCCGCTGGCGCCGACAGTAACCGTGGCGTTGCCGTTCTCGACAAAGATGCCCGCCGGACCGATCGCCGCCTTGAAATTCAGGGCGCTGGCGGTGCCGGTAAGGCTGGCGGTAATGCCAGTCTGATCGAAGAGGTCGATGTTGGTGGGGTTGTGCAGGTCGATGCCAAAGTCGAGCTTGGCGTCGAGGTTGCCCGAGGCGGCCAGGCCTGCCGAGCCGCCGAGCATCAAACCGCCCCCCAGGTCCATGTTGACGCTCAACGACTTGGTGAAGGCCTTGTTCAGGTCGATGGTGATACGCAGGAAATACTGGCTGCCATCGGTAAAGAGGGCGAGGGTCAGCGCGTTGCTGGCTTTCGGAATGCCGAAAGCCTCCTTGAGCTGGTCCTGCAATGCCTGGACGGTGCCGGCAGGATTGGCGGCGGCCTGATCGAGAGCCGTCGAGAACTTGTCGGCCAGGTTCACCAGGTCCTTCACGCTCACGTTCACCAACGGGATCGGCTGGCTCAGGAAGCCAAACGACGAGAACTGACCGAGGAAATTGGTCAGGGCCTGAAGGCCGGACAGCACATTCTGGAACGAAAAATCAGGATTGTTAAAGGCAACCAAGTCGGGCGGCACGGTGAGGCTCACGTCCGGCGCCGTGGCCGGGTTGGCGAACGGATTGCCCCAGCTATTGATGTGCAGCACGATCGGATCGGAGGAGACGGTCAGGCCCGGCAGCGCGGGATTGACGCTGACGGTCAAACTGATGTCGCCGCTGCCGGTGAGGCTTGGAGCATTCAGCAGGGTGGAGATGTCGCTGAGGCTGTTGAAGAGTTCGGTCAGCGAGATCCGGTTGTCGCCGTCGGTGCCGGGGTCTTTGAGGTTCAGCCCCAGGTTGGCGCTGATGGTGGCGTTGCCGGAGAGGCCGATGTTCAGGAAGCCCAGGTGGGCTGCCAGATTCAGCCCGCTCGGGGAGGTAAGGTGCAGGCCGACGTTGGCGCTGACATCCTGCAAGAAGAAGCGGTCGCCGGGGGTGAGGCCGGCGATGTCGGTGCCGTCAATTACGCCGGGAGTCTGTACGCCCAGCTGGGCGTTCTGGCGCAGGATGCCCAGAGTGGCCGCGGCGTTCGAGTTGTTGGCGGAGGTCACCGCGAACATGGTTCCGCCGCTGCTTGAGTCGGTGAGGTTGATGCCGGTGTTCTTGTCGTTGAGGGCGGCGGTGACTTTGCCGCTGGTCTGCGTGCTGATCGCCGACAGCAGGTCGCTCAGCGTGCTTAGACCGTCGAGACTGATGCCGTATTTGCTGCCGTCCTGCGTGGTGATGTAGAAGGCGTAATCGTTGCCGGTGTTGCTCATGCCCAGGCCCAGTTCGCTGGCGGCGGTGCCGGTGGCCGTCAGGCTGAAGCTGGTCGTACCTGGCGCGGTGAGCGTGAGGCGGTTGTTCGAGAAGCCGGCCGTAATCTTGCCCTTGAGCGCGGCGTTCGCGTCAAGCGCCGTCTGCACCTCATTAACAATGTCAAACGTGAAGCGGTTGCTGGCGGCGCTGGCTTTGGTAACGGTGACGGCGATGGGCGCGCCGCTGTTGACCGTGTTCAAACTCACGTTAAAGGTGGCGTCATCGGTGAGGCGGCCCCACAGGGTCGGCAGGTCGTTGGTCGCCACGGCTTGCAGCACCGCGTCCTGTGAGGTGCCGAAGCCGATCCCGGTGACGGCGGTGTTGCCGCTGCTGGCCGACAGATGTATCGAGGTAACGCTCGCGTCGATGGCCTGGAGGGCAACGCGATTGCCGATGGCGACCGCCTGCAGTTTGGTATCCAGCGCCGCCGCCTTTAGCGCCGCGTTGATGCTGCTGACCAGGCCTCCGACGCTCGAGTTGCCGCTGGTGGCCGCCTGAGTCACCGTCACGGTCGTCGGCGCGCCGCCGTTGATCGTGATCTGGAGAGACGCATCCGCCGACAATTGGCCGTTGCTTGCCGGCGCGTCCACCGGGGCGATGATCTCCAGCGCCGCATCCTGCGACACCCCAAAGCCGATCTCGCTCACTGCCGTGTTGCCGCTGCTGGCCGATAGGTGCATTGCCGTGACGCTCCCCGCGCCGACCAGCAGGATGCGATTACCGATGGCGGACGCCGTCACGTTGCTGATCCCGGCGGCGGAGAGGGCGGCGGTGATCTCTGTAGCCAGGTCCGCCGCGGTCGTGTTGCTCAGGGTACTGCTTTTGGTGATGGTGACCGTCTTGGCGGCGCCGCCGTTGACCGACAGAGCAAACGACGCGTCGGCGGAAAGCTGCCCGTAGACCGTCCGCACGTCCGAGGTGCCGGTGATCACCTTGTCCGTCTTGCTGGTCACGCCGCCGTTGATGGCCGAAAGCGGCTTGGTCGGATCGAGCATGCTGGAGGAAGGTGCGTTGCCCAGATAAACGCCAACCGTCAGATTCAAGGAGCCGTCGGCGGTCAGGCGCAGACTGCTGTTGCTGGTCAGCTGCAGCAGCGGGGACAGGTTGAGGTTGAAGTTAAGCGGCAGGTCGATCTGGCCGAAAGTCGGGGTCAAGTTGAGCGTGAAGGTGAGGGTTTGGTCGGTGGGATTGTAATGCAAGGCATTGGGGAGGTTCAGGATCTGGGCGATGCGGATCGCCATTTGATCGACCGTGGCGAAGGTGGCGGCATTGTTGGCGTCCACGAGCTTCCAGTGATCGTCACCCAGGCCAGTGTCGCTGCTCGTGTCGGAGGCGTGAACGGTGACAGCGTTGGCGCTGGCAGCGGCGCCGCTGCCGCCGCCGCCGCTAAAGTTGACGGTCGGGGCCGAGGTATAGCCGGTGCCCGGGTTGGTGATGATGACCGCGGTGACGCCGCCGCCGACGATGGTGGCGGTCCCGGCGGCGCCGGTGCCGCCGCCGCCCGAAAAGCTGACGGTCGGGGCTGAAGTATAGCCGCTGCCGGGGTTGGTGATGGCCACGCCGGTGACGCCGCCGCCGGCAAAAGTGATCTGGAAGGTCACGTCGCTGGCGAGCTGGCCGTTGGCGGGCGCCGTGGAGGAGGCGGTGATCGCCTGCGGGCCATTGGCCGTGAGATTGCTCGAAGTCTGCGTGGTGCCGAAGCCCAGGCCGTTGCCGCCGGGCGCGCTGAGCGTGAAGCTCGTGCCGGAGAAGTCGTTGGCGAGCAGCTGAACCTTGCCGCCCGATGTTTCGGCGTGCAGCTTGCTGTCGAGGCCGGCTGCTTTGAGGGCGTTGTTGATGACGGTATCGAGCTGGTCGCTGCCGTCGATCGTGCCGTCGGCGCCTTCGTCAATCAGCAGAGCGTTGCGGAACGCTTCGTTCAGCGCCAGGACCTTGTCGAGCGCCGGCCCCAGCAACGGCACGTTGAAGTTGGCGAACGTGCCGCTGCGCCGGAATTGATCCAGGGCCCCGGTCACCTGACCCATCAGACCGACAAAGCTGGCCGCGTCAATGTGCGCGAAATTCCCCACGTTCTGGATCGCAGGCGGAATGGTCACCGTCGCCGTCTTGAAGTCCGTGAAGTCCGGCAGATTCACCACGAGCGTGTTGTCGGCGGAGGGCGTGTTGCTGGTGATGCCCAGGAACGGCGCCTTGATCGGCAACTGCATCATGGCGTTGCCGGAAACGTTCGCGGAGACAAGATCGCCGAGGTGCGTAAGGCCGTCAATCAGCTCGCCGATGTCGATCCGGCCATCGCCGTCGTTACCGGGGTCTTTCAGCGTGACGCTCAGGCCGGCGTGGGCGTTGATCGATCCCTGGAAAACGCTGATCGACAGGAAGCCGAAGCGGGCATCGGCGTTGACGTTGCTGGCACTCAGGTCCAGCGTGCCGCTGGCGCTGGCGTCCTTGATGAAGAACCACTTGTCGGCGGGCTGGCCGGAAACAATGGCCTTGATATCGATGCCGAAGGTCGCGTCGACCATCAGGTTGGCGTTGGCGCTGCCGGTGGCGCTGAAATTCAGGTCCGCCAGGCCCTGCGCCAGATTCAGACCGTTGCCCAGGTTCACCGGCTGGCTCATCACGCTCGGATTGAGATGAAGGTGATAGGTGAGCACCTCGTTGGTCGCGTCGAAGCCGAGGTTCAGCACGGACGGATCGATGCCGAGACCTTGGATGAGCTCACTAGCGAGTGTCTGGGCGGTGGCGAAGTTGGCGGTGCTGCCGCCCGCCGTCACCGGACTGACGATTTTGTTGTCGATGAAGTTGACCAGGTTGAGCACGTCCCCCAGGGCGTTGGAGACGAACGGGATATTGACGTGCAGGGCATCGCTGAGGTTCGTGAGCTTGGCGATTTCGTCGCGCACCTGCTGCACATCGACTTTGAGGAAGTCCAGGACATCACTGGCGAAGCCGGCATTGGCCGTGATCGAGGCACTGGTGGGACTGCTGACGTTGGCCCAGTTGACGGTGAGTTTGGCGCCGCCCAGATCGATCGCATTGGTGCCCGGGATGAGGGCCGAAGCCTTCACGTCCAGCTTGAGCGCTATGTCATGGCCGCTGTTGCCGCTGGCTGCGACCGTGACGTGCGCGCCCAGCGACCCGGTCAGGTCGGCAAGACGCAGCTTGCCTCCCGAGAGGCTCACCGTGAGGCCGACGCTCGGGTCGATCGTGAGCTGATCGAGGCCAGCCTGAACATCAAGGAAGCCGAAGTGCCCCACCGCATGCCCGTCGCCATTCAAAGCAATATGATCGATCGCCAGGCTCGTGCCGGCCGTGTCGATGAAGAAGCCCGTGCCATCGACGCCAAAGGAAAGATGCAGGGTCAGCTGGGCCTGGAGAGCGAAGTTTCCGTCAAGCGCAACCTGCCCGCCACCAAAGCTGAAACTGGAATGCAGGTCGGCCTGTCCGCTGAGAGGCTTGACAAGCTGGAAGGAAACACTGGTGAGATCGCTGCCGACGATGTTCGTGGCGCCCAGATTTTGCAGCGCTGTTTGCAGTTGGGCAAAGGTGGTGATGGTCGTGCCAATCGCCCCGATGTTGAAAGCGCCCGTGCCGGTCTCGATGAGGCGCAGGAATCCCTCAACACCCGAATTCGCGCCGGCGCCCGGGCCTGCCGGGCCGCCTTGATCCGATTCTGCGGCCGGCGCGGTCGCCGGCTCGCCCATCACCGCGTCGAACAGCGACGTGCCGAGCAAGGCTAGCTCCGGCTGCGTCGTGCTGCCCGTCGTGGGCAAAATGGCAACCTGGTTCAGCCAGTTGAAGAAGCCCCCCAGGCCCGTGCCGTCGACCACGTCGTTTGACGCGGCCGTCAGATTGTTCAAAGGCGTGACTGCAATGTCGGTCGTGGTCGATTCCGTGCTTCCACCCTGCAACGTGACCACGGTCGTAGTCGTGGTAGCTGTCGACGAGGCCGTCTGGCTGACAAACACGCCGTTATCCAGTTCGACCGACGTGGTCGCCCCGTCAATCGAAATGCCGCCCGGGAACGACAGGGCGCCATTGGCGCTATCGACAAAGAGACTGTCGCTGACGCCGCCCGTATGGATCACCAGGCTCTGAATGGACGACAAGGGCAACGTCAACAGCGGGGTGACGCTGTTGACAAAAATATCCACCAGCAACGGATTGCCGGCCTCGCGGATGATCTTGTAGATGTTAGGACCGGCCGTGCCGTCGATGGTCAGCGTGCTGGCCGTGCCCAGTTGCGTCGCCACATCGCCGTAGATCGCCCAGGCGCCGCGGCCCTGCGTGCCGGCGCCCAGCACATCCGACGTGGCGCGGGGTGTGAAGATCGTCGAGCTGACCACGGCGTTGGGCATGCCCAGGCCGAAGCGCGTCCAGATGACATTTGCTGCGGGCGTGATCGCGCGAAACACGCCGTTGTTGGTTGCGGCGACGAGGATCTTCAGGCCGCCGTCCTTCACCACGCTCAGCGACCGGATGACCGTGCCGGCCGGCAGTTTCTGGGAAACGTCTGTCCAAGCGGTGGTTCCATTGTCGGTGGTCATGAAGATCTGCGAGCCCCGGACCACGTAGGCGATCTTGAAGTCGTCCGGGTCCATGGCGATCGCGGCAATTGTGCCGGAGCCGGGGACGGGCGTGGTCACTGGGTTCACCGCGCCGCCCGCGGTCGTGCGCAGGAGAACCACGCCGCCCTTGGCTGCGTAAATCGCGTCGGCATTGTTGGCCGCGCCATAGGCCAGCGCTGTAAATGCCGGGCCGCCCTGATGCACGATCGGCGTGATCGTGTCCAGATTGTCGTTGCTTTCATAAAGGCTAAAAAATCCGATGAGCATGCGGTTGTTGTTCGTGGCATTGACCACGTACGGGATGGTGATGAAGTTATTGCCGGCCGCCCCGCCCGAATTCCTGTCCGCCACTTCGAGGCCCGAACCCTGCGCCGCCCCCGCCGCTGTGCCCTTGAGTCCCACCCTGACCGGGGCCGTGACCGCGCCGGTCGACGAATCGGCGGTCGTGACGGTGAAGAAGTTGAAGTTGTTCGCCAGATCAAAACGCAACTCATGCGTCGCATCCTTGTTCACCGCCAATTGCTGCTGGCCATCTCCCACCGTCACATCCTGCCACACCGAACGCGTCGCGAAATCGTCCGGCAAGCCGTCGCCATTGAGGTCTACCGGATCGCCAAGGGGCGTAGCGGTGCCACTGCCCGATTGCCGCGGCGCGCCGGTGTCCTGGTCGCCCGCGAAAAACACATTGTTGAGCGGGTCATAGGCCAGCGAAAGGATCTCGGTGATGCCGAGGTCTGCGTTGATGCTGACCCAGTCCACCTTGGTCGGGTCATTCTGATCGGTGAACTGGAGTCGGGCGATGCCGCCGTCATCCGTCTCCACGAGGCGTCCCGCCGCGTCGAATGTCATCGAGCGCGAGTCCGCGTGGGGCGCGGTGCTGTTGACCGTCGCGCCTTTAGTGAACAGGGTCCAGGTGGCGCCATCACCCAGGAATATGGCGGCTGAAAAGATGCCATCCCCTGAAACAATATCAAAATCACCCGCCAGGAAGAGCTTCGTTCCGTCCGCCGTCACCTGCATCGTCAAATTCGAGCCAGCCTGCCCGCCCGGATTGCTGTTGGGGACCGGAGTGGCCGCCGGGCCAAAGGGATTCCAGGTTCCGCCCTGATCGGTCGAGTTGAGCACCGCCGTGGGCATACCCCCGCGCACGAGGGTGACGAAAACCGTATCCGAGGCGTTGGCGGGATCGGGCTGGACCGCTACCACCACGCGGTCGGCGGTCGCGGCGCTGCCCATGGTGTCCATGGGTTGCGTGGCCGTCGGGTTCCAGGAGCCGCCATCGTCCGTGCTGATCATCACGCCCTGGCCTTGGACGCCGGCGTAGTATCGATCCATGTTGCCCGGATCGGCCACCAGGCCAAACCCGTCGGCGGCTACGGCCAGCTTTTGGGAGAAGCTCTTGCCGGCGTCGGTGCTCTGGAACAGCCCGCCGGTCTTGCCGTTGGCCGAGAGGGCACTGACCAGTACGATCTCGTCGCTCCCGGACTTTTTCCCGGTCGCGACGACGGAGTTGATGTTCAGGCCGCCCAGGTCGCCGGTTGCGTTCAAGGTCCAGGTGTTTCCGCCGTCCCTGGAAATCAGTAATCCCACGGCAGCCCCGCCTTGACCCTGGCTGCTGAACATCCCGGTGCCGGCATAGATCACCAGCTGGCTCAGCGGCGTCGCCGCCGTCAGCGCCGCCCCCGAGGCATCAAACTTGCTGATGGCGATGCTGCCAATCGCCAACGAATCGAAGGCATCCGTCAGCGGCGTCCAGTGATTGACAATCATCTCCGCGCGGCGATTGAACGCCCGCCCTGCCGGCGTGGCGTTGGACGCCAGCGGGTTATTCTCGCCATCGCCGCCGTTCGTTCCGCCAAGCATGATTTGCGCAGACGGCACGCCCTGGGCCAAAAGCTCGGTCTGCACCGCCTGGCCGCGGGCTTCCGACAATGCCTGATTGCCGCCGGGGTTGAGATTGGTGGTGTTGTCGGTGAACCCCGTCACGGTCACCATCAGGCTGGGATTCCTGTTCAAAAATGTTGCGAAGGCATCAACTGCTGCCTTGGAGGCCGGATCCAGCGTCGATGAAGCGGTGGCAAAGAACACGGTGCGGTCATTGTTCCGCCACACGCCGCCGCTCACCGTCGCGGCGAACATCACGTTGGGATCAAAGGGATCAATCGCCACCTGATCGACTGCCCCAATCACCGGATTATTCTGTGCCGTCAATTTCACCTGCCCGGCCGTGATCGTGCTGGGCCCTTCCGAAAGCCAGTTCGGCATCCCTTGCTCGGTGATGGTGGCCTGGGCGCCGACGAAGGTTTGGACCCCCACGGCCCGGATGATCAGAGAGCCGTCGGTCAGCATCGCCGAGCCGTCGGAGAATTTGACCACAGTCATGGGCGTGGCATGGCCGGTGACATCGATCGTATCGGCGCCGCCGCCACCAACGACCAGCGTGCTGACGAGCTGCGTGAAATCGCTCGTGTTGACGCCACTGAAATTGATGTTGTTCGGGTTGGGGTCGCCCGTGACAACAATGGACCGGATGCTGGGGCTGGCGGCGGCGCCACTGTCGGGGTCGCTGCCGTTGATCTTTACATTCCCTGCCACACTGCTGATGGCCACATCCTCGGGCGCGCCTGCAGTGATCGTCACCGCCAGCTTGCCGAAGCCGTCCACGACGGAGGCGACAGACGGCGCCAGCCGGTCTTCCAGCCGCTCCAGGTTCAAGCGCCCCCAGCGTCGCCGTTTTTCCGCTAGGAGGATGTGCTTTTTATCGGCAGCTTGCGCCTTGCGATTACGCCGGCTTTTCCACGCAGAGAAACTCATGAGCTAATCCTCCACCCGGTAAGAGCGGCAGAAGGCGAAGATGCCTCCCGCGATTTCTAGTCTTAATCAGATTCTTTAGTATTATTATCTGTTTAGTGTCTTTTGCGCCGGCGCGCAACAAGACGAAATCTCCGCTGCGGATGCGATTTCATCCGTGCGCGAGAAAACGCAGCCAGCAAAGTTATGGTTTCAAGGACCGGGATCGCTTAAAACGTCTTCCCGGAAGACAAGTTGAGACGCGCCGAGCCATTGTCTGCATGGTGGTACCCTCCCAGCTGAAACCCAGCGGAACTGGGCGTCGATCCCTAACGTTGCAAAAGGGCTGTCCTCTTTCGGGCTCTGCTCATGCTCCGGCGGTGGCCACAAGGACCACGAGGCGTTGTTCAGGGAGCTTCCAGGATTCAGCGTGTAGCGAGATTCACGCCTATCTCCTGGCGCAAGTCAACTCCCTCTGGACACGAACGCAAGCGGAAGTGCGAGCAACTTTCTTGGCAGCAGGGAAAGGCGGCAGTTCCGTCTTTCTGACACGGCCCACGGCGACTCTGTGTCGTGGCGCCGTTTCCTTTCGCGAGTCATTGAAGTGCGCGGCAAACGCACATGGCGGCGAACAGTCGCTTAACGTACCGTTCAATGGAGTGATGTCAAGAAGAAAAAAACAAAAGTTCGGAAAATCACGGACTCTTCACCTCGCAAAAGGTGCGCCGGCTCCTTGTGAAAAATTCGATCAGTCAGAATTGGCAGAGAACGCTTGAGATAATAAAGATTCGGCAGGCGGCCATGGTTTTGCGATAAGGTTGGGGTCCGCCTAATTCTTCGCAGGGGGTGTCGGATTCTTAGGTAGTTTGCTGGCGCCTGGAAATAAGAGCCACCCAGAGCAGAGCCGTGATTGGATTCTTGCATGTCATCTTTGTCATCGCAGTTTGCGGCGCTGGATCATGGCACGTAGCTCGTCCTCGCGCAGATCGGCGGGCAGCCAGCGCGTTGAGCCGTCTGCAAACGCCGCGTTGAATCCTTTCACGCGATTGGAGCCGAACAAGCTGAATCGACCCTCGGTCGTGAAAATGCCGCCAACCCGTGGAAGCGCTTGATCCGGCCGATAATCCAGATCGGCCGGCCTGGTCCAGGGAACCGCTTCCCCCGCCTCGATGATCATGATCGTGTTTGCCGTGCCCTCCGGAAAATCTTCCGAGAGCTCGCCCCGCGTGGATTCTCAAACGCGGTGCCTGGCCCGACGAAGACTTGATAAAACGTGTTGCCGGGCTGTATCTTTTGGCCTTCATCTCGTGGAGCCGCGAAAATCCTGGGCATGCGCGTCAGCAGCGGCAGGTTATGCGGGCTATCCCACGGCTCGTCGCGATGGAATTCTTGATAGAGGGAGTCTTCCTCCAGATACGGAAGCATCAGCACGCGCCAGCTATAGAGCAGACGCCCATCCTTGCCCTGGACGACGGCAGGCGGAAAGCGACCGTGCGTGTCATGATAGTTCAGCAAGCCGAGGACAATTTGTTTCAGGTTGCTCTGCGAGACCACCCGGTTCGCCGCTGCGCGAACCCTTCAGACGGCAGGCAAGAGGAAGAAGCCCAGGCAGACGCCGCCAACAGGGATGGCCATCCCCCAACCGGCCAGGGCTTTGTCGGCGAACCGGCCCGGTTGCCGCTTGATCTCCCGCCGGCCCAGTATCCCGAGGATCACGGCCAGGACAAAAAAGACGGGAACACCGACGAGAAAGCCGTCGGAGTCGCTGAGCAATGCCAGGAAACCGGAGAACAGCGACAAGGTGCCGAAGCAGAACGCAGCCGCCGCCTTGGTGCTGATGCGGACGCTTGAATTCATGATGTCACTCCCTCTTTGGCTGACTTGATGTGGCCCGTTCCCCGTCGTCATTTTCAGATTCGGCACAGGATGGGACGCGGAAAATCGCCAATTGGTTCGCTGCGAAAAAGAAGGTAGCAGCTGGCCGCGCTGCCGCTTGATATCGTTGCCGGTCAGCCTAAAATTAGGTATGGACTCATGGAAGGTCAACCTTAGTTAAGGAGAACAGGTCATGCGGCACATCGTAACGCTTGATGACGGCAGAGCTGAACGCGGAACAATCACTTACGACCATATCCCACTGACCTTGCCTAGCGGTGCAACGAGGTATTTTCTCGACCCGGAAGGCAAGATGCAGACCTCTTTTACCTATTCCTGCGAGCCGGAAGACATCCTCTCCCCCGAGTTAATTCTTGAAATTGCAAATGCCATATCGCAGGGGGTGGGTATCGGCAGAGTGGGTCATTATCGTTGGCGGATTTAGCGGCCGGGGATATCGACGGAGAAAGAACATGGACGGAATCAGTAACGCATACAACCGTATCGTTAGCGCGCTTGGCCCATTTTGTTCCCTCATCGGGGAATCTTAGCGGATGGGCTTGCTCAAGCGCTTCGTTGAATCAGAGTGCCTTCATGACGCGATGGTCCTCGCGATCTGGCAAGGCCCCAGCCGCCTGAACGTCATTTTGCGGCCTGACCTGCCCACGCGGGAAGTGGTCGTCCTGACTTATACTTTGGTCGCGCCCCGCTGATAGACCCTTCCGCACTGCCACCCGAATACCGAACGAAACATGCCGCCTGGATGTATGACGAGATCGGCAGCGAGAAGAGAGACAACGGCAAGGTGGTATTTCAGACGACTCGGCGACTCGCGCAGAACCTGGCGCAACTTGCGGCGGTATGCCTTGAGTGCTTGTTCCCATTCCTCAGAGGCGGAGTAAAACACTTGCTTGTCGCGCGGGTCCTGGAATCGTAGCCAGCGCTCGGGAGCGAAGTATTTCATGGTCGGGTCAGCGACGCTCCACGTCGCACGCCACCCGGAACGCGTGCCGCCTCGTGAATACTCGTGGTCGGGGGCTCTGTTGACCCGATGCTCATATTGTACCTTGATCGTCCTTATGCAGAGAGAGCCAGACGGCGCATGAAGACGCCTGCCCTTGACCCATCTCACTTTCGTTGTATAGTGCCTGGACTTTTGGGGTATGGATATGCGAAAAGTAGCATTCTCCCTGAGTCTGGCTACCGTCCTGCTGAGCGGTTGTGGAACCCTCGGAGACGCGTTTTGCGGCCCCGTTGATGGCCATGTTTTTTATCGCGGCGTTCGGCTCGATGTGGCCGCTGCCAAACAAGGCTGGCCGCACATACTCATGCTGGCTGACATACCAGCATCTGCCATCGCGGACACGGCTTTAGTTCCGCTTGGAGTAATGGAAGACATACAAAAGCCGGACGCCGGCTTGAAGGATGCTTCAGCCGAATCGCAGCGCCACGATTAGCGGCAATGCCTTGCTCCCGCGCACGCCCAGTATTGGCGGGCGTCCAACTTCCTTCTTCGCGGCTGGCGCCTCAACAGGCGCAACCGCAACTATTCGCACCGACATTCCAAAAACCCCAGCACCTGATCCAGCGCCTTGTCCGCCGAATGATGGATGCTTCGGATCAGCTCGTAGTGCACCCAGGCATGAAACTCTTTCCGCACACGGCTCGATTCACCCGGCTCATCGTCGGGCGGCGGCTCCATCACGATCTTGCGACGGTAGATCGCCACTTCATAGTCGCCGCCGCAGGCCGGGCGCACGGCCTCCAGCCGGAAGTCCGTGTCTTCGGCCTGGCCGCGCAGGCGCAGCGACACCTCGAGGATTCGGTCGGCGACGAACGGCTCCCCGCATTTCTTGTGCTGCCGCCAGTTGATGCGTAACAGCTTGCTGGCCGCCCTGCGCGTTTTTGCGACACCAGCCGGCACGCGCTGCCGCGGCGTCTGCTCCATCTCCCGCAGCCAGGGCGGACACATTTATGAGAAATCTTCTTGACGCGCTAGGCAACTCGCCTTATTATTGGCCTAGTCAACATGCCTAAGCCGAGGGACATGATGCGGCGCTTTCCGGGCGATGTCACGGATACTGAATTAGCCATGCTGCAGGTGCTCTGGCAAAACGGCCATGCGACGCGCCGGCAGATCGCGGACGCGCTTTATCCCGGCGGCGCTGCGGCCCATTACGCCACCGTGCAGAAGCTCATGGAGCGCTTGCAGGACAAGGGCTACGTCAAGCACAGCCGTCAGCGTGGCGTGCTGGTGTTCACAGCCCTCGTCAGCCGCGACGAGCTCATGAACCGCCGGCTTCGGGAAGTCGCCGACAAGCTTTGCGGCGGGGCCTTGACGCCGCTGGTCATGAACCTGGTGCGCTCCGAGCCGCTGACTGCCGGCGAACTGGATGAACTGCAGACGTTCATCAACGAGCAGCGTCGCCGCGGCAAAGCAAAAGAGAAGCTGTCCTGAAAGGGGCCGTGCGTGGACATGCTGTTGCATGTCGGTCTGGCCAATGCCGTCCTGGCCACGGGGCTTGCCCTGGCGGCCTGGGCCGCAGGCCGGCTTGCGCGCCGGCCTGCCCTGGCTCATGCCCTCTGGCTCCTGGTATTGCTCAAGCTCATCACGCCGCCGCTGCTGACCGTGCCCATACCCTGGCCTTCAATCGTGCGGACAGTATCAGTGGAACCTGACGCAGACTTCTTCGACGCAGAGGTGATCGAAGTTGCCAGTCCAGGACAGGGAGAGGACCTTGAACCGGGACAAGCCGATCCGCGTCCCGATGAATATCTGGCCGGCGAGCCTGCGCCGGTCACGGAGGTTCCTCGGCAGCCCGCGACACAAGCCAATGCGTCCGCCAGGATGCCATGGAGTTCGCTATGGAAGAGTACGCTCCTGGCGATCTGGTCGGCAGGCGCCCTGGTTTTCTGGTCGATCACGCTGCTGCGGATGGGCTGGCTGCGGCAACTGCTGCACGCTGCTCAGCCCGCGTCGAACGCCTTGCAAGCACAAGTGCGCGAGCTTTCCGATCGACTCGGGGTTAGGCATCCGCCCCAGGTATGGCTCGTGCCTGTGCCGATACCGCCGATGCTGTGGGCCGTGCTGGGGACGCCGAAGCTCTTGTTGCCGGCCGACCTCTGGGGCGGGCTCAGCGACGAGCAGCGCGAGACGTTGCTGGCCCACGAACTCGTCCACTTACGCGGACGGGATCATTGGGTGCGCCGTTTGGAACTGCTGGCCCTGGGCCTGTACTGGTGGCATCCCGTGGCCTGGTGGACGCGGCGCGAGCTGCGCGAAATTGAAGAACAGCGTTGTGACGCCGGCGTAGTGCAGGCGCTGCCTTCGTCCGCGGCCGCCTACGCGCAAACACTCCTGGACACCGTGGCCTTCCTGTCCCGGGCCCGGTGTGCCGCCCCTCTGGGCGCCAGCAGCATGGGACAAGTTCGAGTGCTGAAAGGGAGGTTAAATATGATTCTGCAGGGGACCACGCTTGGGACCTGGTCGAGGAGTTACTGGTGGATCGCGCTGGGACTGGGAGCGTTGCTCCTGCCCCTGATGCCTACCTGGGCGCAAACGCCGCCACGTAACGCCGAGACGCCACGCGTGCAAAGAACGGAAAAGGGCCGCGACGATGTCGAGCTGCGCCTCCAGGAACTGGAGAAGAAGCTCGATGAGCTGCGTAAAGAGATCGCCATGTTGCGCCGCGAACGGGGGCCCGCCCGGGCCGTGGAACAGCCCGTGAGTCGAAGGTTCGGCTTCATCGATCTGCAGCCCTGGGCCAATCAGAAACTGGACGAGGACTTCCACAGCGGCCAGTATGCCGGCAACAATTTGACCTCACTGGGCACCGGCAGGCAGATGCTAGAGGGTGTTCCATTTGTCATCGGTAAGTCACTCGTCCAGCTCGGCAGCCGTATCGACAAGCCCGATCAGATCCAGGGCATCAAGGTAGGTCGAAAATTGAACAAGCTCCACATCCTGCACGCCACCGGCTACTCGATGGACGATGACTCCCAAATCGCCGAGTACACCGTCAACTATGAAGATGGGACCTCTGTGACGATCCCGGTCGTCTATGGCAAGGACGTGCTCGACTGGTGGAAATATCCGTTCAGCGGCGAGCCCACGCGCGGCAAGGTGGTCTGGAACGGCGAGAACGAACCCGCCAAGAAAGAATTTGACGCCACCATCCGTCTGTACATGACGACCTGGGATAACCCGAAACCCGATCTGAGAATAACCAGCATCGACTACTCCGCCACCAAGGACATCCAATGTGTGCCGTTCTGCGTGGCCATGACGGCGGAAGCGAAGTAAGGCGTTAGCCAATTGATGCAAGTTGCGGCGAAGGGCCATGGCCCTTCGCCGCTGTTCATTCAGCAAGCCGGCCTTGGTTTGGGCGGACTGTTACGGCTGCAGCTTCTCATTCCACACCATTTGCTGGCGCGAAGAGTCCGCGCTTCTCGCGCTCCGATAACGCTGCCGCTGCTGTAGCACCAAAGAGGGACTAATCGGGAAGCAGACCATGATCATGAGAGACAGCGCCACATAGTCACGAAGCCGCATGATCGGCATCCTGCCTCGTTCGTCCGGTTCGCCCCACCCTCTTGGCGAGTTTGGCAGACCTCGGTATGGCGGCAGAGATTGGAAGTCCATCGCAGCTCCAGTGCAGCGTGCCATGAACGCTCAAGGCCGATCAGCTACCAGCCGTCAATGTTAACTGGTCGACGATCCTGGTCAATCAAAATGCTGGTGCCGGCTGTGGGATACGATTCCGATCGTGTCTTTCGCGCGCGGTTGACACGATTGGAATCGTATCCCACAGCCTCGTCAGGCACCGGCCATTCGATGGCCATGCAAAAACCATAAAAAGCTGTTGCGGGACCTCCGCGAATGGTATGCTGTCACTCAGCCTTGCGTACCTCGTGCGACCGTGGCCCCTTCGGGGGACGGAACGGAGACGAGTGAACCGAGGTTTGTCCAATGAAGCGACGCATCCTGACCTGGTCCGGCGGCAGTATTGCCCTGGCGCTGGGCGTTGCCTTTCTCATTCCTTCCAGCCGCTACTCCATGCTTGGCTACCTGCGCGGCGAGAGCTTTGACAGCGGCCGGCCGCAGAGCTACTGGGTAAACGCTCTTCGGGACGCCGATCCGGAACTGCGCCAGGAGGGGGCCACCTGCCTGGCACGCATGGGACCGCAGGCCGCCGAGGCCATCCCGGCGCTCGTGGACTTGCTGAAAGACGAGCGCCCCGAGATACGAACCAAGGCGGCCTTCGCTCTCTTCAAGATTCATGTCAAGGCGAGCAGCGCCGTGCCACCTTTATGCGACGGGCTCAAGGACAGCAGTCCGGGGGTCCGGCTTTATTGCTCGATGTGTCTTGCCGGAATGGGTCAGGAGGCGCAGACTGCTCTCCCAGATCTTATTGAAGCCGTGAAGGACAAAGGAAATGGTGTGCATCTATTTCCATCGCCAATCAATACGCGCCAGTTGGCCGTCGTGGCGCTCGGCCATGTGGGACCCTGCGCCCGCGAAGCCGTGCCGTTCCTGCTCGAACTGCTCGCGGACGAAGACCACGTCGTTCGCGAGGTGGCCGTCCGAGCGCTGGGGCAGATCCGTTCGCCCGACTCCATCCCGGCACTGATGCTCATTCTTCAAGATGAAAAGCACCCGCTACGGCTGGACGCCGCGGCGGCACTGGGCGGCATCGGCTCGGAGGCGCGGGAGGCAGTCCCGACCTTGTGCCAGATGATGAAGCACCGCAGCCTCTTTGTGCGCCGGGCCGCGGAAACAGCGGTGCGGCAAATTGATCCGTCGGTCGAGGTGGGATCGCGCGTGAAGTAGACAGGCCCCTCCCGGATTCGAACCGGGGATGGCGGATTTGCAATCCGCTGCCGCAATTCCACAAGTATAGATAAGCCAAGCCAGTTAGGTCAAAAGGCCGATGTCGAGGTGCCCACAGAGGTGCCGGCCAATCTTGGCGTCCGTCCGGACCACCAATTCCCTTCAGATCTAGCCCGCGTTGTGGCTGCGTGGGATCGCCTTCCCAAGGCGATCAAGGCAGGCGTCCTCGCGCTCGTTCAAGCCGCGGGAAGCGCCAATGGTTAGCCACGGCTACCTCCAGAACGCCGACGATTGCGCACCTCGCGTCCGTGTCGTCCTAGGCGACCACGGCGTCACCAACGCCAACCCGCACGCGCTGGGGCCAACCGCCCCAACATGCACGCCCAGCCTCCCGATCAGGTTAACACCCAGTTTCCCGGAGTCTTCCGGGACTTGCGTCCGTTGCGTCACGACCGTCATTCGAGAATGCAGTCGGTACAACATGATGCAAAACGGTGCAGGCTGGAACTGAGCCCTATGACGCAAGGGATGGGACCATGACGCAAACCGGCGGTCTGATGACGCAAATGCCCGGAGCATTGGCTGATCATACGGATGAAGAGGAGCGACTTATGGATGCTGCCGAGACAAAGAACGTCGAGGTGCCCAACGACCGCGGCCTTCGCTGCGTGAAGTGCGGGCATGGGCGCTTTCGGGTCCTCTACACTCGTGCTCGCCCCGGAGAAATAGTCGTTCGTCGACGGGAATGTTTGAATTGCAGCGCGCGTATGACGACATGGGAACGGGCGATCGGCCTTCAAAGACCCATACCGTCTTTGCCGCCGGAACAGGCTCGCCGATAATTAGCCCGAGTAATCGATCTTGAAGGCCGCCGGCGAGCAGCCGGGACCTTCCGCGCTAGCCTGCAAGCAGGCAGGAAGGCGCCTCGTGGTGCCACGGTTAGCGCAAGGGAATGTAATTCAGCGGCCATAGCCGACTCTGTTTCGGCAACCGGGAGCGCGGCACCGGGCCTTACATGCAATTGGCCTGCGAGGCAAAGCACCGAGGCGAACGCTGCACCCGCCGGACTCTGGGGCGGGCAAGTGAACCAGGAGATTTTGATGGAAAAGATTCTCGGCGAAGACCGACCAGCGACGGAATAAGGCCGTCACCAAACGGGCAGGGGGCTGGGGGGCCGGGAGATGCGGGGCGTCCGGAGGGACGACTGCCGGGCTGCAACACGGCGGTACTCGAAACGCTTACGGCGGCTCCATACGCGGGCAAGCTAAAGCTGCAGAGTTCTCGGCACGGGGACTCTGCGCCCCGGCTCACCACCACAAGCATCTAGGAAGAGAACTGGCTTGCTACTTCCTCTCTCCTTGATTATTTGTGTCATCGTGGGCACCTGAAATCGTCGAACCAGGTTGAGGCAGTTCTCATGGTCTTCCAGCAGCAGATCCAGCTCGCCACGCGCGGCCACGGGCACATGCACGACCTTACCGAACAGGTTTGCGGCTTTGTGGCCCGGTCAGGTGTTCGGAACGGCCTAGTTCACATCTTCAACGTCGGCAGCACGGCGGCCATCGGTGCCATCGAGTTCGAGCCCGGCCTACAGCGCGACCTGCCGGAGCTGCTCGACCGGCTGATTCCACCGAGCCGGGATTACGGGCACGAGCAGGCCTGGCACGACGGCAACGGCCATTCGCACATACAGGCAACCCTCCTGGGACCGTCACTGACTGTGCCGCTCAGCGAGGGCCGGCCCGTGCTTGGCACCTGGCAGCAGATCATCCATCTGGAATGTGACGTCCGGCCGCGCGAACGTACCGTGGTCGTTACGGTTCTGGGCGAGTGAAGCCCGAGCGCCTTCGAAGCCGGATGACCTAATTCGACAGCGGTGTGCTAAAACCAGGTCGATGGGCCGACGCATCGCCTTGTAGGTGACAGATTCGCTGCTCAAGGCGAATGGATCAGTGTTTTTTGCGGTTCGATACGGAGTAGCCTACGCAGTTTCACGCCGCTCAGGGGAAGTTGCAGCTTGCAATTGATCACCCAATCGCCATGACTTTGGCGTTCGGCCGCGAAGACTTCAGCGGTAATTGGTTTCGCGAGAGCGGGATCATGGAAGATCTGCACGCTAAGGATAGTGCCGATGTCAGGCCTGTCCGGGAGAACCAACTCAATTTCGCCGGTCGAAATCCTGGCAATCAGCGCGAGCCTGCTCCGGACCGTGGTGTGGCTGTAGCTCGGGTCTTCTTTGCATGGATAAACAACCCAGGCTCTGGGAATGGACATAAGCGAAGCTCCACAGTTCTGCTATTTAGTTACACATCGGTCGGCATGGCGGTCGCGATCTTCAGCTCAGCGTCGCTAAAAGTCCTGTCAAACTCGCAGTCCACCACCCATCCTCTTTGCGGATGCTTTGAAACTCGCGTGACCCTTGCCTTGAATGGCGCCGAGAAAGCTTTCGTGGCCCGATAAAACTCCACGGTGAGCACTGTACCGATGCGTGGCTGCCGCGCAAGCACGATCTGCATGCTCGTAAGATCGAGTTTTTCCAAGCTGCTCATGGCGTATTGCGCCGAGGCGCCATCCCAGGCCGGATCATCCTCGCAGGGGCAGCTTATCCATCCGGCACCACGGGTCGGCATGTTGGCTCGCTTCTGAGGCGAAGGCAGGAAGGCCCCGCTCTGGGGGCCGTGTCGGTAGGTACGGCAAACCTAGTTCACGATTGTTAGCGAATCAAGAAGACGGTTGATCAACTATTTCGTTTCGCGGCAAATACAGGAGGACGGTATTTTCGTGACCTAAAATTGCATGGCAAATTCCCACGGTCCGCTTAAGGCAAGACTCGGGCTCAACACTATGCTTGGTAACCGCCAGCACAAATTCACTCGCGGAGGCAAAGCTCGAAGAAGTTGGGCAAGGCTCGGCTTGAGGATTCGAAGCCTAGGGCGCGTCCGCCGGCAGGACAGCACCAGGCTCTTGCATTAAGATTGCCTGTTGCGATATAAAAGAACAATCCTATCTGGGCGTTTCTGCCCCCCCAATCCCAATCGACAAAGCGACCGAGTCGCACCAAGGCTCTGCGTCAAGGTCCGACCGGTCCCCTTTTTTACCTAACCTCGGAGGACAAATGCCATGAACGCCAGCAACACTGTGGAGCAAGAATTGACCAAACTGGAACGAGAGATTGGTGAGGCAGTCGCTGCTCAGGCAACGAGCCTGCCGTGTTCATGAAGTGCGAGAGCAGTACTCGATAGTCAACTGAGCCTGCCATCAGCCATCGCAGCAGATTCAGTTCAGAACGCGCGTCCACGGGCACATGCGATTGCGAATTTGCCGCGGCAGCCTGGGGGGGCGGCCGCAGCGCGCAGCGTTTAGCGAGGGCCGGCCCATGCTCGGCACCTGGCATGCGACCGCAGACGTTCTACCGGCGCAAATGAGATCGCGTGTCTGAGCCGGCGCGGAGTGGCCCGTTGCAGAACAGCCGCAAGCGTCAGACTTCTGATAATGTTAACCGTGGGAAGCCGCGCGCGTGGAATGAGCACCTGGCGCGCGAGAGGACCTGCATGGGTAACTTCAATACCGCTGCGAGCGCCTGAGTCAAGCCAGTTTCTGCACCAGGACCAATGCACAGGAAGTTTCCTTTGCATCGTCACTTGCACGGCGTTATTCTCAGCCAATAAGCCAGTTACGGCGTATACCACGCTTCATACTTTTGTGAGATCGCCGAGATGAGCGTCGATGGCTGTCCGGATCGCGATGCTTTACGCGAGTTCAAAGCCGGCAGTTTGTCAGATGAAAAACGGGACGAGATTGCTGCCCACGTTAATCGTTGCGCGTCCTGCATTTCCCTAGTGCAGACGTTGGCAGACACGCCGGCCGGCGTCGAGACGGCTTCTGCCGAACTTGAAGTCACCAAAGGTCTTAGCCAGAATCTGCCACCGACACTCGATTACATCGCGTCCTGCTCGCCACCCGAACTGCGAGTGCTTGGCGATTACCGGCTCGAGGAAAAGCTCGGTCAGGGTGGGATGGGAGCGGTTTACCGCGCGGTGCACATGCGGCTCGGTAAGACGGTCGCTGTCAAGATCCTGCCTCCCGAACGCCTCCATGATGCGCGGGCGGTAGCACGCTTTCGGCGGGAGATGGAAGCGGTGGGCCGGCTCACAAACCGGAACATCGTTCAGGCCCATGACGCCCGCGAAGAGCAAGGCGTTCATCTATTAGTCATGGAATATCTTCTCGGCATGGATCTAAGTCGCCTGGTACGGAGACACGGCCGGCTTGACGTCGCCGATGCGTGCGAGGCGATTCGTCAAGCCGCCTCAGGCCTGGATTATGCGCATAAGGAATGCGGGCTTGTCCACCGTGATCTCAAACCGAGTAATCTGATGCTGACACCCGAGGGCTGTATCAAGGTCCTCGATCTCGGGCTTGCTCGCCTCAGCCGGATGCAGGTGATGGCACAGCAGGAGTCCCCCGCAGATGTGACCACGGGCGAGCAGACCATGGGAACTATCGACTACATGGCTCCTGAGCAATGGCTCGATGCACATAACGTGGACAGCCGGGCCGATGTTTACAGTCTGGGCTGCACGCTTTACGACCTATTGACTGGGACACCGCCATTTTCGGGGCCTGACTTCAACACTCTGGGAAAGAAGATGCTGGCGCACAGCCAGGCGCAAGTCCCGGAGATTCGCACCCGACGACCGGATGTCCCTGACGGGTTAGCGACCGTACTGAGGTGCATGATGGCCAAAGATCCTAAGGACCGTTTCGCTAGCCTGCATGAAGCCGCGGTTGCTATGGCGCCCTTCGCAAAGGGGCATTGTCTGTCGGCACTTCTTGGCCCTGGTGCTGCTGCGGGATCAGTTGGTGAGGATGCCAATCTTGTTCGATCAAATATCGACCAGGATCTAAATCCTGGATCACCAGCAGTGGCACCCGTGGCCACGTGTCAACCTTCTCGGTCCCGCGATCTTCGCTCACGCCGCCTCTGGCGAATGCGACCGGCATTGGCGGGTCTCCTCAGTCTTTGCTTACTCGGATTCATGGTTGGCGGCGTTTTATTTATGCAGTCAATGACTCACGATCGGTTGCACCAAAAGGTCGAATTGTTGCACCAAAAAGTCGAAAGCCTCACCGATGATGGCGATACCGTGCGGCCGGCCCTGGCACTCAACATGGAACTGCACCTGAGGCATTTTCGGCAGCCTAAGAAAGAGAATGGGCTTATTCTGTTGGGAGAAATCGGTGATGCGGGGTCGAAACCGGAGGGCGGTGATTGGCTTGTCGTCGAGGCGACGTTCGGCGAGCGCGTTTATCCATACCTGGTTTCCGTCGATCCGAAGGGGAACGCCGAACTAACCTACCCGGACGAAAAGGCTGCCGCGCACGAAATGCTGGCTCGTTTCGTCTATCCGCCAAAGAGTGGCAACTATCTCGAACTCGATGCAGGTTTAAACTGCGTGGCGGTTTTGGCAGCCCGAAAACCATTGCGGCCGTTTACCCAGTGGAAGCCGAGCATTGATAACAAGGCCTGGAGGGAAGCCAATGTCACTTGGGCTTGGGCATTCGATGGGGTTCGCTGCGATCCACTCGACAAAGCTCGTAGCGGCGTGGTCGAATCATCTCAAAGATTGACCGTCTTCGAGGAACTTTGCCTCAAATTAAAGAGTAAGACGGACGTTGCCGCTCTGCGGGCACGAGCATTTCCGGTAGCGCCAAAGCGCTAATGTACTACGCTCCCATCCTTGATGGGGAGGATAAGGCATGTTTCGATGCGCTCTGCTTTCTATCAGTGCTGTATTCATCTCAGTCACTGCCCTCCTGGCGGAAGACCCCAAGGCGGCCGAAGCACGCCACAGCCTGGAAACACGAGCCAGCGAACTGGAGAAAAGGGCCGCGGAGGCCGAATCAGCCGATCACCATGACGAAGCTCGCAAGCTGCGGCAGGAGGCTCTGGAAATCAGAACTCGACTGCACGGGCCCAAGCATTGGAAGGTGACCGACGCACGATTGGCCTTGGAACAGGCGGAAGCCCTCGCCCGCTTCAAGCCGGAGCAGCACGCCACCATTGTGGAGGGCGCGACGCTGGTCATGAAAGCAAGCGAAATGGCCAAGAGCGGCAAAGTTCGTGACGCAATCCCATTGGCGCGACGCGGCGTCGAGTTGACACGCTCCGTGCTGGGGGAAAAACACCGCATCACGGCAATCTACGTCCGTTTCCAGGGCCTTCTTTACCATCAGGCAGGCGACCAGGCGGCAGCCCAGCCTTACCTAGAGAATACCCTGAACTTGATGCGACAAGTGTTCGGTGAGGACCATCCGGAGATGGCCCAAAGCTACGATGCCGCGGCGATGAACCTGATTGCCTGGGGCAAGTATGGCGACGCCGAACCGCACATCCGCCGGGCCCTCGCCGTCCGCAAGAACGTATTCGGCGAAGAGCATCCCGACACGGCAGCAAATCACAATGCCCTCGGCAACAACTTGTCGTTGCAAGGCAAGTATGCCGCGTCCGAAAAGGAATACCGCCTTGCCTTGAACATTTACAAGAAGGTACGGGGTCCGGAGCATCGCGACACGGCCGAAAGTTTGGACCACTTGGGACAGAGCCTCAGTTTCCAGAGCAAGGTTACCGAGGCCGAGCCTCTGCTTGAAAGAGCATTGGCTATTCGCCGCAATGTGCTTGGCGAGAGTCACCCCGATACGGCCCTTTCTTATCTCAACCTTGCTGGGAATCGAGACGAACAGGGAAGATATGTCGACGCGGAGCCGCTCTATCGCCGGGCCCTGGCAATTCAGGAGAAGACCCTGGGCAAGACAGATTTTCTTACGGCGAAGACGCGCCAGCATCTGGCTGGGAACTTGGACAATCAAGGCCGCGAGCGCGATGCGGAGCCACTTCACCGGCAAGCGCTGGCAGTTATCGAGAAGGCCTTCGGCCCTATGCACCCTGGAACAGCCCGCAGCTACTCGGATCTTGCGGTCAACCTCGTTGCGCAGGCCAAATACGCCGAAGCCGAGAAGCTTCTCCGCAAGGCCCTGGAAATCGAACAGAAAGTACTGGGGGAAGACCATCCTTCAACGGCTACGAGCTACAACAATCTGGCCATGTGCCTCTCGGACCAAAGCAGGTACGCAGACGCCGAGCCGCTAGTCCGCAAGGCCCTGGACATCTATCGCAAGTCCCTGGGCGAGGAACATGAGCGCACACTTATGGCGTACAGCAACCTGGGCACAAACCTGCAGCACCAAGGTCGATACGCCGATGCGGAAAAACTTCTGCGCACGGCGCTCGACCTGCGCCGGAAGACGCTGGGGGACGATCACCCAACGACGGCCGGCAGCTATACCAATCTCGCTGCTAACCTAGGAGCGCAGGCGCGGCCAGCCGAGGCCGAGGCCTTGAATCGGAAAGCGCTGGCGATCTACCGCAAGGCTCTGGGCGAGGAACACACGCTGACGCTTGTCGCAGCCAATAACTTAGCGACTAAACTGTCCGACCAGGGCAAGTACGCAGAGGCGGAAGCGCTTTACCGGCGCGTGCTGGATCTTCGGCGGCGTCTGCTGGGCGAGCAGAACGCCGACACGGCCACAAGCTACAACAACCTGGCGAGCGTCTTGCACCATCAGCACCGCTCTGCCGAGGCGGAGTTGCTGCAGCGCAAGTCACTCGTTATCCGTGAGAAGGTACTGGGCAAGGAACATAACCTCACCGCAGAAGCGTACAGCAATCTGGCAGACATCCTGAACGCTGATGGCAAATATGCCGAGGGCGAGGGCTTGCTTCGGCAGGCGCTTGCCATCCGCAAAAAGTCCCCTGGCGAGAATCATCCCGACACCGCCATAACCTACCTCAACTTGTCCGTTAACTTGCGTATGCAAGCTCGCTATGCCGAGGCGGAGCCGTTCTGCAAAACGGCGTTGGAGCGTTGTCGCAAGTCCCACGGTGAGGAACACCCTGCAACAGCCGTCGCCTACATCAATCAGGCACACAACCTTTACCTGCAGGGACACTACAAAGACGCCGCGCCACTTTATCGGACAGCCCTTGAGATCAAGAGAAAGATACTAGGCGAAGAGCACCCCGACACCGCCAGCGGCTACGTCAATGTGGCGATCGGCCAGTACGCGCTTGGGCATTTCGCGGACGCGGAGGAAGCGTGGGTCAAGGCAGCCAAGAGTTTCGATGTGGCTCGTCTGCGCCTCAGCACCGCCAGCTTGGAACGCGCTGTCTTTGCCGGCAGTATTTCTCCCTGGCCGGCGTTGCCGGCGTGTCAGGCAAGGCTCGGCCGATTTCTGGACGCCTGGCGCAGTTTGGAAGCCGGCCTGGCACGTGGTCTTCTAGATGAGCTTTCTGCCCGCGCTGGACAGTCATTGACTGAGGAGCAACGCCGGCGCCAGGAGATTCTGAGCAATGGGCTTAATCAGCTTGACCTGCAAATCACCACGCTCCTGGGTGCGAAGGAAGAGAAAGAGCCAGCCGGTAGCCGCTTCCAAGAATTGATTGAGACACGTCGCAAGGCGGAAAAGGAGATGGCGCAACTTGCTGCCGAACTGGCCGCCCGGGAAGTCTATGACCTTGATCGGATTCAGCAGCATTTGCCGCCGGACGCGGCCTTCGTGACTTGGGTAGATACTAAAGGGCAGCCCGGCACAGCAGATCCCAACGGTGAGCATTGGGCATGCGTGCTCCGGCGCCGTGGGACCCCAGCTTGGGTTAGGTTGCGCGGCACCGGCGCGCAAGGGGCATGGACCAATGATGACAATGACCTGGCGATCCGCTTTCGCCAGGTAATCTCAAGCCGCCCGGGCCAGATGCGCGAGGATCGCGCCGAGCTTACACGGCGCTTGTATGACCAGCGCTTGGCCCCACTGGAAACCTATCTGCGAGCTGGGGATGACTTGCCGGCCGTTCGGCATCTGCTGGTCTGTCCAGTTTGGTGGATGGCCGGCGTGCCGGTGGAAGCTCTGGCGGACCAATATGTGATCAGCTACGTGCCATCCGGGACGCTGCTCGCTAAGCTGGCGGAGAAACGGCAAGCGGCCTCCCGCCCGCCGCAGGCTAAGCCGCGACTCCTGGCACTAGGCGACCCGCTCTTTGTCCACGGCCAGACTTCCAAGCAGCCCGAAACCGTGCTTCCAGGTCACGGCGTCTTGCTCGCCGGTGTTGACTCCGGCTCCAACGCCGACCACAGCGGCCTAAAAGAAGGCGATGTGCTCGTTAGTTACGCGGGGACGCAAGTTGACAGCTTCAAGGAATTGGCCAACGCGATTGCAGCGCACGCGACCGTCAATCGCCTGCAATCTAAGGCTGACGCGGGCAGCATCTCGGTCGTTGCAAGCCGCGACGGACGAATGCTGACGCTGACCGTGCGCCCGGGGCGGCTTGGTGTGTCCGTCGCTCCGGGCACGGCTGCGGAAGCCGTTCAGGCAAGACGCGATGGCGACCGTGCCGTGTCTGCCAGTCGTGGCGACACATATGGTCCTCTTCCCGGGACTCGGACGGAAGTACAGGCGCTCGCTGCTTTGTTTGATCAGCCGCTGGTTCTACTTGGGTCTGCCGCCAGCGAACAACGGCTCGATGACCTGGCTCGGAAAGACGAATTGCGGCAGTTTCGCTATCTGCATTTCGCCACGCACGGTCAACCAAACGACCAGCTTGCTCTTCAGTCAGCCTTGATCCTGGCGCAGGATGATGTCTCCGGCCTGAGACAGCAGGCTCTGGGCGACAATTATCCCTATGATGGCCGCCTGACGGCAGAAGAGATCCTTCGGCGCTGGAAGCTCAACGCTGACCTGGTAGTGCTGAGTGCTTGCCAGAGCGGCTTAGGCAAGCAAGCGGGGGGCGAAGGCTATCTCGGTTTCACCCACGCATTGTTCCTAGCGGGGGCGCGTAGTTTGGTCATTAGCTTGTGGAAAGTGGACGACACGAGCACGGCCTTGCTGATGACCCGTTTTTATGAGAACCTTCTGGGCAAACGCGCGGGTCTGAAAGCCCCGCTGTCCAAAGACGAGGCTTTGCGCGAAGCGAAGTACTGGTTGCGGACTTTGACGGTGGAGCAACGGGATCAGGAAGTGGCCTTGCGTTCTGAGCGCGGCTCACGGGTCGTCTCGGGCCCGCCGAGAGAGACCGCCAAGCCCGCACACCCCTACGAACACCCCTACTACTGGTCCCCCTTTATCTTGATCGGTGACCCGAACTGACAGCAAACGGACCAAGGACGCGCAGAACAAGGAGGGAGGATGCCGCTGAGTTTTCTTGACGGGAGCCTTGCCATGCGCGCCAGGCTGGTGTCTTTCGCCTTGGCCATGATCCTCCTGAGCGATTGTCTGCTCGTGCCCGCTTCCGGCGGGGCCGCTGAAGCCGGCCAGCCGGCAGCGGAGAGAGCCCCCTGGCAACGGCGACTCCAAGGGGAGGATCGGAAGCGCGTTGAAGAACTGCAGAAGCAATTTGATGCGCTACGCGAGGCCGGCAAGTATGCCGACGCCCTGGCACCGGCGCGGAAAATCTTTACTATCCGGACGCGCGGGCAGGGCGCCGACCACTGGGAAACGATCTATGCCAAATGGCAGGTCAAGACCCTGGAACGGATCCTGGCAACTCCCCTTCTCGCTGGTGCGCGGCTCAAGTTGGCCGACTGGCAGCAGGCGCAGGCCGAGCGCCTCATTGGCGAGGGGAAGTACGCCGAGGCCGAGGCGCTGCTCCGTCAAGCTGTTGTGGTTGGCCACGATGTTCTCGGCGAGGAATATCCACTGCTTGCCGATGGCTATGCCAACTTGGCAGACATTCTGAGGGGCCAGGGTAAGTACGGCGAGGCCGAGTTTGTGGGACCGCCAGGCCTTAGCCATCCGCATACGATCGCTTGGGGAGGAGAGCCCGGATGCGGCGGAAAGCTATACCGCCCTAGCTAATGCCCTGGAGCGCCAGCAAAAACACGCCGAGGCGGAAGCGCTCCTTCAACGGGCGCTGCAGATCCGCCAGCGAATTCATGGCGAAGACCACCCCGATACGGCGGGGGCTTATAACGACCTAGCCTGCTACCTGGCCAACCAGCGCCGATATGCGGATGCCACACCCTTGTTCCAAAAGGCCTTGGCACTTCGCCGGCGTCTGCTGGGCAAAGAGCATCCGGGCACCGCCTTGGGTTATAACAACGTCGGCTTCGGTTTATTTATCGACGGTAAGTTTGCCGAGGCGGAAGACCTCTTTCGCACGGCTCTGCAGATCAGTCGCCAGGCGCTGGGGGAGAAACACCCGAATACGGTTGGCTACGGCAAGAACCTGGCCAGCACCCTGTACCAACAAGGCAAATATGTCGAGGCGGAGAAGGCGTGGACAGAAGCAAGCGAGGGCTTCGAGGCGGCACGCCTTAGCATCTCCTTTGCAGGCCTGGAGCGGTCAATGGTGTCGAGTGAAGGTGCGCCGTACCCCGACTTGGCCGCTGTGCTGGCACGACGTGGCAAGACTCGCGAAGCATGGCAACGCCTGGAAGCCGACTTGGCGCGCGGACTCCTCGATGATTTGTCGGCGCGCTCGCTAAGGCGGATAAGCCCTGACGAGCGGAGCCGTGAGCAGGATCTGCTTGGTGGGAGAACAGAACGTCGCCTCGCATATCATGAATGCAAAGGTTTTCATCCTCACCTTTGGTTCTCGCCTGGGAGCGATAATTCACAATGGCCACCGCACTCTTGGACGACCTCACGCAGCGCATCAGCCAGCAACAGTCGGCATTACAAGCCCTGCGTCACGAACTGCAAACGCGACGGCAACAACTGGCCGATCTGAACCAACGCAAGAAAGGGCTGTTGTCTCAACTCCGGGAGATCGACGATGAGATTGCCACGCTGGCCGGAGGAACCAAGCCGGCCAAGGCGAAAACGGGGCGCCCACAAACTGGGACTCACAAGGCGAATGGCGCTCAGACTTCAAGAAGACAGGTAGTCGTTTCGCAGAGGGCGCCGAGCGCACCTTCGGCCCAGACAAATGGCAAGCAGACGCTTCCTAACCTGCTGTTGGCAATACTGGGAGAGATGAGTCGGCCCATGACGGTTCGGGAGATGACCAAAGAGGCCAGGCGTCGTGGCTTTCGGACTAAGAGCAAGGATTTCGCAAAAAATGTGGAGAGCCGTTGCTACGATCTTCAAAAGCGCGGCTTGGTGCGCCATCCGACCGGCCAGCCGGGATTTATCCTCACCTCATCAGCCACGCAAACGAACCTGCCTGTCGCCTCGAACTCAAAGAGGGCTACTTCCACCGCTAAGCCGATGCGATCACCGACCGCAGGGCGAACCGCCAATCAACTGCCGTTGAACCAGGTACTCGTCAATATTCTGGCCAAGAGTCGACAGCCACTGCCGGCCAAAGAATTGGCGAGGCGCGTGCTAGAATCGGGTTACCAGACCAAGAGCAAGCAATTCCTGGATGTAATTTGGGTGTCTCTGGGCAAGCTCAAGAACGTCGAAAACGTGCCGGGCGTAGGCTGGCGACATAAATAGGCGGCGCGGCTACGATGGTGGTTGCCGACGGATGCCAGACGGGAAGCGGCGAGGAACTTTTGACATCCAGGAGGCTTGCGGGGCCTCTCTATTGGGGCAAGGAGACGCCCTTCCTCCATTAGGCAAGTTGGCCGAAGGCGATTGGCAACGATTGAGCGCTCAATGGTTCCCCCGACAGGAGCGCGAATGGACCTGTACGAAGAAGAGCAACTTGCCAAGGAAAAAGCTATGGCTGTCGCTGAACTCCGTGACGCCATGGAGCAAGGCATCAAGAGGGGCTGGTTCTACGCGAAGATCGATGAGAACGGAGAGAGGGTCTATGGCTTGACGGAGGAAGGCAAAAGGGCGATGGAGCGTGGGGAGTTGGGATGAGGTAGTTTCAGAACAGCCGCATTCTGGCAGAGCCTTACTCAGCCAAAGGCCAGGCACTCGCTCATGGCCTCACCGCTGGCTGGACAATTCAGGCTTCGCGTCGTCCCGCAAGAACTCGGCAAGCCGGTTCCGGGACGTGGCCCCAAGAAGGCCGGGGTTCGCCCACGTTCCGCCCTGGCGCGTCCATTTCGTCGAGTTGAACCCGATGCCCACCAATGACAAAAGGCCCCGGACGCGGGGGCCTTGTGGGTGATAGGGTGGCCAAAGGGCGTTAGGGCGCCTTGCCGACGGCGAATTTACCGCGTTCCGTCTTCTTGAAGCGGGCGTCGTCTCCCTTCGCCTTTAGCTCCCTGAGTATTGCGGAATACACGGCAGTGACAATGTTGCCGAAAGCAGCCTAACTGTCGACCGGGTGATTGATCGCAAGCGACTGGTACCCGCGTATGGTTCAGGTTGGCAACCACCG
>Ga0185299_10001357_pt1 | contig 48482 bp, 43 predicted proteins | sample PaiPotPPA55metaG_FD_128002 | JGI IMG/M metagenome (GOLD analysis project Ga0185299, IMG submission 128002) | Iron sulfur acid spring bacterial and archeal communities from Banff, Canada, to study Microbial Dark Matter (Phase II) - Paint Pots PPA... ... | reverse complement strand
GATCGAGCCAGGGCAGGACGTTCGCCGACCTTATTCTGGTCCGCGGCGCAGTTATTCACAAGCTCACTCCGCTTCGCTGCGTAGGGCCGCTTCGCTCGCTTATGTATAACTGCGAGACTGATATCAGGGCGGCAGATGTTTGTGATGGATGTTTCGTCCTCATCTCCGTTCACCTTCGCAAAACCGATCTTCCGCCCCTTCAGCACCTCCAACCCCGCGGACGCGGGGTGCAATTCGGGCTTGGCGCTTCTAATTGGTTGACACGCCTTTTCTGCAAGCAACAACGTTCGAGCACGAGCACGAGCGCGAAGCGCCTTGTGAGGGCGGACCCGATTTTAAACCGGTACCTGGAGTTGAAGCCCCGGGCTGAGTCCTCGCCTCGGGACTCTGATGCCCAAGCGTTTCGCGCCTTTAGGCGAGCGCGAATTAGTCCCTACGCGTTACCGCTCGCGCGCCAGGAAGTACACGCCAAGATTTACCACCACGAAAATCAAAGCGTATCCTCCGGTGAGCCAGGTAAGCACTCTTCTTAACGCCGCATCGGCGGACTCATTAACCAGCCTGGCAGGGACGCTGACGATTTGCGCTCCGATGATGTCGTTGAGCTTCCAACCAAAGCCGTTGTTTTTTCCGTAGGCCTTCGTCATTTCGCGTGGGGCGTCTTCCGCGCTGCCGTGACAAGCAAGGCAGCTCTTATCGTCGACTCGGATCGGTGCACAGTAGTAAAGTGATGGGCCCTCCGGCGTGTCCCGATAACCTACCAGCTCGGCTTTCCCCGGGTTCTTGCTGAAGATGTTTACGAGGTCGGCTTCCCATTCCAGTGTCCGATCCCGGGGATTGGTTGGGTTCAGGGTGGCCTCTTTGTAGGAGTAATCAGGGTATCGTTTCCGGAAATAGTTGAAGGCTTCCGTCGCGGCGTAAAACGGAATCGATTGCGCAGCGAACTCCGGCTCCTGGACACTGCGAGGTTGCTGTCTCACGTTCTGAACGATCTGCTCTGAGAGGATCTGAAGAGTCTGCCTGTCCTTGGCATTCGAAAGCCCGGAGACAGCTTGCTGCAATGCAGACGGGAATTGCTTGTTAATGACGTCGTTCAGGGTCTTTACCCCGTCGGCGACTCTGGTTTCTTCGTGAGTCAACAGAGGTTCGATCTGTTCAGTGGTGTAATTCCTTGAAGCCTTGGCGGTTTCCATCATCAGATGGGCATTTTCCAGGATTTGTTGCTCGGCGAGCTGCCGGAACTCTTTCTGAACGAAATAGGCGGTTACACCCAGACACAGAACCAAGATCGGAATAAACACCGCATTGAATATCAATACGCCTCGTAAATTCTTGATCACATCCGCTAGGTCAGCATTCAGAACCAAAAGATCAAGATTGATCTTTCAGCCCTCGTTTTCAGGGATGCAGAAAACGCAACGATCCTTCAACCGCGAATTGACACGAATTGACACGAATTTAAAAGCAAAACGTGAATACGCCCAGCGTCGGGAGGGGAACGGCTTGATAAGCTAACAGGCTCTAGGTGTTCGCAGCCACCGAAAACCTTCGGGACAGGCCGGTGGCTCCGCTCCAAGCGCTAGGCGCACTCACACTTGTTTTTTATTCGTGTCCATTCGCGTCCATTCGCGGTTGAGGGTAAAAAATACCCGTATGGATCAAACAGCCAATCACCTTGAGGTTAAACAGTTCCCATTTCGCCTTGCCGCGATCGACCTGGATGGGACTTTGCTGGGACCAGATAAGAATATCGGTCCCGAGAATGCAGCGGCAGTGCAGCGGCTGCGCGACAATGGAGTGACAGTCATCATCGCTTCTGGCCGGCGTCATCAGAACAGCGTTCGCTTTCAGCACCAGTTGGGGCTTAGCGGACCGATCATTGCCTGCCAGGGCGGCTTAATTCGGGATGGCGAAAGCGGTAATGTGGTGGAAGCGCATTTCCTTCCGCAGACCGTCACCCGTCAGATTATCAGCGACGCGGAGAGCAATGATATACAACCTATCTACTATCATCTCGATCATTTGTATGTTCCGGCGCACAACAATCAATGGATCGACCTCTACGAGGCACGCGTCGGTGAACGAGCCGAGATTCTACCGGATCTACAACAATTAGACGGCCGGCGGGCGTTGAAAATCGTTTGGTATGGCGACCCGGTGTCTTTGGCCAAAATTCGACCCGAGATGTCGGCCCGATACAGCGAAAAAGCGGATGTGTTTTCCACTGAGCGCGAAAACTTGGAGTTTATGCCTCGTGGAATCACCAAAGCGACCGCCCTGGCAAAAGTCGCGGCCGAATACGGGGTCCGGCAGGAAGAAGTTTTAGCGTTCGGCGATGGTGAGAATGACGTTCCAATGCTGGCCTGGGCGGGGATGGGGGTCGCGATGGCGCACGGGAATCATTCCGCGATCAAGGCGGCGAAACGGGTGAGCCCATCTGGGCCACCGGAGAGCGCTTTTGCTCGAGCGGTGGCCACTTTGTTCGAAGACCGGCAGTAATCAGCTGAGCAATACCTTTGAATGTTGGGCGGGCTGGTGTTTGGACGAGCGTTGGGCTTTCCTGCTAGACGGGATCCGCCTTCGCCAAGCCTACGGGCGCGACTAGCTCTAGGTGACTCATGGGACTTATGTGACGATCCCGCACGTCCCTCGATGGCAAATCCCAGGCCAGCCGCGAAACCGGCTTGACTCGATGAATCTACTATAATAGATGCATGGTCGCTTATAGGACACACCACCTTGAAACCGACTCAATCCGGCATCGAGCAGAGGATTGCTCTCCATTTGAAAGAGCGCCGCCTGGCTATCGGTCTCTCCTTGACCGATCTAGCCGAACGATCCGGTGTCAGTCGTGCCATGATCTCGAAGGTGGAACGCGCTGCCGCTAGTCCAACGGCTGCCCTGCTCGGCCGGCTTTGTAACGGATTGGGAGTGACTCTTTCCGCTCTCATTGCGAATGCTGAACAATCGGATTCTCCGTTGATGAGGGCCAAGGATCAAACCGAGTGGCAAGACCCGGTCACCGGCCTGATTCGGACCGTGATTTCGCCGAGAGCGCCGGATGCGGTAGTTGAGATTGTACGCGTGGATCTGCCAGCCGCGGCCAGCGTGAATTACGATCCGCAGCGCTACTTAACTTATGAACAGCAGGTTGTACCGATTAAAGGCCGGCTGCATCTGACCGTAGGGCAAAAGGAATATGAGCTGGGTCCATGGGATTGTCTATTGATGCCAACGAATTTACCCCTCCGGTTCCATAATAGAGGGCCAGGTAGTTGCCGCTACTTGGTCATTGTCAGAAAAACCCAATGAAAATAGAAATCCGGCCTGCGGAAAAGGATGATTTGGACGCTATGCTCGCGATTTATAATGACGCGATCATCAACACGACCGCCGTCTATGATTATCAGCCGCGATCGCGCGAATTACAGGAGCAGTGGTTGGATACAAAACAGGTCCAGCGATGGCCGGTTTTTGTTGCCCATCAAGGCGTTAGTGTCGTCGGTTTCGGATCCTTCGGACCGTTCCGGCCGTGGCCAGCTTATCAATACACGGTAGAAAACTCGCTGTATGTCGATAGCGCTCATCGCCGGAAAGGCGCCGGACGGTCTCTGTTAGACAGTTTGTTACAAGCTGCCCAAACGGCGGGCTACCATGCCATGGTAGCAGGAATCGATGCTACCAATGAAGGGAGCCTTGCCTTGCACCGAAAAGCCGGCTTCCAACTCGTAGCTCACTTCCGTGAAGTCGGCTGGAAATTCGAACGCTGGCTGGATCTGGTGTTTATGGAGAAGCTGTTATAGGTTTTAGGTTATAGGTCTTAGGTTATAGGTTATAGGTTATAGGTTATAGGTTGTAGGTTGTAGGTTGTAGGTTTTAGGTTTTAAGTTGTAGGTTTTAAGTTCGGCTTTCTCCGCTACTGAACAATCGACGGCCCCTCTGCCAACGCCCAGACGCCAACCTAAAACTTAAAACTTAAAACCTAAAACTTATAACCAACTACACCTGGCTCCACGGCTCGGGCACCCACTCGAACCCTTGATCGTTCTTTCGAATATGGCCGATGCCAGGGAAGGGGAGATGATAACCGATTACTCTGGTACGGTTAGCTGCGAGCTTCTCGAAGATGCTCTTCCGAGTAGACGCAGCTTGGTCGGGATCACTATCAACGCCGATGGTCCAGTCCGGGTTGTGAAACATGATCACGTAGTTATGTGCAAGGTCGACAATGTGAACGAGCTCATCGTGCCCGGATTGGATATGGAGGATCGTATGACCAGCGGTATGTCCAGGCGCGAGTTCTGTGATTACACCTTCGGTTATTTCTATTCCGGCCTGAAATTTATGGAACCGGGATTCGAGTGTTAATAAAGTGTCGCGGGCGCGCTGAGCGTATGTTTTTCTATCTTCGGCGTTGAGTAGTGTCTTTGAGAGATCGGGATCTTTCTGGGTCCAAAAATTCCATTCGATTTCATTAATGAAATGTTTGGCGGAAGGAAAAACTGGTTTTCCATCTGCAGCGATCAACCCGCCGTAATGATCGGGATGAGCGTGGGATAGAAAGACCGCAGTGACTTGATTGGGGTGATAGCCGGCCGCCGCCAGTTGGGAATGTAAGTGTCCCGCTGTAGTGGGTAGCAATTTTCCGAACCCGGTGTCGCAGAGCAATACCTCTTTGCCGGTATCGATCAGAACCACATTGTAGTAAACCATAACATGATCGATTGGCAGAAACTCCTCTTGTAGAGCTGAATTGAGCTCATCGGGGCTGGCCTGTGACGCCCAGAAAGGCTGCACTGGTTGGAAAATCTTATACCCGTCATTGAAAACCGTGAGTTGGAAGTCTCCAACATTGAATCGGTAATAGCGCGGATTGGATCGGTCGGCGGGCGGTGCTGCGTCCGCCCGAAGATTTACACTGGTGGCAGCCGCGCCGAGGCCGAGCAAGCCGATCGCGTGTCTTCGCGTGAGATTGGGATTCATAGCGGGTTAGAGAACAGATTAGGGGCCACGAAACGAATTAGATTGGTGTTTACTGCGAGTCAAAGGGGAAAAAGGGGGGGAGGGTGTGCCAGTGGCCGATCGATGTTGCGCCGTCGGTTTCGGACGGCGTCCCTGCGGGAGAAATGCTCGACAATTCCTTACTCCACCGCCTCTACTTTGTCCCGAATGCTATCCGCTCCCAAATACCTTCATACCGAACCGTCAGGCCGATCTCATCGACGTCGATATCGGCCGTAAAGCCGCTGGCGAGGCTCCGGTAACGATAAGTTCGGTCAGACAGCCGTTCATAAGACTGGCGGGCGTGGACGACCTCCAAGGTTGGAAACCGGATCCAGGCAACAGCGATTTCTTCCTGTTGGCCGATGGCAAGCTTCAGCCGATTGATTGGCAAGGAGTTCGTGATTGGGGTGAGCTCGAGGTCGACTTCGAGGCACCCGGTTACAGCACTGATAGGGCCGGTGCGACGGTCAATCCATTTGCCGGTTTCATCCACCGTCAGAGAAAGAGTGGATTGCTCGAGGCCGAGGCGTTGCTCGATCGAAACCGCTCGTGTTTTCCAATCCGCGTCGCAATGGATCAGGTAACGGACTTCCAAAGGAGTGTCTTCATGGATGGCGACAATCGTGCCGCTCAATTCTACTCCCGTTGCCGAGGGGTGTACCATGGCAAACTCAAGACTGTTGTTGTCCATGGTCCGCCGCCAGCAAAGAGCTCGAGGAGTTAAGGCACTCATGTAGAGAAGTGAACGCGAAAAAAGTTGATGGTCTATCGCATTCAGCACGAAAGGTATTTTAATTCCTATTGGCGTGGTCGGGAAAAAGTTCTTGAAAAAAGAACGACTACGCTTCGTATTGAATGCGAAAGGTAACTAGAGAAGTCATTCATAATCTATGGCAACGTTTCCAAGAGAGCTTTGGGCCATGTTCGTGGATTGCCCCGCAGATGAACTTGGCCCTTGCTACTTCTACGAATATTCTCGCGAGAGCAAAAGTCTGCGAGACGCTTGTGCTAAGAGTCGGCCGGCTGTTCCGCCGGGTGCAGCCAACGGATTCGAATATTATCTAGCGAGTCCCTGGTCCGCAGCCCAAGGAGAGTTGATGACTGACCCGGCCAGAGTCTTTATGCTTTGGCCCGAATGGCCGGATCAACCTTATCTGGAAATTCCAGCTGAGGAGCGAAGAAGACGGCTCCGTTGGTCCGCTAAGGACGATCCCAGGGTCGCTCACTTGAAGAAGCTCTCTTTTTTAGCGATGACCCAGATTAGTCCCGAGGGTCTGCGTCCATTAAGCCCTGCCGGAGCGACCGGACCTTCGGGAGAACGCTGGTCTGAGGCCGTCGCTTTTTCGCAGGACAAGTTGGGATGGCCAGTCCATCAAATTAACTCTTCGATGTGGGAAGCTGTGTTTCGAGTTGATTGGAAGGCATTTTCCGATGCTCAACTCATCGACATGTTCAAATCCTGGCTCAGCAACTATCGGCCCACCGCACCGAGCGATTTGACCGAGAATCCATCGGTTACGAACCGATTCGAAACGCATCTAAAACAGCTCGGAGCACTCCGGGTTCTACGAACATTTAAAGAGAGTGAGATTCCGCCGGAGATTGCGCTTTACCAGGACAAGAGCGAATGGGCCAGAGCCAAACTTGTGGCCCAGGGCGTAATCGAATGGTTCTCGGTGTAGAGGGTTTTAGGTTATAGGTTTTAAGTTTTAGGTTGGAGGTTGTTCTTCAAACCTTGGCACGCAGCTCACCCTGCCTAGGCGGTCGACTGGGTTCGAATGGGGAACCTGAAACCTATAGCCTAAAACTTATAACCTAAAACCTACAACTTAAAATGGTCCTGCCGCACTATTGTTACCCCGGCAACAGGCAGGTTTGGACCGCCGACAACGAACTCGGTGTCTTTTGGTACGGGCAGCGAAACCGGGGAGGGACCATAATTGAAAAAGTATCGCAGGTTCCCGCGAACCCGGGTTCGGAGGCCTTCGGGCAAAAGCATAGTTTGCAGGCCAACGCGTGAAACGATGTTTTCTACGATCGCATCCAGCAGCGACTGTTGGGGGATACTCGCCAAGTAGGTCAATGCTTCGTAGCTGTAAGCAATCCCGGTTCCGCTTGCCGTTGTGACCCATGGGCTTGCCTGCGTTTCTACTTGTTCCAGCCAATGTCCGCATTGATAGCTCGCACCGCGCCAGGTTAGCGGGATCGTCTCGAAATCCGGTAGCGATTCTACGCGAATAACCCGCATGGGAAAAATCTCTTGGAGCGGCCCGGGAGGAAGATTTGAGGGGATTTGAAAATCGGGAGTTTTCGAGCCGGTCCGAGGACCGAACACCACCGGACCCCGAAAATTCTTGAGGGAAGCGATCAGCTCGGGTTGCAAAATGGGCAAACTCGGCGCCAGAACTAGTTTATAAGGGGAGAGGTTTGCGCCTTGCGGTACAATGTCGACATTAAGACCGAGCCGGCGCACCGACCGGTAGAACGAAAGGGCCAGCGTGAAATAATCGACACTTTGGCCTTGAGGCTGGATAGCGAGTGTCCAGGCAGCTTCGTAATCGTAAATCAGCGCGACTGCGGCAGGCTCGCTTGGATGATCGCCCTCGGGAAGGGTGGTGGCCAATTCCATCACCGTAGTTCGAATCTCGTCCGTAGCGACATCAGGACTTCCGTCAGGCCGGTTGATTCCGGTATGCATTTGTTCCTGAGCGAACGGCGCCTGGCGCCAGCGAAAGTAGCTGACCACTTCTGCTCCGTGCGCGAAAGCTTCGTGGGTCCAAAGTCGCACCATCCCGGGATATGGAGACGGATTATAAGGCGCCCAGTTGACCGGTCCCGGCTGTTGTTCCATGACCCACCAACGGCCCCGCCCGCAGGTGCGATATAAATCGTGATGGAACGCCGGGAAATCAGGATCTCCGGAACGAAGAAACTTGCGTTTGTGCGCCTCGGACACATCCAACAGGGTCAAAGCTCCCAGTGGGTACGAATCCCAACTGGCGGCATCCAAGTCACGAGCAGCATCGAAATGGTCAAACCCAAGAAAGTGACCCATAAAGTTATGGAGAATGGTGCGTCCGGGCGACAACGGCCGGATGATGTCGACTTGCTCAAGGTTAAAGGTCTTTACCTGATCGGAGCTAAACCGGCGAAAATCCAAAGCGTGAGCCGGGTTTGACTCGGTCACGGTCAGATTCGGCAGCTCAACCTCATCGAAACTGCCATATTCCATGCTCCAAAACACATTGCCCCAAGCCTGGTTGAGGTGGTCGATGGTTTCATACTTATCGGCTAACCATTTTCTAAAGGCGATCCGCGCCGCCGGGGAATAGCTGAGGACGGTATCATGGCAGCCGTACTCATTGTCCGTTTGCCAGGCCGCAATGGCAGGATGTTGGCCAAATGTTTCCGCGAGTTTTGCCACGATCCGAGCTGCTTCCGATCGATACCCTGAATGGGAAAAACAATAGTGGCGGCGCGAGCCGAAGATTTTCGGTCGACCCTGTGCGTCCACCGCCAACATGTCCGGCATTCGGTCTACGAGCCATTTTGGTGGTGTCGCGGTCGGCGTACCCAACACCACGGACAACTCGCTCTTTGCCGCCAGATCAAGCACTTCGTGCAGCCAGCCAAATTGATATTTGCCGGATGCCGGTTCCAGGCGGCTCCAAGCAAATTCTCCGACCCGAACATAGCGGAGGCCGAGGTCCCGCATCGCGCTGAGATCTTCAGGCCATCTGGCACTGTCCCATTGTTCCGGATAATAACAGACGCCGAGAGAGCAGGGTTTTACGGGTATCGTTGCCATGGATGCTCACGGTAGAGCGGTTACGGCACATGACAAATGCCGGGATGAGATTTGGAAATAGCCGCCATAGAGAAACGAGCGGGAACGCCGGCAGCGCCGGGAACGAGCGTGAACGGTTTGCGATGAGCCGCAGTTCACGCTCGCTCCCGCTCGTTCCCGGCGTTCTCGCTCGTTTCTCTATCGCGCACCGGGCGCAGAGCCGATCTGCGCCCGGGCGCTACCCGCCCACTACGGATTAGCCGTGATGTCTTTCAGCACGTTGACTTGGCCTTGTAAGCCGAGATCACTGAGCTGTGAAGATGATCCTACCCAAACGTTATAACTGTCTTTGGGGGCATCCCATAATTCTGAGGTTGTGTTCCAGTAGGCAAACGAACGTTGATCCAATGTCAGCTTGACCGTTTTCGATTCTCCGGGGTTCAAGAGTACTTTCTGGAAGCCTTTCAATTCTCGAATTGGCCGGGGTAGCGGCGCGTTTTGCTCGCCGACATATAGCTGGGCAACTTCTGCGCCGGGCACCGAACCAGTATTGGTGACCGTGAAACTTACGGTAACCGGTTGGGTGCCATCGTAGCCGGCCGGAGAAATCTTCAGATTCGAAAACGAGAACGTCGTATAAGACAACCCGAATCCGAATGGGAACAGCGGCGCGACACCGTTATGGTCGTAGCCGCGATACCCGATAAAGATGCCTTCACTGTAGGTGATGGAGTCAGGATGTTGATTAACTGGATTGGGAAACGTAGCATAAGCAGGGTTATCCTGCGCCTGCTTCTCCATCGTGATGGGTAGTTTACCGGATGGATTTACGTCTCCGAACAAGATTTCAGCCAACGCCTGGCCGCCATTTTGGCCCGGATAAAATGCTTCCACCAAGCCGTCGACCTGATTAATCCACTGCTGGGAATCGAAGTTGCCGCCGCCATGAAAGACCACCACCGTTCGTGGGTTGGCAGTAGAAACATTCTTGATCAACTCATCTTGGAATTCGGGAAGCGTAAACGACCGATCCTCGCCTTCACCTTCGTATTCATTGCTGATTCCGGCTGCGATGATCACGGCGTTGTATCCAGCGATAGTCGACGGAGGTGTTAGTGCCGCATAACTCGCCTGAATCCCGGTTAGACCGCCTTGCTCGAACGTGTCAAAGAAACCGCCAACTCGGTGATAATCGATTTCGATCGTGTAGGTCTGACCCGCGGTTAAGGCCATTTTAGCGGAGTACGCAGGGGTTGGGCCGTACCCGACCGGAGGTGTGGTCGGAGTGTTGAAGTTGTCGAAGATTGCGGTCCCGTTAACGATAAACCGTAGTCCACCGTCTCCGCGCACCTTAAACACATAGTCGCCGGTCATGGTCGGGACAATTTGACCGACCCATTTCGCGGAGAAGCCACCTTGGTTCGAAGACACGGGAATTGGATCGATATCCCAGTCGAAATTGACTTGGTTATCTACTCGAGTAACTGCAGGTGTCCCGGAAAGGTCGTTGCTGGTGTAGTAAGAGGCCTGGAGCCCTTGCGTGATCTCACCGTTGTTGCTGTACTCCCAAATCGCGTTGGCCGGATCAAGCGAGCAAACGGATATGAAATCGACCTTGGTGTTTGCGCCTACCTCAGAACGGATCCCATCCAGTTCACTGATATACTCGATCGGGGTAACATAGGAACTACCAAACCCGGTTGGGGGAGCATACTCAGCTAGGTTCCCGATGACAGCGACCTTCTTGACCATGTGTTTGCTAAGCGGGAGAAGACCGTTGTTGTTCTGCAGCAGTATTAACCCTTCCCGCGCAACATTCAATGATGCCAGCTCGCTAAACGGATCATCCAACGGAATCGATGTATCCAACTGTTGCCGATCCAGATAGCCGTACGAAATCACACCCGTCAAGATGTGCGTCACTTTAAGATTGAGATCTGCGACGGTCAGTGGATCCGGAATCCAAGGGGTAAGATTCGGCTGATTCATGGAGTTACCGGACGGTAGATCGATGTCACACCCAGCCAGCGCGGCAGTTAATCCGTCATGAATGGCATCGTAGTCAGACTCCAGGATTCCCTTGAAACCCCATTCGTCTCTGAGAACCGTCGTCAGCAGGAAGATGTTTTCGCAACAAAAAGCGTCGGTCCCGGCGCTATCCACGGCGTTATAGGCGCCCATGACGGTGGCTACATGACCCACTTTGACAGCAGCTTCGAATGGCGGCAGATAGATTTCTCGCAGCGTGCGCTCATCCACTATAATATGCACATTGGTCCGGTTTTCTTCTTCGTCGTTGCAAACCATGTGTTTGGCACAAGCCCAGACTCCTTGAGCCTGGATGCCTTTGATCTCCTCTGGATTGAGTTGGCTACCCAAAAACGGGTCTTCACCCGTCATGTATTCGAAATTTCTGCCTCCCATGGGCACCCGATAGAAATCCATTCCCGGGCCGAGAATGGCGAAGTATCCTCGGGCCCGAGTGTCACGCCCCATGGAAACGCCCTGATCGTGAGCGCGAGCAGGATTCCAGGTAGCGGCCAGCGTTAGTCCGGAAGGAAAACGGATACTCGGTTCGTTACGGCGAACACCCAGTGGTCCGTCGGTTTGATAGATCTGCGGATTGACTGCCGAGTTAGTGGGAACCGGAATAGGCTTAAAGTCGAAGAAGCCGGTCCCGCCGATATAACTGAGTTCATCATCTAGGGTAAACTGCTTTAAGAGGTTATTGACCCGAGATTTGACGGTACCTGGGCTCTGTTGAGCCTGGGCACTCAGCAGACAAAAACAGAGTCCGCTGATGGTAAGCCGAGACAGAAGAGATATCTTCATAGGAGGGGATACTGCTTTGCCGGGAACAGCCTGCGCTGTCCCTATACTAAAGGCCGCACTAGCGAACGCTTAAACCGAGGTGGTGGTCAGGGTTAGAGTTGCTAGAGCGCCGATCGATAATACGGCTCGCGAGAGGGCGAAGCCGGAGGGGAGTGAAACCCACGAGAAGTCCGTTTCCGGGTGTTCCATAAAAATAGAATGAGGTTAAGATCCGGTGAGTCGTCGACCAACTACGCCGGGCGCCGGAAATCCGAAGATTCGGGTTTGCCATAGCCCGGCTTTGGTCCGATCGACGACGCACCAAGATCGGGGGGAGGTCTCAGTTCTTCTCAGAAGAACTGTAGTTTGGCAAGATATATTCTTTCAAATTGAAGTATTTTCTTGGAAGGGACGTTTCGACTCCCGTGAGATTTTTCTTGGGTCGGAGGAACGCCTAACTACCCGAATCCCAAAGCTCCAGCAAACTCGGGTGTTCGCCTTGGGTGATGCGCTCGTAGTTCGGGGCGATCAGGTCGTCTATTGGGAGGACGGCGGCGCCTAACGCAGCGGCTTCGTCCTGCAGCATCCCTTGCAGGATACGCGGATGATGCTCGGCCCGCCCGTTCTGGCGGCCGATTTTTGTGGAGCGCTCTATTAAGTAGGATACAAGCGGCCCTGGTAAATGGCCGCCGATCACGACAGCCTCGGGATCCAAGAGCAATAACAGGTTACCAACGATCTCGTGGAGATAAGCAGCTGCTGTTTTCAGCCAATCCAGGACGACTTCGTTACCTTCATTAAACAGATCGACAATCTTGGTTAGGTTCGGTTCGCCCAGCCCCGCTTCATTTAATCGTTGAGTTAACGAAACGAGCGAAAGATATGCCTCCAGGCATCCTCGCTTGCCGCACCCGCATTTCCGGGCGTTGCGCGTCTTGTCGACCACTAAATGCCCGAGCTCACCGGATCCACCTCTGAAACCGCGATAGGGGTGCCCATTGACGATAATGCCGCCGCCAACGCCGACCCCCACATAGATATAAACAAAGCTATCCAAAGACCGACCCGCTCCATACCAGCTCTCCCCGATAGCCGCAGCGGTCGCATCGTTGTCCACTACTACGGGTAACTTGGTGCTGCGACTGAAATAATCTTGCACCTTGACCTGTTCCCAGCCGGGGAAGTTCGGGGAAAAAACTACTTTGCCTTGCTGGAAATCCATTGGTCCCGGGAGGGCGATCCCCAAACCCAAGATTCTCTTGCGATGATTCTTCTGCCGGAGCTCGCGAATGGCACTGAGGGCTTGTTTCAATGCATCGGCCGGAGTAGTCAGATGTCTAGCCCGGTAAGTGCGAGCTCGAATTACCCCTTTGAAGTCTACGAGCACACTGGCGATATGATCGCGTTCGAGATGTAACCCTACAGAGAAGGCGGCATCGGCATTTATCTCGAATAACTTTGCCGGCTGGCCACGCTCGGCCATTTTTCGACCGAAGTCACGGATTAGCCCGATTTGATGCAGACTGTCGACAATATTGAATACGGTCTGGTTTGTCAGCCCTGCCAATCGAGCCGCATCAACTCGCGAGACGGGACCGTGTAACCGGACAATCTCCAGGATTACTCGCTGATTGAGTAAATGGGCGTGTCCTAGGTTTGCTCCGTTTCTGGATCTAGTTTGCCCTGACTGGCCTTTCATTGACTTTCTTCGCGAAGACAATGCAGTAAACCACAGATTCTGCCGATTACACAGAGGAAACGGAAGGAGCGGGGTTGAGAGAGAAGTGAAAGGTGAAAAGTGAGAGGTGAGAGGCCTGCCCTGAGCATCTCGGCAAGCTCGATACGGGCAAGCTAAAGTTTTCGACAGGCTCAAACCGGGCGCGCGTCGAACGGGTGATTGGTGACTGGTGATTGGTGTCGCGGAGCCGAGCCGGCCTGTCGCGCCGTAGTCCCGCGGTCGCGGGAGAAGGCGCGACAGGCCGAAATGGGTTATGGCGCGTTTTACATCCTCACCAATCACCAATCACCAATCACCAATCACCAATCACTTCCACCCCCCTGGCTCCTGACTCCTAATTTACAGGCCGCTTCCCTGCCACCAACTCATCCACCAGTGGCCTCGCGTCGTACATTTTGTCGAGCGCCTCCAAGATCGCGGCGGAGTCTACCGATACGCATCGGCTTTGCTGATCACTGTAGGCAAAATCGCCGGCTAACGACTGGATGTTACCATCGAAGACCAAGCCAACTAACTCGCCGGCTTGATTCACCACCGGGCTGCCACTATTTCCGCCAACGATGTCAGGCGTACTCACGAAGTTGAACTTGGTATCCAAATTCAGCTGGTCATGCCGGTCAATCCAGCGTGGCGGTAGATCGAATGGCTCGTGGTTCCGATGATCGCCAGCCCGTTTATACAAACCGTCAAAAGTGGTAAAGGCCGGAATCGTCTGTCCATTCTCTTCGTAGCCCTCGACTTGACCAAACGACAAGCGCAGTGTGCCGGTGGCGTCTGGATAAATCTCGTTCCCTTTCAAGGCAAGCCTGGCGCGAGCGATCTGGCCATAGGCTTCCTGTTCGGTTTCGCCTGACTCGTCAAAGATTTTACGAACGCGCCGCGCGATCGGGTCGACTAAGGTAGCGAGCGCGATCATGGGATCTGAGTCATCCTTAAGGGAGGTAGCACCTCCTTCATAGAGTTGGCGTCTGACGGCTATATCCTTCAGTGCGGTTCCGCTCACTAACTCGATGGCGCGTGCTTTGGGAGATTTCCCGGCCAAGATCTGTTTTACGAACGGGTCGTCCGGACCGAGCCGCGACGCCAAATCAGTTAGTGAATCTGCCAGCTCGAGTTCTTCTACGTCATCGTAAATTGGAGCCGGTGAAAAAAGCTGTAATTCGAGAGGTGAACGATTTGAGTCCCGGAATTCTGGCAGACGTTCTCCGTTTGGTTTCGGGCGTTCGACGGCAGCCCGAACCAGCAGGCGTGCGATTTTGAATAATCGGCTGTCGAAGGCTTGCCCACCTCGGCGCCGATCACCTTCGAACAAGAATTCGTTTACCAAAGCTTTATCCTTTTCCGTTTCCGCTTGCTCGATCCGATTGTAAGCTTCCAGGACGGGGCGAAACGTTGGCTGACTCTCCAATTGGGAACGAAAAGTTTTTTCATCGTCGGCGCGGGCTGCAAAGAATTCAGGAGAAAGTAAAGCAGCCAATTGACCGTCGCCGCGTTTCCGTGAATTACGGATACCGAACAAATCGCTATCAATTCGACGTTGATCCTCAAGCGAATGAGCGCCGAAAGCCGCCAGCAACACTTCGCGACGATAATAAGTCTGCAGCTGTAACGGCAGTGCGCGATCCCGCAGTTTTGCGAGAGCGGAGATGGTCAATTGCCGATTCGTAAGGCCCGGATGACCCGATACCAGCACCAACTCGTGTTCCGCAGGCCCTTGCGGATTAGGCTTAAGATAATTCTCAACTTGGGCTGGTTGCCCATTCTCGTAGGCGCGGAAAATACAGATATCGAGATCGAACCGGGGATACTCAAAATTGTCAGGATCTCCCCCGTAGAAAGCGATGCTCTTCTCGGAAGCGAACACCAGCCGGACATCCGTATAACGCTTGTAACGGTAGAGTTGATAGCTGCCCCCTCCGTAAAGCTTCACGACCTCGCTATAGAGTCCGGTGCTGGTTAATGATTCTTGTTCGATATCGGCAATAACCCGGTTACGCGCGGAGAAAGCCTGGGAAGCAGCCATCGTGGATGTTACCGCGCTATTGACCCGATCCGTTACGTCTTGGATTGATTGTAAAACATTGAGTTCCAGGTCTGGACACGCTTTTTCTTCGGACAGCGAACGCGCATAGAAACCGTTGGCAAGATAGTTATGGGTGGCATCGCTCAGCTTTTGCAAGGAGTCGGACCCGACATGATGGTTGGTCAGAACTAGACCGTCCGGTGATACGAATGAACCGCTGCCACCGCGTCCCACCCGGACACTGCTCTTTTGAAGATGCTCCAACCAAGCGGCCGTTGGGGTGAAGTGATACTTCTCTTCAAGCCGCTTTAACGGAGGATTGTTGAAGAGCCAGAGACCCTCATCAGCGCGCGCGCGGCCGTCAAACAGAACCGCCAGCAGGCAGAGAAAAAGCCAAGGTTTCGAGTGGGGCGTGCGCATAGAGATGTGAAAAAGAATAGCCGCAACAGACTTCGCCAGGCTATGTCGGTCAAGAAAGAGCACAAAGAACGCAAAAAGGTAAAGGCCGGGAAGTAAAAATAATTTCAGCGCAAGATATGTGCCCTGCTCGCGTCCGGCAGCTGTCGGACGTCCGCGAGGACGTCACCGGTGGAGCGGCTTACCGGCTATGTTGACGCGTATGGGCAGTTGCCGGGACGGCGGCCCATTTTGATCACTAAATGGATCTTTTAGCCAACAAGGCTGCGCCCGCTTTAGAAGCGTTTGGACGATCGATTGCTTGGCAGATGAATGCGCCAATGGATGCGACTTCATCTAGATCAACTCCAGAGTTGAGCCCGAGCCCATGCAATAAGTAGAGCACGTCCTCCGTTGCCACGTTTCCGGTCGCGCCGGGAGCATAGGGACAACCGCCCAGTCCAGCCACAGAACTGTGGAACGTGGTTAAGCCGGCTCCTATGCTGGCCAAGATATTTGCTAACGCTTGGCCGAACGTATCATGAAAATGGCCAGCTAACCGGTCGATGGGAAATTCGTGGCTCGCTGCCGGTATCAGCTCTTTGACCCGTTTAACCGTACCGACACCGATCGTGTCTGCTAAATCGATTTCGTCACAACCGAGGCCTTGTAACCGTTTCAGTACGTTGATTACCGAGCTGACCGGGATATCTCCTTCATAAGGACAACCGAACGAGCAAGAAATACTCCCACGCAGCCATAACCCGTTTTCTTTGACCACTTCTGCTACCGCAGCATATCGTTCGAGTGATTGCTCGATCGAACAATTGATATTTTTCTGGCAAAACGTTTGGCTGGCAGCCGTAAAAATAACAATCTCGTCTGCCTTGGCGGCAATAGCGTTCTGAGCTCCCTTTAAATTGGGTGCGAGCACGGAGTACTTAGTTCCGAGGCGCCGCGAGATTCGCTCCATGACTTCATTCGCATCAGCCAGTTGGGGAACCCATTTCGGAGAAACGAAAGAGGTAGCCTCAATATGGGCGAAGCCGGCAGCGCTGAGGCGGTTAATCAGCTCGACTTTCACGTCCGTCGCGACCACAGATTTTTCGTTCTGTAAGCCGTCCCTGGGACCAACTTCAACGATTTTGACGCCAGACGACATGGAAAGGGGGTTATAGGTTTTAGGTTATAAGTTTTAGGTTTCAGGTTTTAGGTTTAACTCTAAAGCCCTGATAGCGCCTAGACAATCCATCCTGCCTGGGCCTCGAATGCCAACTTAAAACTTAAAACCTATAACCTATAACTTAAAACTTATAACTTATGACGGACTGAAGTGGAGGAGTTGTGCGCCTTCGGATACCTGATCGGCTACGTTGACTAAGATTTGATCGACTCGGCCATCGGCCAAGGCGACGATGGTATGCTCCATCTTCATCGCTTCCATCACAATCAGCGGCGTACCTTTGGGAACGATCTGACCTTCTCGGACCAGCACGGCGACGACTCGGCCCGGCATGGGCGCGGTTAATTCAGCCTCTTCCTGATCTGCCAGCAGCTCGTAAGCGAGCGGATCGATCAGAGTCAGAGTCACGTGTTCGCCCTCGGCAGACAGATCATAGGTATTTAACTGGCGATAGATCCTTCCATGAATTTGGTGGCTACCGGCTTGAATGACTAAATAGTCATCGTGAGCCTCCAGGATTTCGAAGTCTGCTGACTCGTTATTGGCCTCCAGATGGTATCGCTCCGGGTTCGTCGTGGCTGCCGGATAAGTGAGAGTCGCATCAATCGTTTGGCCGCCGCTCGACCAAGACAGCGGCCGATTATAACTCGAGTTAAGGCGCCAGCCCGAGGTTGCGCTCCAAGGGGAATAAGGATCATGACCGTCGATGTGACGGCTCTCTTCTTCGCTTTTCAAAAGAGCCGCTGTCGCTAGCACAACCAAAGGAAACCGGATCACTTGATCTGAGCTTAACAAAAAACTTTCATTGCGCGCAATTAAACCGGTATCGAGATTCGCGGCGACAAAATCCGAGGAAGCAATCAACCGGCGTAAGAAAGATAGATTGGTTTCCAGACCGAGGGCTACGACTTCGTCGAGTGCGGCGCGCAAACGAGTAACTGCTTCGGTTCGGTCCTTACCCCAGACGATGAGCTTGGCCAGAAGTGGATCATAAAAAGGAGTGACCCTATCGCCGGATCGTACGCCGGCATCGAGACGAACCGGAGCCGACTCAGGAACTGCCGGTACGGTGAAAGCGATGGCCGGAGGAGTTCGGAACACTTGTAAAGTCCCGATCGAGGGTAAGAATCCGGAGCTGGGTTTTTCGGCATAAATACGAACCTCGATCGCGTGACCGCTAAAGCTTAACTGATTTTGTAACCGAGGCAGAGGTGCTCCGGCCGCAACCAGCAGTTGCCATTCGACCAGGTCTTGGCCGGTAATCAACTCTGTGACCGGGTGCTCGACTTGCAGCCGCGTGTTCATCTCCAGGAAATAAAAATTTCCCTCCTGATCAACGAGAAACTCGATCGTTCCGGCGCCGGTATAGTTAACCGCGCGAGCGGCTGCCACGGCGGTTTCGCCGATCAATCGGCGTTGCGATTCGGTGAGACCAGGGGCAGGGGATTCTTCAACGATCTTTTGATGACGCCGTTGTATGGAACAATCTCGCTCGAAGAGATGGACGTAGTTACCGTGACTATCGCCAAATACCTGGACTTCGACGTGGCGTGGCCGGTCAACATATTTTTCGATCAGAATGCTGTCATCCCCGAAGCTGTTCTTGGCCTCGCGCCGGCAAGCCGCTAACAAATTGTCGAAGTCGGCGGCAGCCTGAACCACCCGCATCCCTTTTCCGCCACCTCCTGCCCGCGCTTTGAGCATGACCGGGTAGCCGATAGCGTCAGCCTCAGACTGCAGGAACGCCGGTTCCTGATCATCGCCATGATAGCCGGGTAGAATCGGAACACCGGCTTTGGCCAGCAGCGATTTCGCAGCGCTCTTATCACCCATCGTGCGGATAGCCAAGGGCGATGGTCCGATAAATACTAGCCCGTCCACAGCGCAAGCCTCGGCGAACTCTGCGTTTTCGGACAGGAATCCATAACCGGGATGGATCGCTTCCGCGCCGGTCTCTTTAGCTGCGCTTAAGATTGATGGAATCGAAAGATAGCCAGCCGTGGTGCCGTCAATGCCGAGGGCTTCGTCGCAAAGGCTAACGTGTTTCGCGTTCTTATCGACCTCGGAATAGACAGCTACGGTCTGAATACCGAGCCTGGTAGCGGTTGCCGCGACGCGGCAACAAATCTCGCCTCGGTTAGCGATCAGTATCTTGCGGAACATGGTGGAGATGACAACCGCTGAGCTAAGTAGTGGACACAGTGGACAGAAGTGGACTCAGTGGACGGGGTAGACGATTCGATCCGGCTTTTTGTCATCTGTTCCGGCAGCCGCCGGATCATTTGTCATTCTGCGAGCTGGCTCGCCAGCTGGGCGGACGCTTTTCTAGAAATGCTTGGACGCCTTCGCGGGCTTCGTCAGAACCGCGCAGGCGAGCGATCCGTTCAGCGGTATCGATAGCGAGTTTTTCCGACAAAAGATCGATATCTTGGATTAAGCGCTTCGACTGGATGATTGCTTGCGGACCGTTTTGTATTATCTGGCTGACAATCGAGTTGAGCTTCGCATCGAGCACATCGGGAGTGGCGACTTCGTGTACGAGACCGATCCGCTGAGCCTCTTGGGCGGTAAACTTTTCGCCCGTGACAAAGTAACGGCGGACAGCGCGACTGCCTACGGCTTGAATCACGAACGGACTGATCACGGCCGGCATCAGCCCAAGCTTAACCTCAGAGAAAGCAAAGTTGGCAGTACTACTGGCGATGGCGATATCGGCGGCGGCAATGAGTCCGAGCCCACCTCCGTAGGCGTCACCTTGAATGCGGGCAATGACCGGCTTCGGACAATAATAGATGCTACGTAGCATCGTAGCCAGGCGATAAGCATCCGCGAAGTTCTCTTCGTAAGGAATCTCCGCCATTCGCTTCATCCAACTCAGATCTGCCCCGGCGCAGAACGTCGTGCCGGCCCCGGTTAAAACGATGGCCCGAATTTCTCCACGATCCCCGAACATGCGAAAACTGTGCTCTAACTCTTTGATCGCAGTCTCGTTGAAAGCGTTGTGCATCCTCGGTCGATTCAATGTGACGGTGGCGACTGCACCGGAAATGGTGAGGTCTAACGTATGCCAATTCATGAGAGTTCCTGGAGGTTGGCCTAGCCTGGCCTATAAACGAGCGAGAACGCCGGAAAGGAGCGTGAACGGCGATTTTGACCCTGACCGTTCGCGCTCGTTCCCGGCGTTCCCGCTCGTTTATATTGCCAGGCTAGAATGCTTTTAAATAGACGCTTCCGGTGCAATAAAGGAAGAATTTTGTATGTGAATTTCACTACAGAGGCACAGCGTTCACTGACAGGAAGAGCAAAATAGAACAATAAATTTGATTCCGATCTTTGCGGCCTCTGTGTCTCTTTGGTGAAATTCCTCTGTGGATCCTACATTCGGAAAACGCCGAAGCGCGTCTCTGGGATGGGAGCGTTTAACGCGGCAGAAATACCGAGACCGAGTACAAGCCGGGTATCGCGGGGATCGATAATTCCATCATCCCAAAGCCGGGCACTCGCATAATAAGGATGGCCTTGGCGTTCGTACTGATCACGGATGGGCGCCTTGAATTTGTTCTCCTCGTCAGCGCTCCATTGGCCTCCTTTGGCCTCAATCCCATCTCGTTTGACCGTGGCCAAAACCGTGGCCGCTTGTTCGCCGCCCATCACCGAGATCCGGGCATTTGGCCACATCCATAGAAAACGAGGTGAGTAAGCGCGGCCACACATGCCATAATTCCCGGCTCCGAACGAACCGCCGACAATCACCGTGAATTTTGGTACTTGAGCGGTAGCCACAGCGGTAACCATCTTGGCTCCGTTCCGGGCAATACCCTCGTTCTCATATTTCTTACCCACCATAAACCCGGCAATATTTTGCAGAAAAACGAGCGGAATACGTCGTTGGCAGCAGAGCTCAATGAAATGAGTTCCCTTTTGGGCAGACTCCGAGAAGAGGATCCCGTTGTTAGCCAGCACACCGACGGGATAACCCCAAATGTGCGCGAATCCACAAACTAAGCTGACGCCATACAAGGCTTTGAACTCAGCAAACTCGGATCGGTCGACGATTCGGAGAATCAGTTCACGAACATCGTACGGCTTACGCAAATCGGCTGGAATGATCCCGTACAGCTCCGACGGGTCTGCCGCCGGTTCTTTCGGGGAACGGCATTCGAGTTGATCCGGTTTTCGGTGGTTTAGATTGCTCACAATTTTGCGGGCCAAGGCCAGGGCGTGCGCATCGTCTTGAGCCAAATGATCAGCAACCCCGGACAAACGAGCATGCACGTCGCCGCCGCCGAGTTCCTCCGCCGTTACTTCTTCGCCGGTAGCAGCCTTCACCAGCGGCGGTCCTCCTAGAAAAATGGTGCCCTGGTTTTTGACAATGATCGACTCATCGCTCATCGCCGGCACATAAGCGCCGCCCGCCGTACAGGAGCCCATCACGAGAGCAATCTGCGGGATCCCTTGAGCCGACAAGTTTGCCTGGTTGTAAAAGATCCGCCCGAAGTGATCGCGATCCGGGAAGACCTCGTCTTGATTGGGCAGATTCGCGCCGCCGGAATCAACCAGGTAGATGCAGGGAAGACGATTCTGTGCGGCGATCTCCTGAGCTCGCAGGTGCTTCTTCACCGAGATCGGATAATAGGTACCGCCTTTAACGGTCGCATCGTTACAGACGATGACGCATTCTGTTCCCGAGACTCGACCGATGCCGGTGATTACGCCGGCGCCAGGCGCGGCATCACCATACATCCCATAGGCGGCAAGCTGGGAGAATTCCAAGAATGGAGTACCTGGATCCAGCAATCGCTGAACCCGTTCCCGGGGCAGCAATTTACCGCGCGCTAAATGTTTACGGCGCGCTTCCTCGCCGCCGCCTTGAGAGACACTTTGTACAACGCTTCGTAAATCATCGACCGCCGATTGCATGGCCGCAGCGTTCGCCCGGAATTCGTCGGAGTTGGTATTGAGTCTGGATTCTAGAACGGCCATTGGTGAGGCTGGGAACGGGAAGGGGGGTGGCTTCGGTAGATAAGTAAATGCGGCCGGCGGAAAGTTCACGCCGGATTTTGGGCGTCCATGGTAGGGGCAAGGTCCCCTGTGGACCAAGAACCTTCGCGGAGATGAGTAGGTGGCCGAAAAGAATTGGCCGGGTTTCAGCGGCGAAGCCGCGATTGAACATAGCCTAGGAGGCTGTCAGATTCTGCCGCGAAGCGGCTACAGATCATAGCCCAGGGATGAAGCTCTGGGCTATGGTGTGTAACCGCTTCGCGGTAGATCCGAGAGGTTCCTAGGGCTGCGCAAAGCCTCGGTCCGGCAGCTGCAGGATATCCTGGATCGCAAGTTCGTTGGTGGTCTCCGACTCGCGAACCTACGGTCACTCCATGGGGCATGTTGTTAATACTAAAATAAGGTAAATAGCAGTGGAATCCGCTAGTAAACAGTTACTTAGGAAGTGGATTTATAGTGTATTCTAATTCGAGATTCGCGACTCTCGATCTTCTTTTCCTAAAAATCGAACTCCAGCCCTAGCATCCGCTCTACACCTGACCAATGATTTCCACGATGATTGATCAGTGTGAAATCGATCTACTCCGATCGCTCATCCAGTCCCATACGGGAGTAGCGCAGACCGACCTCATCAAACGCCTTGGCGGGGACGCCGCGGTTTTCCAGACCGTAATCGAAGCCCTGGAACGGGATGGCTACGGCTTTGAGAAGAGCGGTCAAAAAATTCGGCTTTTATCCGAGCCAGATGCAGTCCGACCTCAAAGTATCGGCGCACGTCTGACCACCCATACGATCGGTCGCGAGACCTATGTATTTAAGGAGACGACATCCACCAACGATTTAGCGCGACGGGCCGGCACGGGCAATGGCGCCGAAGGCTTGGTCTTTTTCGCGGAACAACAAACAGCGGGACGCGGGACCCGTGGGCGTAATTGGGTGTCGCGGCCGAATCAGGGCCTGTGGTTCTCTATTCTGCTCCGATCGAGTTTGCCGGTGGACCGCTGGCCGGCACTCGTACAAATGGCCGCCCTAGCATCAGCCGATGCTGCGGAACAGTGGATCGAAGCCGCCGTCGATATCAAGCTACCCAATGATTTGGTACTGGGTGGTGGTAAACTGGCCGGCTTCCTATTAGAGACATCGAATGTCTGGGATTTCCAGGTTTTGGGGATCGGGATCAATGTTCGTTCCGCGCCTCAGATTGAAGGTTATCCGACCTCCGCCTTGGACGATTTTGCCAAACACCGGGTTCCCTTGACGGAGTTGGCCGCGGGAATCCTCAACCGCTTCGAAGAATGGTATTTGACGAAAACGATCGAGGCAGTGGATCGAGAGTTCAAGGCGAGGGTGGAGAGGTCGTGCAGCTAACTCACAACCATGCCTATAGACCGACCGCAGCCGTTGACAGAGAGGCGCGCGCTCGATTGATTGGCAACGCGCCTATGAATCCAAACAAGCTTACCTACGCACTAGCTGTACTTGCGCTCGGGTCGGTGACGGCTGCCCCGCTCAGCGCAAGGGCCGAAGACGCAACGCTCGCGCCCCGAGAGGTACCGGCGACGTCGATCCCGGTGCCGACGGATGTCAGCCCCGGCATGCAGAAGCTCATCGCGGCACCGCTCAATCCGTCGTGGCATGACCTGTGGAAGACCGGAGAGGAGTGGCGTAAGGCAGCCGACAAGAGGAACGCCGAAATCCTGCCAACAATTCCGGCCATGGCCGAGCGGCTGCACGTAAAGATCGAGCCCTCGACGATCGAGGGCGTGAAAGTCTTCGTCGTGACCCCTGATGAGATCCCGCCCGAAAACCGAAACCGGCTGCTCATTCACATACATGGCGGATGCTACGTTTTTTTTCCCGGCGAGGCGGGAGCGACCGAGGCGATTATGATGTCCGGATTAGAGCATTTCAAAGTGATTTCGGTCGACTATCGCATGCCGCCCGAAGCCTATTTCCCGGCCGCGATCGACGACGTGCTGACGGTCTACAAGGCCCTGCAGCGGACCACCGATCCGAAGAAGCTGGCGATCTTCGGTACCTCGGCCGGCGGGGCGCTGACGTTGGAAGTGATTCTGCGGGCCAAGGAACAAGGGGTGACATTGCCTGCAGCCATTTCAGCCGGGACGCCAATGTCCGATGCGACCAAGACCGGTGACAGCTTCTACACCAACGAACTGGTCGATAACGTTCTGGTATCACGCGACGGGTTTTGCGACGCGGCGACGGTGGTGTACGCCCATGGCCATGACCTGAAGGACCCTCTAATATCCCCCGTCTACGGCGACATGCACGGATTCCCTCCCACCATCCTGACTAGCGGCACACGCGACCTGCTGCTGAGTAACACGGTACGAGTGCATCGTGCGCTCCGCGCGGCCGGTGTAGAGGCGCAGCTCGAGGTCTATGAAGGCCAGTCCCACGCGCAGTACCAGTTCGACGATCGGCTGCCCGAGACCGCTGTCGCGTTCGGCGAGATTGCCGAGTTTTTCGACAAGCATCTCGACAAGTAGGCGATTGAAGGAGACCGGGAACGGTCCTTTTAGTGTTTCCGAGGGATCAGTTCTTCGGACTCGGCAATGGCTAGCGCGCAGGACTCATCAGTGACCAATCCGTTAATCCATTTTCCTCGCAGGGCGGCTCTTACCGCCTCCCATTTATATCTACCGCCAGCAAACGCGATGACTGGGTTTTTCGAATCGCGCGGGGGAGCGATGGTGGTGAGTTTGTCGTGGTAGGCTGGCAGATCAATCAATTCGCCGGCAGCATCTAAGGCCCAACCGGAGGTTTCACCGATCGCTACTGCGCGTTGTAGCCGGCGAACTTCTTGTTGGGAAATATACCCGTCGCGTTGTAACGGGCAGCCCGGAGCGATCTGTCCGATGCCGATGAAGGTAACGTCTGCCTTAGCGGCGATACGCGCCACCGTCTTGTAAAGATCATGGTCGCACCATCGGGTGCGTTCCTCGACAGACGACACCAGAAGCGGAGCTGGAAGCAGGTAGTAACGGCTGCCAGTCTTCTCTGCCATACTGAGCGCCACATCGTAGAGATTACTCGAGCCGTCCCGAGCAAAAGTGCCGACGAGATTGACGAAGCGATGTTGTGGCCGACGCAGCACCGGTAAACGGCCGATTACCGATTTTAAAGTTTGCCCGGTGCCCAGCGCGACAATGATCGGTCGTTGAGAAGAGAGGAAATGCTCCATGACCCGGGCGCCGGTGACGGCGATCTTGGCCCGCAAACTGTCAGTGTCATCCTCATCGAACGGTACTACTTCGCAGAGCTGGAGCTTGTACCGCTGGCGCAAAGCTTCTTCTAACTCGGCACAGGGGCTGATTCGATGGGAGAGATGGACATTGACCAGGTTGCGCTCGATGGCGACTCCGAGAAGTCGTTGCGCGGTTTGTCTGGATATATGGAGAGCGGCGGCGATTTGCTGTTGCGTCTTACCGGCAACGTAATAGAGCCAAGCGACTCTAGCTGCTTGGTCGAGTTTATCGGCTTCTCTGGGGGGCATTGAATAGATATTGACATTTGCCCTGCTACAGGGCAAATGCTCGATGAGTGCCGGGTGCTGTTTCGCCTGGTCTGAAACTAGCTGTTTCAATTTATCCCCCCTTAACCCCAAAACATGATCAAACGCTCACTAGCGGTTCTGGCCGCCGTCACCACTTGTTTTTGTGGTGCGTTCGCCCAGCAAAAGTCCATCACGATTGCCGTCGTGAATAATCCGGACATGATCCGGTTGAAGAAACTCTCCAGTAAGTTCGAAGAGCAGAACCCCGACATTAAATTAAACTGGGTCGTCGTCGAAGAGAACGTCCTGAGACAACGCGTTACCACGGATGTTTCCCAAGGGAGCGGTCAATTCGACCTGGTTTACCTCGGCCTGTACGAGGCGCCGATTTTTGCCAAGCGCGGCTGGCTCAAGCCGATCGAAAATGTCCCGGATAGTTATGACCTTGAAGATGTCTTTAAATCCATCAGGGACGGGCTGTCATATAATGGGAAGTTATACGCTTTGCCGTTCAATGCGGAGAGTTCGATGCTGATGTATCGCAAGGACCTCTTCGAGGCCAAAGGACTGACCATGCCGGACCAGCCGACTTATGACGACATCGTCAAGTTCGCGGGCGCACTGACCGATAAAGCCAAAGGCATTTATGGAATTACGCTGCGCGGGAAACCGGGCTGGGGTGAAAACATGGCTTTCGTCGATACGTTGTTAAACACTTTCGGGGCGACCTGGTTTGACATGAATTGGAAACCGACGATCGACACTCCGGAGTGGAAGAAAGCGATCACTTTCTATGTAACTCTGATGAAGAAAGACGGGCCTCCTGGCGCCAGCGCGAACGGGTTTAACGAGAATCTGACCTTGTTCGGTGGTGGTAAAGCCGCCATGTGGATCGATGCTACCTCGGGTGCAGGTCCACTATTCGATAAAGACCAATCGCAAGTTTCTGATAAAGTAGCGTTCGCACCCGCACCAATAGCCGCAACTCCGAACGGATCGCATTGGCTGTGGTCCTGGGCGTTAGCGATTCCGAAGTCGGCGAAAGAACCTGATGCCGCGCTGAAGTTCGCCGAATGGGCGACCTCGAAGGAATATATTGAACTCGCGGCTGCTGATGGAGGCTGGGCTACCGTTCCGCCCGGTACGCGCAAATCGACCTATGATAATCCAGAGTACCAAAAAGCGGCGCCGTTTGCGGCAGTGACTCTTAAGGCCATGCAAACCGCCGATCCGACAAATCCGGCGATCAAACCGGTGCCATATATTGGTGTCCAATTTGTTGGTATACCTGAGTTTCAGGCCATCGGTACAGAAGTAGGCCAGAATATCTCGGCAGCGTTGGCCGGAAAAATGAGTGTCGACCAAGCGCTGAAGGCGAGTCAGAACGAGGCCGAGCGCGCGATGAAACAGGGCGGCTACGTTAAGTAATAGCCAATAGCCGATAGCCAATAAATGCTATCGCCGCTGGAAAGTCTTCCCGCCGTAGCTCATCGAGGGCTACGGCGGATTTTTTTCGGGAGCCAGGAGGGAGTGAAAGGTGAAAGGTGATGGGTACGCCTTCGTTACCAATCACCAATCACTAATCACCAATCACCTTCCCCTCGTTCCTACTTCCTTTCCACCCGCTGCGGCAGATCCTCTTTCGCTGTGGCTAACTGTTCCAACAATTTTTTGCCGTGACCAGATGCGCCGAAAATTGAAAGTCGATGTCGGGCGATTTCGCGCAACTTATTCGTGACGTAACGCAACATCTGTTGGTGTCTCGGTTCCCAATCGGTCGGCAACTTGGCCGCTTCTTCTAAGCCCTCAACAAAGCCACGGATCAGCGCCGCGCCGATATTGACTTTGTAAACATTCAGTTGGGTGGCGGCCTTGATATCGTCAGGATGAATTCCGCTGCCGCCGTGCATTACCAGAGGGATGCGGGTTACCTCAGCAATCTTGGTCAATAATTCAAGGTCGAGCCGGCTCTTTTGGCCGTGCGTCGAACCCACGGAAACCGCCAGAGTGTCAGCTCCGCCTTTGTTGACCATTTCAGCGGTTTCTTCCGCCGCAGCCGTGATGGCATGCCCACCCTGATACTCACCGCCGAATTGGCCGATCTCGGTCTCCAGAATAGCCCCGGCCGCGTGGGCAGCTTCGGCAAACCGGGCTGTACCAGCTATGTTTTCCGCTAACGGCAAATGGCCACCGTCATACATCACCGAGTAGTAACCTCGGCGTAATGTCCGGAAGATGTTCTCGTCTTTACCCGGGTGATCCTGGTGCATCAGCACGGGCGCGGCCGTTTTCTCGGCCAGCGTGCGGATGATGGCGGATAGTTCTTCGATACCCCCATATTCGAAATTGATAAAATCGGTCTGCACCATCACCGGAGCATTCTCGAGTTCAGCCGCTTCTATCACTGCCCGGGCCATTTCGAGGTTGCTGACGTTGAAAGACGGAACCGCAAACCGGTTCTCGAACACGTAGGCGAGAAACAAACGAGGTTTAGTGACAAACATAGATTTTCCTTAGGGTCCAAGACCGATCCTCCGCCGCTCTTAGCCCATGGGGGGAGGGGAGAGAGGCGGGTCGCAGTCAACCCGCGCTGGAGATTCAATATTTCTCGCCTGTTTGCAAGCGGTTTCGGGAAATCGGTGGGGATGGGCTGTGGGCGGCGCTTCGTTCTCGTCCTCGAATCCGGCCGCGCGGAGTGATGGAGTGTTGGAGTACTGCGCCGCGTCCGAATTGCATCTGCCTAGCGGGTTGGGGATGCTGAAGGGGTGGCAGATAGTCCTGGCGAATTTGCTGGGCATTTGATTGCGGAACATGCTCATTCTACCGCCCCTATGGGGCGGGTCCTGTTCTTATTGAGCACCCGGGGTTAAAACCCCGGGCTGAGTCCTTTAGTCCCTTCGGGACAAGGGCGACAGGGGGCAACCTCCGAAAGCAGATTACGGTTGCTTAAGTGTACCAATAGGTACACGGTGTACCATACGGTACAAATAGCCCGATCGCTGATTTCGGGTGGCTTGTCCTCTTTCACCAATCACCATTCACTAATCACCAATCACATGTCCTCACGTCCTCCGCTTCCACCTTTCACCCTTGAAACCGCGATCAAAAAAGTCCGCGCGGCTGAAGATGCCTGGAACTCTTGCGATCCCGAACGTGTCTCGCTCGCCTACACCCCGGACAGTCACTGGCGGAACCGGGCCGAATTCTTTAATGGGCGGCCGGCCATCGTCGAGTTTCTAACGCGGAAATGGGCCAAAGAACTCGATTATCGCCTGATTAAGGAGTTGTGGGCGTTCCACGAGAACCGGATTTCTGTGCGGTTCCAATATGAATGGCACGATGATTCAGGGAATTGGTTTCGTGCCCATGGGAATGAACAGTGGGAATTCGATGAAGCCGGTTTAATGCGGCGTCGTGAAGCCAGCATTAATGATGTTCCGATCCACACAACCGACCGGAAATTTCTGTGGCCGGCAGGTGCCCGCCCGGCAGATTTCCCAGGACTAACTGAGCTGGGACTCTGATAAGTAATGGCTAAGATCGTATCCGAGCGAGCCGACCTGGTGCCGGTAATGGCGGAAGTTTTCCGCGAACACGGGTTTGAAGGCGCAAGTATTGCGCTTATTTCAGAACGCACCGGGCTTGGCAAAGGAAGCCTCTATCATTTTTTCCCCGGCGGAAAAGACGAAATGGCGGCAGCCGTTCTCAGCGAAATCGAGGCTTGGTTTACGACTCACATCTTCGCTGCGTTGCAATGGGATTCCGATCCAGACTCGGCGATTGACCGGATGTTTCGAGCCGTAGTGGAATACTTCGATTCGGGGCGGAGGGTTTGCCTGGTGGGCGCATTCGCCCTGGCTACGAGCCGTGACCGATTCGCCAAACAGGTGCGTTCGTACTTTAGGACGTGGAAAGAGGCTTTAGCCGCTGCTCTGGTCCGGACGGGGCGAGACCGACCGACCGCCGACCAGTTGGCCGAAGACATCCTAGCTGTGATCCAGGGGTCTCTCGTACTCTCTCGCGCGCTGGACGACAGGGCAGTGTTCGCCCGAGCCGTGGCAAGGCTGGAAGAGGAAGTGACTGGTGAAAGGCCTGCCGTGAGCAAGCTGAAAGCGCGCCGAACGGGTGGAGCTTCGGGCTCCGAACTGCTGAGCGAATTGTAGAAACGGTGGACGCGAAACCCGGGAAATAAGGATCATGAGAAATTCTGTTCCAGCCTTCGCCGCATTGCTGATCGGCTTAGTACTTACCGTTACCGGCCCCGCCGAGGCAGCCGGCCGCCGGATTTGCAGGGGACCTTGGGTGCAATGGGGTCTGATCCAGCCGGGAACTCGCCTCGGAGAATTCCGGCTTGGGAGTGACGGGGTAGAGACCTTAAAGAAATTAGTCAAACCCGATGCCGTCGAATCGGTGAAATCACAGACTCGACGGGTGTGGAAATGGTCCGATCACGAAACGCTTTTTGTTCACACGGTGAGCAACGATTCCGTGGACGCAAACCCAGGCGATGGCGTCACGATCGATTTGATTCGTTTCAGTTATCCTAGCCAAAGTACGTACAAGACCTGGAGCAATGTTTCGACCGGCAGCACACTGGAAGACATCCGCAAAAGCTTCCCGGATGCGCAACCGCTGGCAAATACGCCCACAGTTTACGATGATGTGAAACAAGGGATCGCGTTTGAGTTTGAAAAGGAGCCGACCTCCGAGTCTCCTTGCATTGCGATTATGGTTCATTTGCCGGGAACAAGCCAGATTGCGACTCAAGTGGAAGTCGAGGCCCTATTGAAAAAGGGTGCTGCGCGTTAATACATTCGTCCTGTAAAATGAATTTTGAAATGAAAGCCGTTAAAACGATTCTGCTCGCGGTCGTGTTACCGATTGCTAACGTAGCATTTGCCGCCTCCGGGACGGATGAGACTTCGATAGTGCCGGGGGCAAGTATCGCCGGTATATCCCTTGGTCCCAACGGTGTGCAGGAGTTGAATAAGCTCGGAAAGCCTTACCGGGTTGATCGGGGAATGTCTCAGACGCGACAAGTATGGAAACGGCTCAGGCCAGACGGACGATTGGAAACGTTCTTCATTCACACCGTCAACAATGGAACAATCGACGCCCGGCCGGCCGACGGCGTAACGATCGATCTGATCCGCTCCACCAATGCCCAGTTCCGAACCGCGGGCGGCATTGCGGTGGGCAGTACGCTACAGCAGATCCGGGAAAGTTTCCCTAATGTTGCTCCAGTTGAAGGGACACCAACCATTTTTGACGACGTGAAACGAGGGATCGCATTCGAATTTAGTGATGCACCCGCCGGTCACTCTATCTGCATCGGTGTCATGGTGCATCCGCCCGGTCAGAGCAATATAGCGACCCAGGAGCAAGTGGCGGAAGTGCTGGAAAACGGGGGCAAGGAGTAGGAGCTAGATTCTAGCTCCTGGATTCTGCTCAGCGCTTACCATTTTTCCTCGCGTTTGCTACCCTTAGAATGAAAATAGTTACTGCCACTTTGCTAGCGTTAAGTTTAACCTTAATCGGAAACGTCTCGGCTGGCCCAGCCGCAACCCAGAAAGCTTCGGTTGTCCCTGGCCAGAGTCTAGGCGGCATCGCGCTTGGTCCTAACGGCCTGGAGGAATTAAAAAAACTGGGGAAGCCTTATCGGATCGATAGAGGCATGTCCCAAACCCATCAAGTTTGGAAATGGTTCAAGCCGGGCGGCCGATTTGATACGTTCTTTGTTCACACGGTTAACAACGGGGCGACTGATGCTCAGCCGTCCGACGGTGTGACTATCGATTTGATTCGTACAACGGCGACCCGTTTCAAAACCGCCGCCGGGATTGCAGCGGGCAGTACCTTGGAACAGATCCGAAAGACTTTCCCGGATGCAGCCCCAGTCGAGGGCATGCCAACGATTTTAGACGATGTAAAACGAGGGATCGCATTCGAGTTTAGCGATGCCCCGAGTAGTCAGTCCATTTGTATCGCAGTCATGGTCCACACACCCGGTCAGAGCAATTTGGCTAACCAACAGCAAGTTGCCGAGGTACTGGAAAACGGGAACACGGATTAGCTCAGCTCGCTCCGGGAGAAAAATCTCACGCAAAGCCGCAAAGAGAAGACAGAAAATCGCACACGAACTCACAAAGCCACTAAGAAACAGAAAAATTACACACGAAGATCGCGAAGGCCGCAAAGGAATGAATGGATTGATGAAAGTGATTGGTGATTTTTGATTGGCGCGTGAGGCTCCACGATCGCCCGGAAGTCTTACCCGTGTTAGAGTCCGTTTAAACACCATCTTTGCTGCCTTCCTGTTAAATTTTTCGTTTCTTAGTGTCTTAGTGCCTTTGTGTGAGGTTTTTCTTCGGCTTCTAGCTCACCCGCGTGGCACTCCGGGTTTGCCTTGAATGCTCAGCACGCTTTTGTTTACATGCTTCAGCAATGGCTGACTGGCTGAGCTCAAGTGCCGGCGGAGGGCTCCGGTTTGAAACCACGCAATGGAGCTTGGTAGCAGCCGCGGGAGCGGATGAACAAAATCGAGCTGCTCTCCACGATTTATATCGCAGTTATGCCCAGCCTATTTACGCCTTTATTCGGCGCCGCGGGTACAGCCGGCAAGATGCCCAGGATTTGACTCAAGACTTCTTCCTGCATCTTCTGGAAAAGAACACCTTCAGTAGAGCCGACCGACTAAAGGGCAAATTTCGTAGCTTTTTGCTCGGCGCCTTAGAGTTTTTTTTGGCCCACGCTAATGAAAGAGCAAGAGCCGAAAAAAGGGGTGGAAATGCAACCCTGGTTTTCCTTGACGACGAGAGCGCCGAAGTTCGTTACCAGTTAACCGACCCAGGGCAGACCGCTGAGCAAGTCTTCGATGCCCGGTGGGCGGCAACGCTAATAGAAACGACGGTCGATCGTCTGAAGGCGGAAAATGATACCGTCGGCAAAGGAGAATTGTTTAATCAAATCCGCGGCTTCCTGCTTGAGGGTGAAGAAAGTTCCTATGCTCAGGTGGCCGAGCGGACTGGTCTCACGTTGGGCGCGGTGCGACTCGCTATTCACCGGCTCCGGTCGCGTTACCGGGAGCTGTTAAGGGCCGAAATAGCGCGCACCGTAGTTAGTTCCGGCGACTTCGACGAGGAGGTGCGCGCTTTGCGGGCGTCGTTGCAGAGTGGGTATTTGCGAGGGACCTAGTGGGTAATGCTAGCGAAGTCGGAGCCGTGGCGAGCGTTTGACCACGGCTCGGCGCGTCTATAGAGCCTACCCATCCCGCCAATTGGTATGCGCCGATTTCCCTGGTGAAATTGGCGGGCCTTTCGGGAGCCTCGCCCTACCAACATTCCGCGAGGCAACCGTTTTCGCCGCCCATGGCTTTGCCGCCGATTTTTGTTGTAGCCTTTAGGATCCCGCAGAACTATCGCTTACTGGCTGACTATGGTCCCAGCTTCTATAGGCGAACCCGTTGGATGCCGGCGTTGTGGAGCCAAGATTGCTCCAAACGATTCGTACTCTGGCTACTGCTTCAGTTGTCTATTAGGTCCGGCCCTGGATGCCGAAAACCCGCCTACGGAAAACTTCGATGCGGAGCTTGGTCATTACAAAATCCTGACCCACCCGGACGGATCATTGATCGAGCTGGGTCGGGGTTCGATGGGCGTTACTTACAAGGCTACCGATACAACTCTGCGTTTCCCTGTTGCCCTGAAAGTGATCGATCGGCGGATTGCCAGTCTAGAGATTAATCGAGAGCGGTTCTTAAGGGAGGCTCGGGCCGCGGCCAGGCTGCGGCATCCGCATGTCGCCAGTGTTCTGTATTATGGCGTTGGACCGGATGGGCAGTGTTTCTATACGATGGAATTCGTAGAAGGCGAGACCTTGGCCGGACGGGTCAGGCGCAGCGGACCGCTGCCAGCGACAGACGCATTGGAGGTGATTGCCCAGGTGGCCACCGCTCTGGAAGCTGCAGAAAAGCAGGGATTGGTTCATCGAGACCTAAAGCCGGCTAATCTGATGTTAGTCGATGGTCCCGGGATTAACATCAAGGTCATTGATTTCGGGCTAGCTAAAGTTGTTGCTGGAGCTGAAGCCGATGATAGCATCACTCACGGCGGTTTCGTGGGCACACCAGCATTTGCCAGCCCGGAGCAATTCACTGGTAACGAAATTGACCAGCGGTCCGATTTTTTCTCACTCGGAAGCATCTTTTTTTATACGTTGACCGGAAGAGCTCCGTTCAAAGCCGATCGAATCAGTGATTTGGCCCAGCAAATGGCCGATGCGAAATCGGCGGTGAATCAATTAAAGGCAGTTTCATCGCCGGTACGGGACCTCGTCGGTTCACTGCTGAGTAGAGACCCGGCCAACCGGCCTCAAAGCGCAAACGCGCTGATCGCAGCGATTGAGGAATGCCGGCGGCGGCTGTCAAAACAAACGGAGCAAAAGGGACTCAGCCGCCGAGTGACCGGCATCTTGGTAGTTCTGGTGGGAATGACGCTCGTCGGCGGGGTGTTGTCTGTTATCTACGGACCGAAGAGCGCTCCGGGCCCGTCAATAAAATCCGTAGCCATCCTGCCGTTTGACAACCTGAGCCCAGCTCCGGACCAATCTTATTTCGCCGAAGGCGTCGAAAACGAGATGCAGACGGCATTAGCCAAAGTAGCTGACCTGCAAGTGATCAGCCGGGGAAGCGTTGAGGTCTACCGCAATCCGGCTAATCGGCCGATCCCGCGGGAAATCGGGCGGGCATTACAGGTGCATTATCTTCTTACCGGAAGTGTTCGGCGAGAAGGTGAACATGTCCGCGTGATGACGGAGTTGGTGGATGCAGAGAGTGAGCGAGAAATCTGGGGAGAACGTTACGATGGCAGCCTGAGCGACATCTTTGGAATTCAGAGCCAGATCGCAGAGCAGGTCGTCCAGCAGTTAAAAGCAAAGCTTTCTTCTGTAGAAAAGGCGGATATCGAAAAAGTGCCGACCCATAACATGGCGGCCTATGAGCTTTTTTTGCACGCCACCGATTTAATGGCGCACTACGACGATCAATCTGGTTCGGGGCCTTATTACACGATGGTCCGGCTATTGCAGGAAGCGACCCAACTTGATCCAAACTTCTTTGCGGCGTGGGAACAGCTAGCCATCGCGGATGACTCTCTCTACGCGATGAAAGCCGATTATTCTCCAGGTCGTCGCGCTCAAGCCGAATCGGCGATTGAAACGGCCTTACGCCTGCGACCTGATCTTCCCGACGTTCACCTGGAAATGGCGATCCACTTGTATTCGACCGATCGCGATTTCAGACGGGCTCGGGCCGAGGCTGAGATTGGCACTCACTCGAAAAAGCAGGCGGTTCGAGGTTATATTCTCATCGGCGATTTCGATAGTTGTCTCGGGCAGTGGCAGGATGCCTTAAAAAGTTACCAGAAAGCATACGAGGTAAATCCGAAGGTACACACGATGCTCGAAGACCCGGTTTTGTTATACCAGCGCCACCGGGCCTACGATGACGCTCGCCGGGTGTTAGAGCAGGCTGCCGCCACGGGGTCATCTTCACTCAGCGTTGTCGAGGAGATCAAGGCTGCGATAGTGTGGGAGGAAAAAGGGGACACCTCTGCTTATCAGGCAATCTTTAATGATCCCGGCGCACCTTGGCATCCGAATGGGACGGCCACTCCGCTCAAAATCCAATGCGCTCTGGCGAAGCGAGACTTCGCGGCGGCTAAGAAAATCCTGGAGGCAGATTCGACTGAAGAATTCGTTGATGACAATGGGAAGTTCACCTATCGCGCTGATTTGCTAGGCTGGATTGCTCGCTCAAGTGGGGATGAAGAGGGTGCCAAAAATGAATATGAGGCTGCGCGCGGCTACTATCTAGCCCAGTCGCAGAAATGGGCTGACGATCCTGACCCTTTGATGTCACTGGCCATCGTTGACGCCGCTCTTGGCCATAAGGAGGAAGCGATGGCAGAAGCACGAAATGCTGTGGCGATGAGGCCGGTCCATCAAGACGCGGTGGCAGGACCGCCACTTCTGCTGGACTTGGCTCAGGTCTATCTTTGGGTGGGGGAAAAGGAACTCGCGCTGCAACAATTAGAGGCTCTCCAGAACATCCCTTGCGGCCTTAATTACGGATACCTTAACCAAGTACCCACGTGGGACGCTCTGCGTTGGGAGCCGCGCTTTCAAAAACTGTTAGCCAGCTTAGGGCCGATTCCGATCAGAAATCGGGTTGAGCAGTGATGGAAGAAGGAGAGGGGTACGTGCTGAATATTGGGACTGGGACGTGAGGACGCAGGTGTGTTTGTCCCGGAGGGACCGGATGATGGTAGCCAGCCCCAAAAAAGCTTTCGGGGCTGGAATGCGCCATCCAGGATCCGTCCCGTAGGGTAGGGTATGATCGATTGGGGAGAGGGGCCTGCGGCTCTCATGTTGACGCGCACGCCGGCGGCGGGAAGGCAGCGCTCCACCTCTCACCAATCACTTCTCACTTCTCACCTCTCACATTTTAGTGCACGGTTGGTCAATGGGCAGCGAGGATGAGCGTGATCATTCTGACCAAGATGGGATAACGATCGGCTCAATCGTCGTCGCGGCGATTCCGTTTCTCGCTCTAACGCTGGGACCGTTTATTGCCAATCGTCTGGAACCCAGGATCTTTGGGCTCCCGTTTCTGCTGGCCTACTGCGTCTTTTGGGTTCTGCTAACGCCGGTCTTTCTATTTTGGGTTGATCGGCTGAGGAAACGCCGATGAATTCATGGATCGCGCTCCTGATCATCGCTTTCATTATCGCCGGTACCATCGGCTTCGGCATCTTTGGTGTGCGCAGAATCACGATGAACCCTGCCCAGTTCATTTTGGGCGGACGCTCGTTCGGCGTTATATTTCTCTGGCTACTCAGCGCCGGTGAAGTTTACACCAGCTTCACTTTTCTGGGAGCAGCCGGCTGGGCGTACAGCCGGGGAGCGCCAGCTTTTTACATTCTCTGCTATCTGACGGTTTCATGTATTACGATCTTCTTTTATATGCCGCCAATCTGGCGAATCGCGCGGCAACATGGGCTGCTGACGAACGCCGATTATTTTGCGCACCGATACCAGAGTCCGGCTTTAGGATTTCTAACCGGGTTAGTCGGCGTTGTTTTTATGATCCCGTATATCACGCTACAGCTGACCGGGATCCAGATCCTCTTACGGATTGCCGGTTACGGAGCGATCGACTCGTTTCTTGCCGCCGGAGCAGCATTCGGCCTCATCATTGGCTTTGTCTTATTTTCGGGTCTGCGTGGAACCGCCTGGGCCAGTCTAATAAAAGATGCTCTGGTTCTAGCCGGGGTCATTTTTGCGGGAATCGTCTTGCCGATACAATTTTTTGGGTCGCCTCAGGCGGTCATCGATAAAGTGCTGCAGGCACATCCCAACTGGATGACGTTAGTCGGCCCCACGGAGAATTATGGTACCATTTGGTTTGCATCGACTGTGCTGCTTTCAGGGCTCGGCGGTTACGTCTGGCCGCATGCGTTTGCTTCGCAATTGGCTGCCAAAAGCACGAATACAATTCGGCGCAATGCCATGATTCTGCCTTTTTATCAGATCATGTTGCTGCTCGTATTTTTTGCGGGGTTCACCGCCTTGCTGATTAAACCGGGAATAAAAGGCCAGGACGCCGATCAGTCGTTTATGTTAGTGGTGCAGGAGCATTATCCAGCTTGGTTACTAGGACTCATCGCCGGGGCTGGTTGTCTGGCCGCGTTGGTGCCGGCGTCTGCACAAATTCTGGCCGCGGCCAGCTTGCTTTCGCGGAACTTGTTTCCGGCCAAGGAAGAGCAGCTGACGCAACGGACTCGGCTTTGGATCGTTGTCCTCGCTTTGCTTGCATTCGGCCTTTGGTACTACAATCGAGTGACTTTGGTCGGCCTGTTACTGATCGGGTACAGCGGGGTTACTCAACTTTTCCCGGGCGTCGTGTTATCGTTGCGTAAACAGCCGCCCCATGCCTGGAGTGTGGCCATAGGAATCATAGTTGCCTTGGTTTTGCTCTCCCTATTTGCGTTGCAAGGGATCAGTGTGATCTACGGTGCGAACGTTGGTACCGTCGCCTTAGCGTTGAATTTTGTGTGCCTTTTTGTGGTCGACTACTTTATCGGCGCGCGAAGAAGCAAAGCGTCACCGTAACGCCAGGAACCTTACCGCTAACGCGTTAATGCCCTCCTATTACTGCTTGGTGGCTGCTTCCAGTTTTGCTTTCCAACCATTAAGATAGGCTTCGTATTTCTGCTTCTCATCCGGCTGCAGGAGGGCAGCCATCTTCGGTATCGTGTCCAGCATATCAGCGGAGCGGTCAGCCATGGCTTGGATCTTGGTGTCGTCGCCGCTATTCATGGCTTTGATCGCATCCAAATAATCGCTGGCAAACTGCTCATACTTTTTGACGAACGCGTTAACCTCGGCGTTACTGAAAGCAGGCAACCCGCCGGTTTCTTTTTCGGTATTATTGTCTGGAGACGCCGTCACTGCGGTTGGGCTGGGAGTGGGCGAGGCTGCGAACTGGGGAGGGGTGAAAGGTTCAGAGCTAGCGGCTTGGAAATAGCCTTGCTCAGTATTGGAGCAATAGAAAGTCGCGTAATGATCCGGATTTTGCAGATAGGTGGTGACGAACTGAGCCTCGTTCTGTGATAGACTCTGTTTCAGGACATGCGGTTCCTTGCCGTTGAGCGCACGATCCAACCAGGACCCTTCGCCGGGTTGCAAGCCAGCATCGGCCTTATGTGCAGCCGGGTGAAACTCAACCGCTAAAATGCCGTCCGTGTAGGTCGTGGTGACGTTGGCGGCGCCTCTGATACGAAGAGGATAGTCAGTTTGCGCTTGGCCGATCAGCGGCAGGACAAACGAGAGGGCCAGCAGGATTGCAGCCATCTCTAAGCGGCTTCTTTTGAATTCGTTATTCGCGGGCATACTTGGTTTTCCCGGGTTGGCCCGGCAAAGTTTCCCAAAAACATGCGTAACCATGGACGCTAGAATCCGTGAGCTACAGATTAGGCAACTTTTCCGAATTTAGTCGCCTTGCATGCGAGAACTCTTTGACCAAATGGCGAGGCTGATGCAGGAACGTTAGAAACAACCCAAGAAATGGAGACATTCGCACGATGAAACTCTCACAAGTCGCTGCTCAAATTTATACGGTACGAGATTATCTTTCGGACGCTGCGGCATTTGCTAAAAGCATCCAGCGTCTAAAGGAGATCGGCTACCCAGCAATCGAATTGATCCCTTCGGATAAAATCAGTGACAAAGAGATTGTAGCCATCTGCGGGGATGCAGGTATGGCGATTGCCGCTGCGCATGTACCCGGTAAGACCCTCCTGGAAGACCCGAAGACGATTGTGGAGAAACTACAAACGGTGGGTGCGAAGATCGGTGCATACGCTTTCCCCGGGGGAGTGGATTTAAGTTCATCGGATCAAGTAAATCGTTTGGCGGACCGGCTGCAGAACGCGGCTGCGGTTTTGGCCGGGTCCGATTTGATCCTGGCTTACCATAACCATGCGATGGAGTTTTCCCGGCTGGATGGAGAACTCGTGTACGACATCTTGCACAAACGGGCTCCGAGTCTGTCTTTTGAGTTTGATACTTACTGGGCGCAACTGGGCGGAGTCAGTCCAGAACGCTGGATTCAGAAATTAGGCAGCAAGTTAGTGAGCCTCCACATGAAAGATTACGGGATCTCAGCCAAGCATGACGACCCGCCTTTTATGGCTGAGGTTGGTCATGGTAACCTCGATTTTCCGGTGCTGGTCTCAGAAGCGGAGAAGGTCGGTTGCCAATGGTTTGTGGTGGAGCAGGATTTTACACCGGGTAATCCGTTCGATTCGCTTGAGAAGAGTTTTCGTTACGTAAAAGAGAAGCTGGTGGGAGTTGGCGAGTAGAAGTCGTGCCAAAGATTGTTTGGACGAAACAGGAGGCTCGCGCCCTTACTGGGCGCTAAAGAATTGTCCCGAAGGGACATGAGGACTAAGCCCGGGGTTTTAACCCCGGGTAACGACAACGGACCGCCCGCCCTGACAGGGCGGAAGAAATACCTCGCGAGATTTGATCTAACGTCTGGTCTGGCCAAAATGTGTGGCAACAGGCGGGTCCCGGAACCCACCCAGCGCTCGGCAATTCTGCACCGGAGCACAACATTCATTCTCACGGGTTGAAAGAACCGCCATAGAAATGGATCACTCTGGGTAATTCGTAGCCTCCCGGAGTCTAGACGATGGGGCGAAGTCTGGCTCCCCTCCAGGTTTCTCTTCCTTGCGCTTGTTTATAGTCTACTTGCGTGGTAGCCATTGCCTCATTAATGATGAGGTACCACCAACGCAGCACAGCGTTACTCCGACACTCGATCACTCCGGTACTTCGGTTGTCTCTGATCGCTGCAATCGTCATGACGACCACATCCGTTAGAGCGGAAACTCTCCGAATCGGCTACCAGAAAGCGGCCAGCACCTTGGTCCTGCTTAAAACCCACGGCACGTTAGAAAAGAAGCTGGCAGCTCTGAATGTTGAAGTGAAGTGGCTCGAGTTCGCGGCTGGTCCGCAGCTTTTGGAAGGCCTAAATTTGGGGTCGATCGATTTCGGGTACGTCGGCGAAGTCCCGCCTATTTTCGCGTTAGCCGCCGGCGCGCCTCTGGTTTATACCGCGTACGAACTGCCCACGCCCGAGGCGGAAGGAATTTTGGTTCCGAAAGATTCAACGATCCGGACAGTAGCCGATCTCAAAGGTAAGAAGATCGCGTTCAACAAAGGATCCGATGTGCACTGGCTGGTAGTTAAGGCGCTAGAAGATGCTGGACTCAAATATGCTGATATTCAGCCCGCTTATTTAGCTCCAGCTGATGCGCGGGCGGCTTTCCAGAACGGAGCGATCGATGCCTGGGCGATTTGGGATCCGTTTTTCATTGCGGCTCAGAGACAACTCGGCGCGCGCGTATTAACCACTGCGAAAGGCATCGTCAATCGACATCAATACTTTGTCAGTACGCGGAGTTTTTCTGAGAAGAATCCTGAAGTCGTAAAGATTCTGATGCAACAGCTGGGCGAAGTTGGGCAATGGGTCCGCGACAATTACGCGCAAGCTGCTAAGGAGCTCGCCCCGATTCAGGGGCTCGATCCGGACATTGTCGAGGCGAGTCTCCGGCATTACGAACACATCTATAAGCCAATCGACGATGCTGTGCTGGCCGACCAACAACGAATCGCCGACACGTTTTACGAATTGAAGCTGATCCCGAAGAAACTCACAGTTCGGGATGCGGTGGTCAATCCCAGATAGGAAAAAACTTACGCAAAGCAGACTTCGCCCCGTCTCCCCCTTTTGCTACGTCGGCCAGGGACGCAAAGGCGCAAAGGTTAAGACCAAGCAGGAATAGCCTAAAAGGAGCGACAAAAAAGTTGGGGGTGGATCTATGAGCGTTAGCAACACGCTCGGCGCACCGAGCTTTCCGCCCTGGCAATCCCTTGTCTGAAACGTGCCTTTTTGAGATCTCTGCGATCTTTTGCGGCTGTTCTTGATTTCGTCATCTCTTTGCGTCTTTGCGTGAGATTTCCGCTTCGATTCGTATTTTACCAAATGGAAGCGCTATTCCTAATCTTGATCTGTTCGACGGCATTGATCCTAGGGAACGAGTTCAGTATTGCTGTCTTCATCCACCCGGGTTTGTCCCGGGCTAATCACCTGAGCTTTCTACCTGCGATTCAAGTTTTCGCGAAGTTGTTTGGTAAGGTGATGCCGTTCTGGATGGGAGGCACTCTGTTGGTACATCTCATCGTGCTTTGGCTAACGTGGCACTGGCCGGCGCCTGGCTCCGTTTGGCTACTTCTCGCAACCATCCTTTGGATCGCCATCATCCTCCTCAGCGTCCTTGGACCAGTTCCCATCAATGATCGAGTGAAGGGTTGGGACGTGAACAAGCTACCGGCCGACTGGGAGGATCAACGGCGGACGTGGGATCGATTGAACGCGATCCGAGTAGCCATACTCTTCGTCGCTTTCCTGGCGCTGCTTCTGAGCTTTAAAGACCTGGTTTGAAGCCCGGAAAATCTGACGCAAAGACGCAAAGGGAAGAGATTTTTCTTATTCTGTGGCGCTCGCCCAAGCCGGGGACTCGCGGAGCCGGAACAACATCTCGCCGGCTTTTGGTACCAGAAGAACACCTTCGTCTTCGCGATTGGCAAAATCTTCGGGGCGAATCACGTCAGGATTTCGATAGCCGAAATTGATTTTCCGGCAGAGCTCGGGGGAAAGGCGAGTGGCCAGAGTGACTCGGGCCCTCGATTTTTCTACGCCGTTCTCATAGGTGCCGATCCCATGGACATGGGTGGAATGGGCGAGCACTCCCCAAGGGTAATTTTTGAATTTGTCCCACTGCTTCAAAAAGTAATCCCGGCAATGATAACCGATTTCTTCGATTAACTTGCCGTGCGTAACGGAGATTTCGTTTAAGTGGGGCGCGTAAATGATGAGCTCGCCGCCGTCCGCTAAAACGGGCTCCAGCTTGTACATGCATTTACCGGCGACCCAGAGTTCGTCGTACATCGGCGGAGCGCAGGATAAAATCGTGTGAAACGGTTTGTCTTTGTAAGTGATATGGCAACGACTGGATAACTCGCTCGCTTCGGACCAGGCAGCTTCAGGTGAACCGGCAAACAGACCGGCCAGTTCACCATGATCAACGACCAGACAGAAACAGAGTTTGCTAATCTTAACCATCCCGGCGGCACGATCCACCACTCGGCGGACCGGAGTCCATTTGTGCCCGATGATCATCGGATTGGTGATCACTGCGCCTAACCAATGAAAGAAATTCAAAATCTCCGGACCGGATACTCCCGGGAAAAGATATTTGTTCCCACCGGAGAAACCGACAACTTCATGCGGGAAGACCGGGCCTACGATGATCACCTGATCGTAATCAAACAATCGCCCGTTGACCTTGACGTCGATCGGCATGGAGAAGAGGCCGCCCGAAAGCTGAGCGATTTCTGGTTCCGGGATCACGCCAATGTCCCGCAGAGCGTCCGGATTATCCCACTGATGATTAAAGATTCGGACATCCGCGTACTGGTTGGCTCTTTCGCTACTCGAGATCTCCAAGCGCGCGCAGATGGCGGTTTCGCTCATTGGAGGATGGGTTCCGAGCGCAATCAATACATCAAACGCACTCGTGACCGACCCGATTTGAGCGTGCAACGTTTTGAATAGCAGACCGATCGGAGCGGTACGTGTTCCGTCGGGAATAATCAGTAAGACTCGTTTTCTGCGGTAGTCGTTCACCGGACATACCTGCTCAATGAGGCTTTGGACGTCGTCCGCATGAAGGCTTGATCCTTGAGCCGCCGTTTTTGAAATGACCGTCTGACTCATAATATAATAAACGTATTCGAGCATGGACTGGCAAAGGCCAAGTTGATCGTGGTAAGAGGGACTCAACATGGGATCCCAAGAAATCACGCACAATCCTGGGTATTACATCAGTCTCGGCGTAGGCGCATTAGCCATGGTTGTGCTCCTGGCGCTGGTGATCGTTGGAATTGTTATCGCGGTACGGGCAAAAACGGGAACCGGCAAGGGTTGCGGTATCGTGATGGCCATAGCCTTTGTGTTACAAGCCGGGTTGGTCGCATTCTGGCTGCTGTTTACCATCGTCTCGGGCTTTGAGCCGAGTTCCTCTCTACGGCGAGGCCAGACCCGAATTGTTGCAGCTAATGACGGATCTTGCGAAGTCTCCGTGCCCGCATCTTGGGTGGATGCCCCGGATCTAAGCAAAGAAGCTGTCCTTGGCGCCAAGGACCTGGCTGGAAACGAGTATGTCATCGTCTTCGTCCACTCCAAGGAAGACTATACCGGAGGCTTGGATGAATTCGCCAAGGATCATACCGATTTGCTGCGAGAGAAGCTCACGGCGCCTAAAGTAGAAGCCCCCGCTTCGATCTCGGTCAACGGTAGGACCGCTGTCCGGCAGATCGTCCGAGGAGAAATCGATCGGCTTCGCGTTACCTACCGCATCACCTATTTCGAGGGCAAAAACAATTTCTATCGGGTGTTCTGCTGGACTCTAGAGTCAAAAGCGGCGGCGTTCGCCGGCGATCTTGACACGATTGCGGATTCATTCCGGGAGAAGCTCGTCGCCCAGGATGCTGACCACAGCTGAAGACGAAAAGGAGTGGGGGCGTTGCATTCCGGGTTTTGGCCACGACTAATTCTGCGTCGAGCGCTTGCATAGCCGCATTCTTTTCCACGCTATTCCCGTGCGGCACAACGATCACGGCGCGCAGTTCGGCACGCGCGGCGGCAAAGGCGATGCTTTGACCATGATTGCCCCGCGTCGCCGCTATCACACCGCTGACGTCTGGCTCTCGCTCTTTAAGTTCGTTCATGTACACCAAGCCGCCGCGTACTTTGAACGCGCCTACGGGTTGGTGATTCTCGTGTTTAACCCAAACCTCGGCGCCGGTCCGTTGGCAGGGCAAGGGCCAACGGATCTGCGGTGTCGGCGGCAGAACACTGTGAACAAAATCCGGTTTTGTCCGGAGCTGCTTTAGCGTTGGAGAGATCTCGGAGCTAAAGGTTAGAGGTTAGAGGTTTTAAGTTGTAGGTTGTGACTTCGATACGCAGGCTGGCTGGTCGATCGTTCGCCGGCCCAAACATCCAACCTAAAACCTCCAACTTATAACTTATAACCTTTAACTACGGGGCCGGATGCACGTCAACGATCGCCTCGATCTCAACGGCAATCCCTTGCGGAAGGCTTGAGACTCCGATCGCCGCGCGGGCATGGCGACCGGTGTCACCGAGCAACTCAACAAAAAGGTCGGAACAACCATTGATGACTGCTGGGTGATCGCGAAACTCTGGGCCGGAATTGACGAACCCGTTAACTTTAAGAATCCGCTTAACTCGATTTAAGGAACCGAGCGCACCGTTTATGATAGCCAAGATCTGGATTCCAGTTAATCGGGCAGCTTCATAGCCTTGCTCTACCGTGAGATCCTTACCGACTTGTCCTCGGATCCAATCGCCCTCCTTGGTCTTCGGTCCCTGACCGGATACATAAAGGAGATTATCGGCCAAGGTGAACAGCACGTAGTTCGCCATCGCCTGCGGCAATGGCGGTAAGGTAATACCAAGCTCAGTTAAACGGTCCTCGATGGTTTGCATGGGATGGGGCGAAGTAAGGGAGTGGTGGAGTGACGGAGTGTGTAGTTGAGACCGTAGCCGCGAATGTAGGCTGGGGACAGGTACAGATGGGCGGATTTTTTGCGGTGGATTGAAGGAGCGACGGCGGCTGCGTGTAATTTAGAGGTTTCTCCACCCCAACGAATTGAATACGCCATGGGCCCCTGGGCGTCGCGTCTATTCCAACGCCATACCTGCATCAATTCCAGGCGTCGATACCCGCTTAGAGCTACAACGCGGAATGCAACTCCCCTTCCGCCTTCTCCCGCAGCCGCGGGACTACCGCGCGACAGGCCGACTCGACTCCGCGACGCCCGCTCGGACCCTACAACCTGTTCGCGTCAATTCGTGTCCATTCGCGGTTCAAATTCGTTTCTCGAAACAGATTGCGGTATGATCGTTCTCGAAAGGCGGAAAGTTTGGCACCCGATAGAAGCCTGACTTACCATAGAGAGCGATCGATTCAGGCTGTTTCGTGCCGGTCTCGAGACGGATACGGTCGTAGTCGAACTCCTGGGCAAGACTTTGTAACCGGTCCAGGATTTTCTTGGCGACACCGTGTCCTCGTTCATGGGGATGAACGAACATCCGTTTAATTTCGACGATGTCGTCTTCCATCGGGACCAAGGCTCCGCAGCCGACAGCTCGACCTTCAACGCGCGCAACCAAGAAGGCGCTTTTCGGCACCGAAACTAAGGCCGGATCGAAAAAACCAACATCGGCTGGGGCCGATTCGTACCGGTGCCGAACCTCTTCCACAAAAGCGTTCAAAAGCTCTTGTGCTTCGGGACTTCGGGGATCTTCTGGGGAAACAGTAATCGTCATTGCTAGCGAAGGCGTAAATACTTCCGAACGTCGCCTGGAGCAGGCGCTGTTGCAAGGCCGCAGACGTACCAAGAGTTATAAGTTATAGGTTTTAGATTATAGGTTTTAGGTTACCCATTCGAACCCTATCGACCGCCTGGAGCAGGGTGAGCTGCGTGCCCAGGTTTGAAGAACAACCTCCAACCTAAAACTTAAAACCTAAAACCTAAAACTTAAATGGCTGGGCCCGGCTCGGCGCGCGCATCGGCGTTGCTAACAAAGAGACCTCGAAACCGCATTCGCTTTGTGAACGGTTTTAGGTCATTCGGGAGCCTCGCCCTACCATCGCGCCATTACTCCATCGGCTACCCTGCTCTGCGAAAAAGGTGATGGAGTCCGGCTGCTGATGCGGCATACAGTCCGGCTCATGAAGCGCTCTTTATACCTGCTTTTCTTTTTCTCAGTCATGCTGCGACTTGGGGCCCCGGCATCTGCCGCTGGTGCGAATGTTTATCCGCTCCAGGAGGGTCTGGTCGATTCGCACGGCGTGATGATCTACTACGTCGAGATGGGCCATGGTTCACCGCTTCTGATTGTGCATGGCGGCCCTGGCGCCTCACACGATTATTTTCTGCCTTGGTTACTGGCTTTGGCGCGAACGAATCGGCTCATCTTTATTGATGAACGCGGTTCAGGCCGTTCCGAACGTGTCGAAGATGTCCATCAATACACTGTCGAAAACATGGTAGAAGATGTGGAGGCGGTCAGAACCGCTCTCGGTCTTGGTAAAATCAGCTTACTCGGACACAGCTACGGTGGTGTCTTAGCTCAGGCCTACGCTCTTAAGTATCAGAAGAATCTTAGTCATCTTATCTTGGCTTCGACTTTCCCTTCCACAAAACAGATGAACGAGGTCTTGGCTCGGGAGAAGGCACAAATGCCGGCGGAAAAGCTAGCTCGGCTGGAAGAATTGGAGAAGGCGGGACTCTATGGGAAGGGCGCGATTTGGGAGCGCGGGCGCTACCCTGAAGAATACGAAAAACTGGCGTGGGGCGACGGCTATTTCCCGTTTCTTTTCGGAGCGCATCCGGATTCCAACTACGATCCTACAACCGACAACGTAGGCAACAATTGGGAACTCTACCGCGAGATGTGGGGTTCGAACGGCGAGTTCGTGATCGACGGCAACTTGAAATCAGCGGAGTACGTCGATCGCTTGCCAACGATCAAGGTGCCAACCTTGGTTATCTGCGGTGATCATGATGAATGCGATCCATCGTTGTCCCGGGAAATGCATGAAAAGATTGCCGGATCGAAATTGGCCATCCTTCCGAATGCCGGTCACGTCGCTTTTCAAGATCAGCCCGGTCTTTGGCTAGGGACTGTCCGCGATTTTATTAATGGCGGCTCGAAAGAAACGTCGGCGGCACATTGAAAGTGGAGCTCTGGAGGTATTTCCGTATGCTACAGATCTAATCCACGCCCTCACAATCGAGGACGAGTACGATTGTGCTGGGCTCTTGCCACACGCCGATACGCCGACACGCCCATCCGCCGATACGTTCTGCGATTCTAGCTCCTTGAACTTCTCGAACTCCTTTCATAGGCTGGCTGCGTGACTACTTCTGGAACGTTCTCTAACGCCGACGCCGCGAGGCTTGGCTTTTCTGTCCAACGACTCGAACGGCTGCATAGGCAGCTCGAGTCGTTCGTAGAGGAAGGGAAACATGCGGGTATCAGTGCCTTGCTGCTCCGCAAAGGCGAAGTAGCTGATTTCTGTTCCGCCGGAGCTCGGGACCTGCATACGGGAGCGCCCGTGCAAGGCAATACCATCGTGCGGATCTATTCCCTCACAAAGATCGTTACCAGCGTGGCAGCTCTGACCCTCATTGAAGAAGGGAAATTGGGCTTATTGGATCCGATCAAAGACTACCTTCCCGAGTTCAGCGATATGAAGATCTTTGTTGGAGGCACGGCTCACCACCGGGAACTAATTCCGGCGGAAGTCCCGATCACCGTCCATCATCTTTTTACTCACACCTCCGGCTTCAGTTACGGCGATGACGAAGAACCGATCGACGAGCTCTATCGAGCTGCCGGTCTGGAAAAGGCGGAGTCATTGGCTGATTTGGTGAAAATGTTAGCCGCGCTACCGCTGAAAAGAGAGCCGGGAACCATGTATGAATATGGGTTTTCGATGGACATTTTGGCGCGGGTGGTCGAGGTCGTGAGCGGCCAGCGGTTTGATCACTTCATCAAGGAAAGAATATTCGATCCACTCGGGATGGTCGATACCGGCTTCGTGGTCGACCAAGCCAAGAGGGATCGCTTGGCCAAGGTTTACGAACATGGCAAAAACGGCGAGCTCCAGCCGGTCGAACACTTTGACTTTGAAGTCAGCGACGGAGTAAAAAGATTTGCCGAGGGTGGATCCGGTCTGTTTTCAACCATCGAAGAGTACAGCCGTTTCGGACAAATGCTTTGTAATGGCGGCGAGCTGAATGGGGTCCGCATCCTGAGCCGAAAAGCCTTCGAACAAATGACTGTCGATCATCTATGCGGGCTGCGCATTACGAATCGGACTTTTACTGAGGGATACGGTTTCGGACTCGGGGTTGCCGTTCGTATAAACAATGGTCTGGCGGGTACCCTGGGAACACTCGGTTCCTTCGGTTGGAGCGGCAAAGCGACCACCCTATGTATGGTCGATCCGGCTGAAAAGCTCGTTATGCTGGTTTTCACCCAACACTTCCCATACGACGAACACGGCCTCTTTGAACGGTTTACTAATCTGGTTTATCAAGCGCTGATTTAGATAAAAGGAGTACGAGGAGTCCAAGGAGTACGAGGAGTTCAAGGAGCCTGGCTCCCGGCTTCTCTCCTTGTACTCCTTGGACTCCTTGGACTCCTTCCCTGCGTCTATACGCTAAATTGCGTATTTCCCCGGAGTTCACCCGTAGTAGGCTCTGCCAGGAGACACCTTGGGCCTATGCTACATTGCCTCG
>Ga0185299_10001355_pt1 | contig 48519 bp, 45 predicted proteins | sample PaiPotPPA55metaG_FD_128002 | JGI IMG/M metagenome (GOLD analysis project Ga0185299, IMG submission 128002) | Iron sulfur acid spring bacterial and archeal communities from Banff, Canada, to study Microbial Dark Matter (Phase II) - Paint Pots PPA... ... | reverse complement strand
CCCATCTGCTCCCGCGTTCGCAAAATCTCCGATATGGAAAATCCGAAGTCCTTGAGCAGACGTTCCTCGATCTTCGGGCCCAGTACCACAGGAGAAATCTTGCGGGCGTTAAACACCACGTTCCCGCTCTGGATGTAAGTCTTTACCTGATCGAATCCCAGCCCCTCCACCGACTCGCGAAGCCGGTCCATCTTGATCCGCTTATGCGGACCTATGTTGATCCCGCGCAACATCGCGATGTAAATCGCCATAAGAGCCGTTCTCAGCGGCGAGTCGTCGGTTGCCAGTGAGTGGTTGCCCAGCAGTCGGCTGCGCTTGGGCCTCACTGGCCACTGACCACTGACCACTCGCCACTCACACTATCTTCACGGATACGAAATCTTACCCAGAATCACAGGTCTCCTGGCCCCGGTTGCCGAGGGCACATTCGACGGTCGCTGGTTCCAGGTTGCAAACGCCAGCACCGCAAAGGCCACCGCTTCCTTGGCCTCGGACGGGATTCCAAACTCATCGGAGGAGCGCAGCCGCAACCCCAGGTGGCGCACTTCATTGGCTAGCCAGACCATCAATGTCGGATTCTTCGCGCCGCCGCCCGAAACTATGAGTTCGGAGAAACTGCCCTTGGGTAAAACAAATCTCTCGATGGCGTCGCGGATGGAGCGTGCGGTGAAGGCGGTCGCAGTGGCAATCACGTCGCGCTTATCGGTAGCCGACCTACTCCTCTTGCGATCAGATCTGAATCCGGATGCCCCACCCTTGGCACTTTTCAAAGACTGGGGACTGCCACAAGCTCGTAGGAACTCGAGCGCAAATTCCCGTCCAAATTCCTCGCGTCCCGCGGTCTTCGGAGGTCTTTGTCCGAAAAAGCTCCCCCGCAAAAAGCCCTGAACAACGCGATCCAGCGCTCGCCCCGACGCAGCAATCTTTCCGTCACGATCGAAGGGATAGGAAAATAGCTGCTCGGTCAAAGCGTCCATCACCATGTTCCCCGGCCCGGTATCGAAGGCCATGATCCGATTGAGAGATGCGTTGGCCGGGATCGCAGTCAAGTTAGCGATGCCGCCGATATTTTGCGCGACTCGGCCGATATTGGGGTCACAGTAAAGAAGGTAGTCGAGGTAGGGGACCAGGGGCGCCCCTTTGCCGCCAGCAGCCATATCGGCGGGACGAAAATCAGAAACCACCGGAGTTCCTGTCCGCTCGGCAGTCACCGCCGCCTCCCCCGTCTGCCAGGTTACCGCCAGCGTTTTCCCCAGAAACTGCGCTGGTGTGCCCTGGTGATAGAGCGTCTGCCCGTGGCAACCGATCAGGTCCACTTTCACGCGCAAGTTCTTCTGTGCCGCCAGCACCGCTTCCGCATACAACTCGCCGAGCAAGAAATTCAAGCGCGCCAGATCTGCCACACTTGCGCCCAAAGAATTCATCGAGACCAGCACCTGCCGCCGCACCGCAGCCGGATAGGGACGCTCCGCGTGTCCGAGAAGTTCGAGTTTGATGTTGCCCGGTTCGATCTGGAGCGCCCCAGGGACGGCCGAATGGGGCCTTCGCGCGCCTCTCGCGGAGCGGACGAGCTGTTTGTGCGGTTCGCTCTCATCCATCCGCACCAGGGCCACGTTAATCCCGTCGGCGGAAGTCCCGCTCATCACTCCCGCGACGATCATTCTCCCGCTCCGGCTCCAGCGGCGACTCCCGCCAAAAGTCCCCGTAAATGGATCTGCTCGCCGAATTCCCACAGCTGGGTCGAAAGACGACTGATTTTCTCAGGTGAAGGGGCCGCCGCACGCCGCTTCAATGCCGCTGATTGCTTTTTCAACTGAACCACTCGCTTTGCCGATTCCTGCACCCGGCGCCGGAACCTAGCATCGCGCTCACTCTCGCGCACCATGGTTTCAAAGGCCCGCTGAATGCCCTCCCGCTGATGGCAGATCAGGCATAAATCCCCGCCGGCGCGAATGAATTCGACTGCAGCTTTGTCAATCGGCGCCGCCTTGAGCACCCCGCCCATTTCCAGATCATCCGAAACAATCAGCCCGCGATAACCGATACGACGGCGAAGCACTTCCGCGATCCATTTCGTCGAAAGCGACGCTGGCAGCTTGTCTTTCGTCACCAATGGGTAATTCGCATGATTGACCAGCACCATCGGCAGTTCGCGCTTCATCACTCGATAAGGCACGAGGTCCGCGTCCCAAAGATCGGCGAAAGATTTCTTAATCACCGGCAGATCATGATGGGAATCCAGATTGCCTTCGCCGAGGCCTGGGAAGTGCTTGCCCGCGCCCATTACCCCCGCCGATTCGAGCCCGGCAAGAAACTCCCGCGCATACCGCACTACCGCGTTCGGATCGGTCGAAAACGCCCGCGAACTCATCACGCTGCGCGAGGCTTCAAACGCCAGATCGACCACGGGCGCAAAATCTACATTAAAACCAAGAGCACGGCAAATCTTCCCGATGATCTGGCCATGCTTCTGAAACAGCTTTCGGTCGCCGGTCGCAAACACATCCGCAGGCGAGGGCGCCGGCCCGGTCACATTGCGAAAGCGGTCCACTCGCCCGCCCTCGAGGTCCACGCAAGTGAAGAGCGGTTCGCGCACCTGATTCTGGCAATCCTCGAGCAACCTGTGTGTCTGCTGCGCGTTGACGATGTTGCGCGCGAAAAGAATCACGCCTGCCGGTTGGATACGGGCGAGCAGGGAAGCCAGCGGCGACGACATCTCGGTGCCGTCAAAACCGATGACGAGAAGCTGGCCAACTGGTTGGTTAGGTCTGGATTGTTTCTTGCTGGTCATTGGCGATCGCGCTGAAAGTTCATTCTACTTGCTTCTTCAACTCAGCCAGCAGATTCAGCGCGTCCAGCGGCGTCAGCCGATCAAGGTCCACTTCCCGCAACCGCTCCAGCACCGGCTGCGACAACGGCGTGAAGATAGTAAGCTGCGACCCCCGCGGCGCAGTTGAGTCGCCGCTTGCAAGCAGTGCGCTCAACTCCGCCTCGGAGTTTTCATGCTCGGCCAGCACCTCGCGCGCCCGCCGTACCACTTCCTCCGGTAGCCCGGCCAATTTCGCCACTTCGATTCCGTAACTGCGGTCGGCGGCTCCCGGCTCGACCTTTCGCAGGAAAACAATTCCGTTGCCGGCCTCTTTCACCGACACGTGATAGTTCTTCACCCCGGAAAGCTGCTCCCCCAGTTCGGTCAATTCGAAATAGTGAGTGGCAAAAAGCGTCTTGGCCCGGGTGCGGGAGTGCAAATATTCAACTGCTGCCCAGGCAATCGCCAGGCCATCGTAGGTCGAAGTCCCCCGGCCCACCTCGTCCAGCAAAATTAGCGACCGAGGAGTCGCGGTGTGCAGGATGGCCGCCGTCTCCGTCATCTCAACCATAAATGTCGACCGCCCGCGCGCCAAATTGTCGCTGGCGCCGATGCGGGTGAACACGCGATCCACAATTCCCAATCGCGCCCGGGTCGCCGGAACAAACGACCCCATCTGCGCCAGAATGACGATCAGAGCCGTCTGCCGCAGATAAGTCGATTTGCCCCCCATGTTGGGCCCGGTCAGCAACAGAATGGTGTGCGTGGTCGAGTTCAGATAAAGATCATTAGGCACAAAGCGGGCTTTTTCTGTTCCAGCCAACCCCTCCGCCGCAAACTCCTGCTGCTCGATCACCGGATGCCGTCCGCCCACGATTTCGAGGTCTCCGCTGTCATCAAAAACCGGTCGGCAGTAATTTCGCACGCTGGCCAGGTGCGCAAATGCCGCCAGCACGTCCACTTCGGCCAGCGCCAGCGCGGTCTGCCGGATGCGCCGCGCTGCGCCGGCGATGGCCGAGCGCAATTCGGCAAAAATTCGCCGCTCGATTTCGACGATCTTTTCCTGAGCGTCGAGAATCTTGGCCTCATATTCTTTCAGCTCCGGGGTGGTGAAGCGTTCGGCGTTGACCAGCGTCTGCCGTCGCTCGTAATCCGCCGGCGCCAAGTGCTGATTGGCCTTCGAGATTTCCAGGTAGTATCCGAACACCGAGTTGAAGCGGACTTTCAGCGACGAGATTCCGGTTCGCTCCCGCTCTCTTTGTTCCATTTGCACCAGAAACTCACGGCCGTTGCGGCTGAGCTGGCGCAGTTCTTCGAGTTCGCGATCCGCGTGTGGCTGAATCACCCCTCCGTCGCTGAGAGAAATCGGAGGCTCGGGAACAATAGTCTGTTCAATCCGCAGCCGCAGGTCGGCGAGTTCGTCCAAACCCACGTGCAATGTCTGTAGACGCGCAGAAGACAGCCGTCCCAGCGCCGCTTTTGCCACCGGAATCCTGCCCAGAGAGGCCGCCAGGGCCAGCAGGTCGCGGGGATTAGCAGTTTCAAGCGTCACCCGGCTCAGCAAGCGTTCGAGATCCAGCACCCCTTCGAGCGCCCGCCGCAGTTCTTCACGCGCAATGGTTTGTTTGACCTGTTCCTCGACCGCGTCGAGCCGCTGGTTGATTTCGAGTACGTCTAAAGCCGGCCGCAGCATCCAGGCCCGCAGCAGGCGTTTCCCCATGGGGGTGATGGTCGCGTCGATCGCCCGGAAAAGCGTCACCCCAGAATCTGTTCCAGCAAACAAAGGTTCCATCAATTCCAGATTGCGCACCGTGACCGCGTCCAGCACTAGACAGTTATGGCGCTCGTAAAATCCGATGCGGTCCACGTGGTCGAGCGAGCCGCGCTGGGTCGAGCGCACGTAATGGAGGATCGCTCCCGCCGCCGCCGCCGCCGCCGGTTTTCCGGCCAGGCCGAAGCCTTCGAGCGACAGCACCCCGAAATGATTTTCAAGAATCGGGATTGCGTGGTCGGGAGAGAATATCCAGTCGTCGAGTGGAGTCGAAGCCCACGAGGTTTCCCCGGATCGTGGAGGGACGGGTGTCCCGCCCGTCCCGGGCAGTGTATTCAGGGCCCTCTCGAACAGCGGCGCCGACGACCCATATAGCAGTTCCTTGGGACGCAGTTGCAGCAGCTCATCCTGAATTCGCTGCTCCGCCCCCTCGCCGGAGAACTCCGTCGCCCGAAACTCGCCCGTAGAAAGATCTAAAGCCGCAAACCCCGTGCGATCTCCCAAAGAAACCACCGCCGCCAAGAAGTTGTTTTCCTCCGAGCCCAGTGACGAGTCCGCCGCCGTCCCCGGAGTGACCACTCGGGTCACCTCGCGGCGCACCAGTTTCTTGGCCAACCGCGGGTCCTCAGTCTGGTCGCAGACCGCAACCTTGTAGCCCCTGCGGATCAGCTTCCCAATGTAGCCTTCCGCCGCGTGATAGGGAACTCCGCACATGGGGATGGCGATCCCCTTTTCCTTGTTGCGCGAGGTCAGCGTGATCTGCAGTTCCTTGGCTGCCAGCACCGCATCGTCAAAGAACAGCTCATAAAAATCCCCCAGCCGGAAAAACAGCAGCGCCGAGGGATGCTCTCTCTTGATGGCGGAATATTGCCGCATCAGCGGCGTGGTGGGCTCAGTCATAAGGCAGTAATCAGTGGTCAGTGGCCAGTGGGCAGTGAATCGGAAGAGGGCAGCGCAACACGCACTTACTGCCCACTGATTACTGCCCACTGTTCTTGCGCGGATTATAGCAACCACTCTACCTGTGCTATCCGTGGAAAACTGGTCCCCAAGCCCTTCGTGCGATAATTCTCTCCGCCAATGGAACTGCGCAAAGACCCTCTCACCCGCTCCTGGGTACTCACCGGCGACGATATTCCGGAAACCGCGCCCCGTCCCGCCACCGAGTGCCGGATTTGCCCCGGCTCGAAGGACCGTCTGCAGCAGATTTCCAGCCGCGCCGCCGTTCAGGGACAGGGAAGCCCGTGGTCAGCCCGCGCTGTGGTCCACCCCAACGCCATTTATCACATCGAGGGCGAGGTCGAACGCCGCGGCCAGGGGCTCTACGACCGCATGCCCCCGGTGGGCGCGCACGAAGTTTTGGTCGAAAATCCCAAACACGACCGCCAGTTGTGGCAGGCCGATGATGCCGAGATCGAGCAGTTCCTGCTCTTGGCCGCTCAGCGCATCCAGGACCTCAAGGGCGATGCCCGCTTCCGCTACATCAGCGTATTCAAGAATCACGGCGCTGGATCAGGCCAGGAGTTCGACCATCCCACCTCGCAGCTGACCGCGACCACCTTTATTCCCCGCCGCGTACTGTATGAATTGCGGGCGGGCCTCGACTATTTCAAGCAAAAAGAGCGCTGCGTGTTCTGCGACATGTTGGCCCAGGAGATGCAGCAGGGACAGCGCATCGTCGAGGTCCGCGGAGACTTCGTCGCCTTTTGCCCCTATGCCACTCGCGCCCCCTACGAAACCTGGATTGTGCCCCGCACTCACGACGCCGCTTTCGAACGCTTTGCCCTGTCCCGCCCCGGCAGCACGCGCGACCTGGGAGGCCTGATCAAGCGCACCCTGCAGCGCATTCGCACCATCACCGAATCATTCCACATGGTGCTGCACACCTCTCCCAACCGCTCCCACATTTCCGCCAGCCTGGGATACTGGAAAACTCTCGACGACGACTACCATTGGCACATCGAAATCCTCCCCATCCTCGCCGCCAAGGCCAAGTCCTACACCTTCAAAGAGGTGTATTACTCCCCGGTCTCGCCGGAAACGGCGGCCAAGCGGCTGCGGGAAGCGGTCGTGGACATATAGAGTTTCCGAGATTGCCAGATCGGTGTCTAATTCGCTTATGAGGTCGATCACTGCCGGTGCGATCATGGCGATTGCATTGTTTTTCGCCCCGCCGAGTACCGCATCGACAAAGCCCATACCTCATCGAAAAGCTCCACAGAAAATCAGCAACCCGCCCGAATCCCCGCAGGAGCAGGAGACAGAGTGGGATCCCATAAGTTGCTGGGACTGCCCCACGCCTGAAGAACCCGAGGCCTTGTTTTTCGCTGGATTGGTTCTTGCCGCGCCCATTTTGGCATGGGTGATAAGGCGAAAGAGCACAAGCTGGAGTCAGTGTCGCCCAAGCGCTGGCTGGAATGACGACGTCTTCTTGGAGCGGGGAAAGTTGTCGCCGAGGTTCCGAGATGAAGAAGTACAGATCTTCTCTGCGATCTTCGCGTTCTCGGCGGTGAAATGGTTTGAGGCGCTCATCCGCCCAGCCTCTCAAAGAACAAACAAATCGACTCAATCCCGCGATAGAAATTCGGAATATGAAACTTCTCGTTGGGCGCGTGCAGATTATCATCCGGCAGCCCAAACCCCATCATCACCGATGGAATCTTCAGCACATCTTGAAAATCGGTCACAATCGGAATTGACCCGCCGGAGCGGATGAAAACCGTGTCCTTGCGGAAAACTTCGTGCAGCGCTTCGGTCGCCGCCTTGATGTACCGGTTGTCAGTGCCCACCACGCACGCCGGCCCTTTGCTCCACAGTTTGATGCTGGTCTCAATCCCCTTAGGCGTGAGCTTTTTCACGTAGGCCTTATAGCGCTTCAAAATGTCGTCTGGATCCTGATTGGGCACCAGTCGCATAGAAACTTTGGCCCGCGCCCGCGCCGGAATCACCGTCTTCGCTCCCGGCGCGGTGAAGCCCCCCGGCATTCCATGCACTTCCAAAGTCGGCCGCGCCCACGTGCGATACAAAACCGAATACCCCGGCTCCCCGGTCAGAACCTTTGACCCCACTTCCGTCTTGCGATAGTGCTGCTCGTTAAACGGCAGCCGCTTCCAGGCTTTCAGTTCCGCCGCGCTGGGAGTCTTCACGTTCTTATAGAAGCCCGGAATCAGAACGCGGCCTTTCGAATCCTTCAGCTTGCTGATGATTTCAATCAGCGCAAAAAACGGATTCGGCGCCGCCCCGCCATACATGCCGGAATGCAAATCGGTCATCGGCCCTTTGGCCTCAATCTCGGTATAAACCAGCCCCCGCAGCCCCACACACAAAGTCGGAAGATTAGGCGCAAATAATTCCGTATCGCACACCAACGCGAAGTCGGCCTTCAATTTCAGCTTCTGCTTGCGAACGTACTCCGCGATCGATTCTCCTCCGACCTCCTCCTCGCCCTCGATAATGAACTTCACATTGATCGGCAGTTTTCCGCCGTGGCCCTGCTTCAGTGCCTCGATCGCCTTCACCTCCATCCAGAGCTGCCCTTTATCGTCCACCGCGCCGCGGGCATAGATATTGTTGTTGCGCTCGGCCGGCTCAAACGGAGGCGAAATCCACTCATTCAGCGGATCGGGCGGTTGCACGTCATAATGCGCATAGCAAAGCACGGTCGGCTTGCCCGCCGCATGCAGCCAGTCGGCATAAATCAGCGGATGCCCCTTGGTCGCGATGACCTCGACGTTCTCCATCCCAATGCGGCGCAGTTCGCTGGCCACATACTCGGCCGCTCTCCGCACATCGGACTTGTGCTCAGGCGCGGTGCTGATGCTGGGAATGCGCAGCAGGTCTTTCAGTTCGCTCAAAAACCGTTGCTGGTTCTGACGCGCAAAATCAACTGCCAGAGAGGCCATAAGAGTCCTTTCGGAAGAAGGCGAAAACGTTTCAGTATAGCCGAACCGCGGGGATGGAATTGCCCGTGTGGGTCGGACACTCTTGTCCGAGGCCTTTGACGTTGACCTTTCTGATCTAGCCCTTGAAGTTCGTTTCGGGGGATCCCTTCCGTTTACTTACGCGCCGTCATAACCGTATAACGCATCTGCCCCGAGCGATACGCATCCAGAATCACCGGCATGCCTTCCACAAACTCTCTTGCCGCATTCGGCAAGAGTTTCACGGCCAATGGCATGGCCAGTGCCCTCTGCTGGCAGATTTCCCACGTATGCATCACGCCAGCAGTTAAATCTTCGGAATGAAAGATTTTCAGGCCAGCACTCTCAATGGCCGACCGATATTACCCCGCGCTCCAAAGTTCAGGACAAAGAAACCGCCGCGCAACTTCCTGCACCCGTGCAGATTCCATCGCCCCCGTCCACGCCGCCAGCAAGAGTCGTCCACCGGGCCGAAGGGTACTCGCGACGTTTTCGAAGAAGCGAGGCTTGTCCGGAAAGTGCTCGGACGATTCCATTACCCAGACCAGATCAAATTGCGCTTCGGGAAAGACAAACTGCTCAGCGTCCGCGACGACAACATCAATGCGAACCCCAGCTTTCTCTGCCAGCTCGCGAGCAATCCTCGCCTGCTTCGGGCTTAACGTAATACCCGTGCAACGGCAGCCATGATTCTGCGCCAGATAGATCATGGTGCCCCCGTACGCGCAGCCGACGTCGAGCACGCGCAATCCGCCACAGTCTCCCAGCAGCCCCACGCAATACTCAAGCATCCTGGTTTGAGCCATCGCCGGTCCGCCGTCGCCAATTTCAAACAGCCCATGATGCAGGTGATCGCCCCAAAACGTGCGATAGATAAATGCCAGCGAGTCGTAGTGCTCGCGAATCTCGGCGGCGGTGACCATTCTTTACTTAGATGTGGAATCGAGCGGGAGAAAAACTCTTCAAATCATAGGCTGGAGTCCTACCCGTGATCGTGTCGGTCATGACCTGGGCAGTGATGGGCGCGAGCAGGATTCCGTCGCGAAAGTGGCCCGTGGCGACGAAGTATCCCTCCAATTCCGATTCGCCCAGAATCGGCAGATCATCCGGCGTTCCAGGCCGAAGCCCGGCCCAATCCCCGTGAACCCTCGATTCAGCAAGCCCAGGAGCTACTTCAAGTGCAGCATGAAAAAGCCGCTGGATTGTATTCACTTCAGTCTGTTTGTTATAACCTACTTCTTCGAGCGTCGAACCAATTACCAGCCTCCCATCGCTCCGCGGTACCAGATAAACTTTCTCTGCTCGCACCACGTGTTTCAGGCGCGGCCCGCCAACCGCCGCCAGCATCTGTCCCCTGACCGGCCGCACCGGGAAACGATGCGGCCCGATGCCGCCCGCCCATGCCCCCGCGCAGTTGACGACGACCGGCGCCGCGTAGAAAGTCTTGTCGGTCTGCACTCCAGCGACCCGACTATTCGCAGTCAGCAGATCCTTGACTTCGCTGCCCGAAGAAATATCCACTCCGCGATGATGCGCCGCCTTGATCGCTGCCGCCACCAGCCCCGGCGGATCCACCGAGCATTCGCTCAAATACGCCGCCGATGTCTCCCCGGATGACTCCACAGATGAAGTATGGAGCGCTGGGCGTCTCCGGCCGGCCGCCAGGGCAGGCTCTAACGCTTGCAGGCGCTCGAAAGAAAGCGGCTCTGCAGACTCGGGGAAACTCCCATCCGACGAAAGCAGAATCGTTCCTTGATCACGAAGATCAACCCGCATGCCCGACTCGTCTTCGATCTCATGCACAAACTCCGGATAGAGCCGAGCGCTTGCCTCCGCCAGAATTCGCAACGCGGGCGGAATCTCCAATCCCGAACCCGCCAGCATCCCAGCCGCCGCGTACGAAGCCTCCCGCCCAGGCTCTCCGCGCTCGACGATCAGAACTCCCAGCCCCAACTTGCGCAGCGAGATGGCAAGCGAAAGCCCAATAATTCCGCCGCCGACAATGATGATGTCCGAGGATTTCATAAGGCAGTGGCCAGTGGTTAGTGGGCAGTGGTCAGTAAAACGGGAAGTGCTCGGTGGCGCAGTTGGCCCTCACATCGTTATAAAGCAGCAAGCAGCCTGCAGAAGCAATGACCCAACTGATCACTGCCCACCGACCACTGCCCACTGCTTTTCACAGCCGGCTCAAGTACTCCACAACCTCCGCCTGGCTCCAATCAATCGGCCCGATAAACTTCCGCCGGATCGTCCCCTCGCGGTCAATGATGTACGTCTCCGGAAACTTGAACGTCCCGTAGCGCGAGGCCACGACCGCGGTCACTCCCTGGTTACTCTTGTTGCCCGGATCGCGTACTGTGAGCAGATCAATGCCGTGGTCTTTCAAGAATTTGTGATAGTCGTCAGCGTCGTCGTCCACGCTGACCGCCAGCACAACCACGCCTTTGCCCAGCATCTGCTTCTGCATCTGGACCAGCGACGGCATTTCTTCAACGCACGGCGGACACCAGGTCGCCCAGAAATTCAGCACCACGATCTTGCCGCGCAGTTGGCTCAGAGTGACGCTGCGGTCAGAATCCTGAATGGTAAAATCCGGCGCTGCCTTGCCAATGCTCGAAGGCTTCGATCCGTGATAACACCCCGCGAGCCCGATGGTCAGAAGGAAGAGTAGAAGAGTGGCAATCCGCACGCAGCTATAATAAACGGTTCGGGCCGGCGATTCGCCGGTCGATTGCATTGGCCGATGTCTGTCATGGCGCGTCTCTCTCCGAGATGTCATCCCGAACGCGCCAAGAGGCGCGAGAGGGACCTTACGTCAGTGGACGCAACCCATGGCATCAGCAGGATGGCCGATCCAGTTTGCGCTCAGTGTAGATTGGTGGGCATCGTCGGGTCCCTCTCTCGCCTGAGGCGAGTTCGGGATGACATCACGTTTTAATTTGCGAATCGGAAGGGGAGAGTCCGGTCAACGTACATAATTGCATGGCAAGCAACAACAATCCCACCGTCTCCATCATCGTCCCCGCGCGCAACGAAGAAGCCTGCCTTTCCACCTGCCTGGAATCGCTAGTCACCCAGACCGGAATCAGCTTCGAGACAATCGTCGTTGACGACGATTCCACCGACCGCACCGCCGAAATCGCACGATCTTTCCCCAAACTGACGCTAATCCCCGCCGGCCCTCTCCCCGACAATTGGACTGGCAAAAACAACACCATGTCCGCCGGGGCCAAAGCGGCGCACACGAAAGCGAAGTGGCTCCTCTTCACCGACGCCGACACCGTCCACCAGCCCGGATCGCTGGCCCGCGCCGTCGCCGAAGCCGAGCAGCACGGGGCCGCGCTGCTTTCGTATTCTCCCCAGCAGGAGGTGCACGGCTTCTGGGAAAAGGCAGTCATGCCCGTGATCTTCGCCGAGCTGGCGGCAACGTATCCGCCGCAAGCCGTCAACGATCCTGCTTCTCCCATCGCCGCCGCCAACGGCCAATATCTGATGATCTCCCGCGAAGCCTACGACGCCGTCGGTGGCCACACAAAAATCGCCGGCGATCTGCTGGAAGACGTCGCCATGGCGCGTCTGGTAAAACGCTCCGGCCGCAAAATTGTTTTCCGCTACGCCCCCGACGCCGTGCGTACCCGCATGTACCGCAGCTTCGCGCAACTCCTCGAAGGCTGGACGAAAAATCTTGCGCTGCTGTTTCCGCGCCCGAGGGCCTTGGCGTTGCTGCGCTCGGCAGAGTTCTTGCTGATCGTCGCGAACCTGGCTACCGCAATTTGGGCCGAGCTGTCCGGAAGGCCCAACCTGGCGCTGCAAACGGCGCTGCTTACAATTATTATTGCAGGCTGGTTCTGGCTGCGAATCCGGAAAGCGCATTTTTCGGCGTTTTCTAGTTTGGCCGCGATCCCAGGGTTGTTGATGTTTTCGTATTTGCTGGTGAAGGCTGTGAGCTTGCGCAGCAAGGGTGCGGTTACTTGGAAAGGCCGTGAATATCTGTCGGGCCAGCCAAGGATTCCGCCCCTTCGGGGCTGAGTGTTTCTTTTGCGGTCAGGACGGTCAACGACTCCGCATCGAACAGCGCCATCTCCTCCCCCGAAGGTCGCTCGAAGGCCTCCGCCCACTTCACGACATCTTCAAAGGTTATGGGAGGCGACTCTCGATTCCGGCGGTGGATTCTGTCAAATAGGACTTCGACAGGGGCGTCGATGAAGTGAAGCTCGACAGCGACCCCTAGCGCGCGTGCTCCGGACCTAAGGGCGTCCCGCTCCGATCTCCCCCAAGTTCCCCACTCAATTACGACATTATGACCGAGGGCGAGGATTTCCTGAGCAAGTTTCCATTGCAGCTTCTCGATTCGCTCGCGGCTTTCACTATTCCAAAGGCCGATCTCGAGATCATTCATCCATTCGTCGGGACAAAAGCGAACGGCCCGCAGTTTTTGCTCAACTTGCTTGGCATGCGTTGTCTTGCCCGAGCCTGGCAGGCCGCAGACGATGATGAGTCTCGCACTGCTCTGGCGTTCGCCCGTCAATCTGTCCTCTCCAGAGTCTAGAGTTTCTTGTAATACTGGATCAACGGAAGGGGAACAAATCCGAGCTTCTCATAAGCACGTCGCGCTGGAATGTGAGACGGGTCACCCCCAGTCCCGAGTTGCGCGTATTTCATTCCCGAAGCCCGCATGATCTCCAGTACATGGCCGTACATCATCGTCCCAACCCCTTTGCGCTGATGGGCCGGATGAACTGCGTTCAGCCCGATCTTCCCGGATTGCCCCTCCGGGCTCACTTCGTAGTGGATGAATCCCACTACAACTGCGCTCTCCTCCGCCACAAAAAGCCTCTCCTTTTCCGTTTCCGTGTCGCTCAGAGATTGCAGATATTTTTCGTGCGACGCCTTCCAGTCCGTAAACCAGTCGGAACAACTCATTTCCTAGCAGGGTCTCAAACGATTCATGAATCGGCGCAAACGCAAGCAGGCAGATCTCGAGAACAGATTGCCGGTCATTCTCGAGGTACGGACGGATTCGCATGGAATGTTCAAGCCCACGGCTGCTGGGAAACGGCTTATAACAGGGCCCGCCAACCAACTTCCCATTACAATGAAAGATTACCATCGGGAAAGGAACTGAAAGCCCGCTTGCTCTATCTCACCCGCAAAGCTGAATTCGCCGCCTCGCACTATTACCACAATCCCGACCTCTCCCCGGAGGAGAACCGGCGCATCTTCGGCAAGTGCAATAACCCCAACGGGCACGGACACAACTACGTCCTCGAAGTCACGGTCAAGGGAGAGATCGATCCCCGCTCCGGCTTCGTGGTTGACCTCAAGCAGCTCAAGGAAACCATGCACCGCGAGGTCCTCGACGCCATGGACCACCGCTTCCTGAACAAAGAAGTCCCCGAGTTTCTAACCCGCATTCCGACAACCGAGAACCTGGCCGTCGCCATCTGGCAGCGCCTAGCGCCGAAGATGACTAACGCCGGGCTGCACCGCGTCCGCGTGTACGAGAACCACGACCTATTTGTAGATTTCTATGGAGAGGAATGATTGCGTAACTTAACTCTGTCATCCCCAGCGAAATTGCTCCGTTCGTTCACGAACGGAGCAATGCAGTCGAGGGACCTGCTGTGAGTGTGCCGCAGTCGGCCTGTTGCTTCGTATGCGGCAAATTCGCCGCAAGCGAAAGCAGGTTCCTCCACGCGCCGTTGGATTGGCAAAGCCAATCCAACGCCTTGGTCGGAATGACAGTGATTTAGAAAAGCATGAAAGCATATTTGAACCGCCGGTATCGCTTCTCCGCCTCGCATCGCCTGCACAGCGATGCGATGTCCGACGCCGAGAATCAAGCGACTTACGGCAAGTGCAACAACCCGCACGGCCACGGACACAACTATGTCCTCCAAGTCACCGTCAGCGGACAAGTCGAAGAGAGCACAGGAATGATCTGCAATCTGGTTGATCTTGACGAATGCGTGCAGCGCGAAATCGTCACCCGCTTCGACATTGAGAATCTCAATATGAGGCCCGAATTCGCCGATTCGGTGCCTACTACAGAAAATCTCTGCACCGTCATATACGATATTCTGAAGCGCAGGTTCGACAAAGCACATCTAGAAAAGGTGCGGCTAGAAGAGACAATGATGAATTCGTTTGAATATGACGGGAAGTGAATCATTGAATCATCGGGGGATTGAATCAGTTAAAAACCAGGACGTGCCACCCTCGCGACTTGGGCCCGAGGCTCTTAAATGATTCAATCCCCCGATGATTCAATGATTCAATCGCTCCCATAATTCAATCGCTCAACCCATGAAGCCGACCTTGGAAACTCCGACCCTAACCTCCGCCACCTTCGAAGAGCTGGTGCGGGAGATGCTCGTCCGCCTAGGCGAAGACCCAGAGCGCGAAGGCCTGTTGCGCACCCCCGAGCGCGTGCACAAAGCATTCGAGTTCCTCACTCGCGGCTACAACGAAGACCCAGAGGCCATGCTCAAGAAGGCGCTCTTTACCGTCACCTACGACGAAATGGTGATTGTCAAAGACGTCGAAGTGTTCAGCCTGTGCGAGCACCACATGCTGCCATTCTTCGGCAAAGTGCACGTGGCGTACATACCAAACGGCAAGGTCATCGGACTGAGCAAGATTCCGCGCCTGATCGAAATCTTCTCCCGCCGCCTGCAGATTCAGGAGCGGCTGACCACCCAGATCGCCGAGACCATTCAGAAAGTTATTCAGCCGCAAGGCGTCGGCGTGGTGATTGAAGCCCGCCATCTCTGCATGATGATGCGCGGAGTCGAGAAGCAACATTCCCAGGCTGTGACCTCCTCCATGCTCGGCTGCTTCCGCGAAGAACAAGAGACGCGCACGGAGTTCCTGTCGCTGATCCGTCAGCGGCCAAACGGGATCTGAGTGCCGAAGAAGCCCGTGCCGTCCTCAGCCAATCAGAACTCACTCAAGGGAAGAATCGCGTTAGTTGCTGGCGCCACCCAGGGCATCGGACTAGAAATCGCCCGCGCGTTAGCAGACGAAGGTTGTACCCTGATCCTCAGTGGCCGCAATCAGGTCAGGCTACGCACCGTCGAAACGCAACTCGCGCGAAAGAAAGTCCACGTCCTCGCCGTACCCTGTGATGTTCGTGATGAGCAGAGCGTCACGGAATTGTTCGCCGCCATCCGCCAGCAATTCGGCCGTCTCGATATTCTGGTGAACAGCGCCGGCATTGCCCACGCCTTCACTCCGGTTGGCAAGCTACCACTCGAAACTTGGGATGATGTCCTCGCCACCAATCTGACTGGGATGTTCCTGGTCACCCAAGCCGCGCACGCGCCTTCCCCAACTTAGCTGCCTACAATGCTTCGAAGTTTGGCGCGCTCGGTTTCACCAGCACTTTGCGCGCAGAGCTGCGCGGCGAAGGCATCCGCGTGATCGCCCTCCTCCCCGGCGCCACCGACACTCCCATCTGGGATACCCTTTGGCCAGACGCTCCCCGCGAGAAAATGATTCGCGCCGTCACCGTCGCCCAAGTCCTGATAAGCGCGTTGAAACTTCCTCAGGAGTGCACGGTCGAGGAATTAGACATCATGCCCACTGCCGGAGCGTTGTAACCTCGCGTCGTTGACTTCGTTTTCAACCGCAGTTTCCTCTTGCGCTGCAACTGCACATCGGATAACGTTGCTGGCAATCGGTGCCTCCACGAATATGGGCCCCTGGAAGCAAATATGCAGCTCCGCTTTGTAGTCCTTTCCTTCCTGACTCTCGCCGGCTCCGCTCTTTCGCAAACCATAAACTCCGGCCTCGAGAACGTACAACCTGTGCCCGATCCGGTGAGGACAGCTCCGGCAGGAAAAGTCTTTCACGACCGTAGCATCCGTGACATCAACGCCATAGGAAACCGCAACATCGGCTGTGGGCGTGGCTTTGGTAATTGGTACAGTCTGGAAAAACAGATTGCGATGGGGAAGAACCTCTCTGCGCAGGTCGAGTCGACGTCTAAAATGGTCACCGATCCCGAAGTTACGGAATACATCAATCGTCTCGGGCAAAACCTGGTGCGCAACTCCGACTCGCTGGTGCCATTCACCATCAAGGTAGTGGACTCGGAGGACATCAACGCCTTCGCGCTTCCCGGCGGATTTTTCTATGTCGATTCCGGGCTGATTCTTTCTGCCGACAGCGAAGCCGAGTTGGCCGGCGTGATGGCGCATGAGATTGCCCACGTCGCCGCCTGCCACGTGGCCCGGCAAAACACTCGCGGGCAGTTGATGAATATGGCTTCGATTCCTCTCATGATGATCGGCGGCCCCGTCGGATACGCCGCCTACGAAGGCTTGAATCTTGCCGGACCGCTTACCTATCTGAAATTCTCGCGCGGATTTGAGTCCGAAGCCGATTTTCTTGGCGTTCAGTACATGTATAAAGCGGGGTACGATCCGCAGGCCTTCACATCGTTTTTTGAGAAAGTGAAGGAACTGGAGAGACACAAACACAGCCGGGTAGCCAAGGCCTTCGAGACCCATCCCCAAACTCCGGATAGGATCGAAAAGACGCAAAAGGAAATCAGCGATCTCCTGCCTCCGGAGGTGGAATACAAGGTGGACACTTCGGAATTTCAGGACATCAAAGCGCGGCTCGACCAACTGGAAAACCGGCAGCGAAACAACCTAGAAAAAGGTCGTCCCACCCTGCGGCGCCGATCATCGGGCACGGACGAGTCCGATCCACCCACTGACGACCGACGTCCTACCCTGGAGCACAGACTTTTAGCACAATAAGCGTCAGGTGGACGGAGCTCATCCCGCTAATTTGCCCTCAGCCAGGTCCTTAACCAGAGTCAAATCCGCTTCAAGAAAATCGTAGGTGGGCAATTCCGCAGGCGCGGCCCAGCGGATCTCCCGAAAGATCCGGTTCTCAATCTCTCCCGAATATTCGTGGACCTCATAGAACCGCAGCTCCACGCTGCTGTGGTTCGGATATTCGTGGCGAATCCGCGCTACCTCCACGCCGATCGCCGCATTGATGCCAAGTTCCTCCTCCAGTTCGCGCCGCAACGCGTCGCGCGGTTGCTCCCCTTCTTCGATTTTGCCGCCGGGGAATTCCCACTTGAGCGGCATCACCTGATGCCGCGTGCGCTGGCAGATCAGTAGCTTTCCGTCTTTCCAGATCAGCGCAGCCACCACGCGCTTCATATCAAACGCTCCACGGGCCGCGGAATTGAGAGTAAGTCGCCAATGTCTTGCTCATGCCGAGGAATTGATACATCGTAGTCCGACGGCCTGTGGAAAACACTCGGGATGAATGGCGCCGGCGAGCGCATGCAGCCCGCTGATCAATGTCGGCGCGGGTGTGTTGAGATATTCATCGCGAATGCAACAGACACGACCGTTTCTCACCGCGGGAATGTTACCCCATTTTCGTTTGGCGATAATCTTTTCCAGCGGTACCCGATCTCCCGCCCCGCACCAGGCTGTGATCAACACCTCTGGAGCCGCTGCCTCGACCGCCCCCGCATCCGTTTGCGCGCCTGGCCTCCCGATGAACTCCCCACCCGCCGCTTCCACCAGTTCCGCAACCCAAAGCTGTGACGAGATCAACGGCTTGCCCCACTCTTCACAAAAAACCCGCGGCCGCGGCAGACGCTCGGCGCGCTTGCGAACAGCGTCAATTGCTGACCGCATCTTTTCGATCACGCGCAGGCCCTCACCACGGTCACCCATGATTCCGGCAATTGCCGCAATATCACCATAAATATCCGCCAGCGATTTTGGCGCCAGTCCAAGAAATCGTGCTCCGGATTTGAGAATCTCCGCCACCGCCTTCTCCTGATAAGGCACCGCAGCAATCACCAGGTCGGGACGGGCGATCGATATCTGCCGGCTCTGCGCCGTCCACGAGTCAGCGACAATCGCCGTTTTCCCGCACACCTCCGGGCAAACTTCCGCACAATACTTCGTGCAAGCCACCAGACAGTCAAGTCTGCCCAAGTCACGCAAAATGACTGTCGCGCTCGGTTGCAGCGACACGACCCGACGCGGAACGTAATCCGACATGCCATCAGTATTGCAGGTGAGAAGGAAAGGAAAAAAAGAATTAACCGCCGAGACGCAGAGATCGCCGAGATCGCCGAGAAAAACATGAGGGAACTTCTCGGCGTACTCGGCGGTGAAAGGTCTTGCCTAGGCCTTGAGGAAAATCACCGTAGCATCATCCTGCAGTCCCGCCCCGTTGGCGAACCGGCGCACGTCCGTGAGAATGCTCTCCGCCGACACATCCGGCTGCTGCAAATGCTGCTGCAACCGCCCCGACCCATACTCTTCGCCTTCCGGGCTCTCAGTCTCAGTGATGCCATCGCTATAGAACACGAGTCGCGAGCCTTCCGGAAGATGAACCTTGCTTTCGGAAAAATTGCCGAATCCCAGGCCCAGTGGAATCCCGCGTTCCGAATCCAGAAAACGGGCTCCATGTCCATTGACCAACAAAGGGCGCAGGTGTCCGGCGCTGGCAAACGTCAGCGTGCGCAGCGTGGGATTAAGCACTGCATAAAGCATGGTCACGAACCTGCCGGAAGGGAAGTCCTCGGCCAGCAGCCGGTTCAGCTTGGTCAGTACCTCCGCTGGACTCGTGCAAGTTTCCGCCAGCGACCGCAGCATTCCCCGCGTCGCCGACATCAGCAGTGCCGCGCCGGTGCCCTTTCCCGCGACGTCGGCCAGAACCAGTCCCCAGCACCCGTCGCCGAATGGGATAAAGTCATACCAGTCCCCGCCCACTGCGCCCGCAGGAATGCTCAGCCCGGAAATCGCGAAGCCCGGAATGTAAGGAGAACTCTTCGGAAACAAGCCCTGCTGAATGGCTCGCGCCTCGTGAGCCTCACGGGTCATCTTCTGCCGTTCATGCCGCTCCTGTTGGAAACGGCGCGCGTTGTTGATGGCCACCGCAATGTGCATGCACAGTGCCTGGAGAAGTCTGAGCTGTTCAGGAGGAAATGCGTCCAACTCGGTGTGCGATGCGCTGAACACGCCGACCAGTTGGCCCTCGACCAGTAGCGGGATCGCAACTTCCGAAAGCGTAGATTCCTCGCACGCAATGTAATACTGATCGAGCCGCACATCCGGCGCGTAGCGCATCTGCCCGGTAGCAGCCACGTAACCGACCATACCCTGCTTGCCGATCCCCAGCCGCTGCCCTTTGCCGTGCACGGTGCAGCCACACACCCCAGTAAGCACCATTTCGCCACGATCGACGTCATTCAGATAAAGGTTCGCTTCCACGCAGCCAAACGACCGGGCCACATCATTCACGATCTTATCGATAAGTTCATCCAGGTCGAGAATCGAGTTAATCTTCTGCGCCGCCTTCTGCAGGCGCAAAAGGCCTTCAACCTGATCAATTTGCAGCAGCCGGGAAGCACTGAACTCGCCGCTGGTTAGAACGCCGGGACTGGTGGCCATGGCTGCGCCCTCCGTCCATCTTGAATGGACTTTGTTTCCTATCGGATGTCCCGCACCCACCCCCAGATTCAGTTTTCCGCCCGTCGAATAGAATGACTGCGTGTACTCCCGACAAGTCCTCGACCATTTCGAACACCCTCGCAATCCCGGCGTCGCGGACCCGTCCGACGCGTCGGTACAAGTCGAGAATCCGGCCTGCGGAGACATTCTCAAACTAACCGCGAAACTGGCAGACGGCCGCCTCGCCGAAGTGAGATTCCTGGCCAAAGGCTGCGTCCCCGCCATCGCTTGCGGATCGGCGTTGACCGAACTGGTGATGGGAAAGACTCTGAAAGAAGCGGCTGCGGTGAGTAGGGAAGACTTGGTACACGAACTAGGCGGCCTCCCCGAAGCTTCGACCCACGCCAGTCATCTAGCAATGGACGCGTTGGCGGCACTGCTACGGCAATTCAGTGACTGACTTTCTGGTGCCCTCCGGCCAGTAAACCGTCCACCCTCTGTCCCGGGCAATTTGCTCCAGATCAGGGTTCGGATTCACCGCAATCGCATAACGCGAGATGGCCAGCATTTCCGTGTCCCAGCGTGAATTGCCAAACCCGGCATCCGGAGGCCGCCCAATAACCTCAAGTATCGCTTTAGGTTTTCCAATTCCCGAAGGGACGCGAACCAGGCGATCGGTAACGACGCCGTTTTCAATCTCAACCGCCGCCGCCAGAATTTTGGTCGGATCAATCCCCACATGCGGCATGGCCTCGCGGATCACCCATTCATTGGTCGAAGAGACCGCCCATACCTCGCATCCAGAAGCCTGCAGCTCCGCGACCAGTCGCTGCATCTCAGGAAAAATCCGGCCAACGAAATTTTCTTCGAAGTACTGCCGCGCAACGCAAAGCACATCAGCCTCGGGAAGTCCTTTGTGCAGAGTCACCATCTCCCCGCACATGTCGTCCTCGCTCACCTTGCCCGCCCGGTAGTCGGCATAGCGGGCCCGCTCCCAGCGAACGATTTCGTCAGAGACGACTCCGCGTTTCAGTTCCCAGTCAAAAAATCCCTCGCCCGCATCCCCTGACCACAGCGTGCCATCGCAATCAAAAACCGCCAGCCGAGGGCTAAGCCGCATGACAGATTCAATCAGCGAAGGATTGTTGGGGTTGCTCATGTGGTTGGGATCAGAACCTCGGCTCTAGGCTTGAATATCCACGACCGGGTGGAGCAGGCCTTTCAGGCCTGCATAAAAAGGCAAGAACCCCGCGGGCTTCGAGCCCCTGAGGTACTGCGCCCGGCGCTGGAAAACGTACCCCAGCGGCTGAAACCCGCAACTTACCTCTGCCCTCATGGGAGGGCTGACGCCGCGCTCAAGGCCTAGAGACCGATTTTCGCGTAATCCTCCGGAGTATCCACATTCACGGCAACCAGCGGATCCTCTACCGTAACATAAGAGATCCTCTCCTGATTCGCGTGCTCAACCTCCCGCGCATTGCTAGTCGCCGGAGCCCGCAAAAACGCCTCAATCATCTCTCTTCCAATCAGAATCGGATGTCCATGCTTCCCATGATATTCAGGAATGACCGCCCACACGCCATGATCTCTACCGCTAAAAGCATTCACCAATTTACGCAGCGTCCCAGCCGACGCTGGCGGCCGGTCAACCAGCGTGACCATGGCACTGTCCCATCCGCGATTCAACACATCGCGTAGCCCGGTCTGCAGCGAACTGAACTGCCCCCGCTCAGGATGAGGATTGCGCACCAGAAAAGCGCCGCCGCCGTAAACCATAGGCTCCAGCGCCTTCTCATTATTTCCCGCGACAACAATCACCATGTCGCAAACTTGCGAAAGCGCCTGCATCGCAGATGAAAGGATGTTTCCCCCGCCGGACGCAATTCCAGAAGCGGGTGCTCCATTCTTTTCGCGATCTTTGCGGGCAGGCTGGGCCTCCGGCGGCCAGGGCAGCAGCGCCTTATCCCGCCCCATGCGCGTGGATTCACCCGCCGCCAGAATCACTCCGGCAATCCCCATTAGTTATCCCGTTGGTGCCCCACCCCTCGCGGTTTTCGAAGGGTAAGACCCGTTCTTCTACTCGGCCACTTCGCCGTTCAAAAGTTTGCCCAGATTGCACCACGAGCAGCGCACGCCGACATAGAAAGTCCCGAACTGCGCATACACAGCGCTGACTTCATCAAAGCGCATTTCATAGATGAGCTTTTTGAACACCAGCGGATCATCGGCAAACAGATCAACGCCCCATTCCCAATCATCAAAGCCAATCGAGCCGGTGATGATCTGCTTCACCTCTCCGGCATAGCGGCGACCCACCTGCCCGTGTTCGTACATCTGCCGCGCCCGTTCTTCAATAGGAAGCGTGTACCAGTTTTTGTCCTCACCCCGCCGTCGATCCATGGGATAGAAGCAAACGTAGCGGGCTTTGGGAATCTCCGGAAACAGTCGCGGCCGCATCGCCTCTTTCTGCCGCGCCAGAATTTCGTTGATCGCCTGTTTCCATTCGTGCGAATGCGGTTCGAGACCTTGTTCCGCCAATTCGCGATAAGCTTTAACGCTCGACTCATACAGCCCCAGCTCGATCACCGATAAATAAGATGTCGTGACTTCCAGGTAGTCATTCAGCTTCAACTTCGAAAGCTGGATCTCCACGCGGTTCAATTCATCAAAACCCTCGCGGAAATGCACAAACATCAAGTCGCCCTTATGTCCAATCACGGAATAAAGCGCCGATTGTCCAGCCGGACTTTGCTCCATGTTGCTCAAGAGTCCGGCGGCTTGATGAACAATCTCCCGCCGAAGGCCCGCCCGCAATTGCCGCCATGCAGTCCAGCGAAACCGCATCATCTGATGCAGCACGCTGTACCCCTCAATCGTGAGCGGCATAGCCGGAATTTCAGCCGATGCATTTTGCGGACGCGCAGTGCGGGTGGCGGTCATGAGAGGAGTAGTGGCGTTCCGATATTGTATCCGGCTGTGCTGAATTATGCCGAACTGAGGACTGCCATCCGCGAATCGCTCAAACCTACTTGCCGCTGCTCCGCGGCAAACCGGCGTAAAGCCTTAGCGTCTTCGGATCGGCCATAATGTTCGAGCCGGACTGCCTCGGTTTCAAGAAGTCGCCCTTTTTCGGGCGGTCGGAGCAGCGGGTCGATTTGAATCTGATTGACCGACTTCGCAATGCAATCTGGCGTCCACACCCCGGCTGTGCGGAGGTGGGCGAGGGCCAGCGTGATGCGACATCGCGCGGCTTCATAATATTGCCACGGATCCAGGACTGGGATTGCCTTCGAAGCAAGTGCCTCAGCTTCGACGCCGTTGCCTTGCTCAAGGTAAGCACATGCCAACAGCCTCTCGGCAACGGCCGTTTCGGCATCTGCCCCGGACTCGGTGCGCCAAAATTCGATCAATTCAAGACAATCAGCGATCGCATTTTCCGGCCGATGCTGGGCGAGATTAAGGTTTGCCCGCTCGGAAAGAAGATAGCGGCGCAACACCAGAGGCAAATTGTCTTCGCGGGGAAGAGAAGTTATGGCCTCATCTTCCTTGCCAACTTGCCTCAAAAGTGATGTCACCTTAATTTTTTGACGCGCGGCAGCGTTCAGCGCCTTTGCCGACTCAAGATTTCCTATCGCTTCGCGCAGCAGTTCGAGGGCGATCGCGGGCTGGCCAGCCCGCCACATCCGGTCGCCCAACTCTGCAATCCGATTCCACGCGAGGTTGCGTTCACCAGCGGGAAACTCATTTGAGCGAACGATCGATGCGGCGGCTCGGGCGGCGGTTAGGCCGGCTTCGGTTTCTCCAAGGCAGAGGTTAGACTGCGCCTCCACCGAATGTAGCATTGCGCGAAGAGCTAACCGTTCTCGATGCTTTGAGAGAAGACTCAATCCAGCTCTTGCCTCCGCCAGTGCCTCGTTGAAGTGACCCGATCTTTCTTGTAGTTGCGCGAGCATCGTGTGTGTTACAGCGAGATGAACTGACTGATTTTCCCGCTTTCGTTGCCCGAGTAACTCCAAAACGCTTGGAAAGAGTCGGAGCGCCTCCCCGACCTCGTGTCGCCCAACGCACGCGACATGCAACAGTGTCCACGCGTTAACACCCAGAGCTTTGGTTTGCGCAAATTCGGCCTCGAACTCGAGGCACTTTCGCAATTCCTGTTCAGCACCTGGCCAATCGTCGTAGATCAATTTCGCGTAACCCAGCTTCTGGTGACACAAGGCAAGTGTCAGCGAATTACCGGGACCCATTCTCTGGCACTGCCGCAGCATGAGTTCCCTGACATCGACGTTTCGCGTGAAATCAGCGTGCTCCTGGTAGGCCTCCGCGTCCTGATCCATCTGCGCGACGAGTGAAGCGTCTAGCAAGAGTTGCCCAGGATGTGTACCCACGATGAGGTGAAAAAGCATGCTGCCGTCCGAATAACCAAGCGGGATCAGGCTTGTGACGGCGTAGTCGAAAGCAATTACGCCAGTGAGCGCGATAACCTCCCAATATTGTTGCCATAGTGTTCCAGGAAGTCCGAGGAAGAGTGCCAGCATGATGAGCCCGACGAATGCGGACGATATTGGACCCGCCGCCACGACCGCGATCTGCTGCAAGCGCATGTGCTGAAGGGAGGTTGGGATCGATCCCATATAACCGCTCGTCTCAAGCAGGCGGTTCCACTGAATTTGGAACGAATGCCCGTAGGTGGTTTTTGACCACGTAAGCGGACCGACGGAAATGACTCGCATCCGATGGTGAAAAGCCCATGCGGCAAAAGTATGGGCGAACTCGTGGATAGCTGTGTTAGCTAGAGCCAAGGGCACCAGATATAGCCACCAGCGCCAGCCCCAACTGTACTCCGGAAGCCCGAGGCGCACCGCTAACCAGGAGGAGCCATCAAGCCCAGCAATAAGAAGCGCACCTGACAACAGAAGGATGATTCTTTGAGTTAGAGAGTTCCTCGCCTGTGTCCAGTAGTCTTGAGTGACTGTAGGCGCAATGTGCTGGTTCTGCTCACTGGTTCCAAGCTTGAGAGGCGCAACAAGTATTATGCAGATTCCGGTGATTCCTATTATGCTGAACCACGGCAATCCGGGCAGCAGCGCGACGCACGCAACGAAGCCAACCCACCGCGCCCATTTCCGGTCTCGCTTCAAACCCCATGCTGTCGCCAGGCACCAGAGTCCGGCTTGAATAATAACCATCACCGCCACCGCGGTGACGATGTTCTGACTTCTTGGATCGTTGGGAAATAGTAGTTCGGCAAATGGACGAATTGTAAGTGCGGAATTCAGGGCCAAGTCGGCTCGGACAATCAGAAAGATGCCGAGCCCGAAAAATGCCCAGCGAAGAATCACTCTCAAATTGGGCAGGTCACGCACAGCCCCTGAAATCTAACATTCACAGGGAAGCCTGACAATGGATTTGAGCAAGGGCAGCAAGGGCTGATGACGACTCTTGCCTCGGAGGAGTTAAAGTCCCGGCCTCTTGTACACCACCCCACCCTTCATCACAAACTCCACATGCTGCAACGCGCCAATATCCTCCAGCGGATTCCCCGGCACCGCTACAACATCCGCCAGGTATCCCGCCTTAAGGTCCCCAATCTGTCCTTCCCAGTCGAGCAGCTTTGCCCCGTTGATCAGATCAGCCTGCAACACGGCCAGCGGGGACATCCCATATTTCACCATCAGCACAAACTCACGCGCCTGGGTTCCATGCGGAAACGGCCCGACATCGGATCCCAGCGCCATCGGTACCCCGGCAGCCAGCTGCTTGCGAAATTCCTGCACGTGCAGATCGAGCAATTCCTGCTCACGCGGTCCGCCGTTGGGAGTCAAAGGATGAGCGACAAAGTATTCCGAAATCGTGAAGGTAGGCACCGCAAAGATTCGCTTCTCCCGCATTAGCCGCATGGTTTCATCGCTGAGCTGATACGCGTGGTCAACGGATTCAACTCCCGCCCGCGCAGCATATAGAGTCCCCGGCTCCCCGGTCGCGTGCACTGCCACCCGCTTGCCCACGCGCGCCGCTTCGTGGACCGCCGCAGTCAGTTCCGCCTCGGTGTACTGATAAGGACTCGAGAGGCGGCCATCATGAACCGAGTCCGGCCCAGTCTCGTAGATCTTGATGAAATCAGCGCCCTGCTTGAATTGCTCACGGATTACCTCGACCAACTGCTCGGCATTGTTGGCGTAATCCGCGTTCGGCAGTACGTGCTGCGCGGGGTTGTAGCCGATAGCGTCTTCGTGCCCGCCCAGAGTGTTGACCGCATTTCCACTGATTCGCAGCCGCGGCCCCGGAATATCGCCGCGATCAATCGCGTCACGGACAGCAGTGTCGGCCGGGCCTGCGCCTTCGGTCCCCATGTCACGCTCGGCAGTGAACCCGGCCATCAGGTCGTCCCGTGCCCCCAGCGTGGCCATGATCGTCCGCTGCGGCACTGACTCTTGAACTGTTTGCAGGTCTTCCGCGCCTGGATGCAAGAAGAGGTGAATGTGCGCGTCAATCAGCCCCGGGAGCAGTGTGCGATCGTCCAAGTCGATGATCTCAGCTCCCGCCGGATGTTTCACCGCCGTGCCGACTTCGACGATTCGCTCGCCCTTTACCAGGACTTCGCCCGGCTTTAAGACCTTGCCGGTTTCAACCTCGAGCAGACGCGCCGCATGCAGCACAATTACATGCTCAGGAGCAGAAGCCTGCGCCTGGATCGAACGGCCCCACACAGCCATGAGAACCAGAACGAAGGCGACGCAAAAGCGATAAACGCAAGGACGATAAACGCACGAACGACAAACGCAAAGCCGATAGCGGTGCATGGCTCGCGATAATACCACTATCGCGAATAGATCATCACGCTCCTACCAAACCCTGCAGGCGTTCTCCTTCACCATAGCCTGACCAGCCTTGCACCCCCAGGCTTGCTGGAACTCCGGCATGTTCTGCACCACCCCGTTCACGCGAAACCGTCCCGGAGAATGCGAATCAACGCTAACCAGCGTCCGTGAATACTCCGGGCGTCGCTGATCGCACCACGCTCGGCCAAAGCCAAGAAAGTAGCGTTGCTCAGGAGTGTAGCCGTCAATTTTCTCGTCAGATTTTCCCGTCTCGGCGAGCATCTCCTTCAGTGCCATCAGCGCAATCCGGGCTCCGCCGTTGTCCGCCGTGTTTTCCCCCAGCGTCAGCCTGCCGTTTAGCTTCAAATCATCGATGGCGGTAAAGCCGGAGTACTCGTCGGCGATGCAACTGGCACGCTTTTCAAATTCCTTGCCGTCCGCCTCCGTCCACCAGTCGCGCAGATTTCCCTGAGGATCGAACTTGCGTCCCTGATCGTCGAAGCCGTGCGTCAACTCATGTCCGATGACCGAGCCAATGGCGCCGAAATTGATGGCGTCATCCATGCTCTTATCAAAGAAGGGAGGCTGCAGAATGCCGGCAGGGAACACGATCTCGTTCCGCGAACCGCTGTAATAAGCGTTCACCGTCGGAGGCGTCATGCCCCACTCATTGCGGTCGAGCGGCTTGCCAATTTTTGCAATCTGCCGCCTCGATTCAAACTCGTTTGCGCGTAGAAAGTTCCCTATCAGATCGCCGCGCTGAATAGTCAGCGTGCTGTAGTCGCGCCACACGTCGGGATATCCAATTTTGTTGCGAATCGCTTCCAATTTGATTTTGGCCTGTTTCTTGGTGTCGTCCGACATCCAGGGCAGACCCTTGATGTCCTGATCGAGTGCCTTTTCCAGCGCATCCACCATCTTCAACATGCGTTGCTTGCCGGCAGCGCCGAATGTCTGCTCAACATATTTCTGTCCCAGCGCTTCACCCAGCGCGCCATCGGTCGCGTCCACGCAGCGCTTCCAGCGCTCCTGGATTCGCGCCTGTCCGGTCAAGTACTGCTGCATCTTGAAATTGGTATCGACAAACGGCTTCGAAAGCCAGGGTGCCGCCGCATTCAGCAAATGCCAACTCACATAGGTCTTCCACGCCTCCAGGGGCTCGGATTCAATCACGGCATTCACCTGTTTGAAAAAGTCGGGATTGGAAACGTTCAGTTCCGCGAATGCCGGCGCGCCCAGCGCGCTGAAATAGCGATTCAGCGAGAAGTTTGGAGCCATGGCAACCGCCTGGTCTCGGCCCAGTTTGTGATCGCGAACCTTGGGATCGCGCCGCAGTGTGCGGTCCATCGATGCCTTAGCCAGCGCGGTTTCAATCCGCAGCACCGTCTGCGCCGCGTCTGCCGCCTGCTGCGGGGTCTGTCCGGCTAGAATGAACATCTGGGTCACATGGTCGGTGAGGTGCTTGCGCATCTCGACTTTCGCAGCGTCGTCTTTGACGTAGTAATCGCGGTCCGGAAGCGTCAGCCCGCCCTGGTCAATGTAAGCAATCACCATGTCGGCGTTGTGCAGGTCGGACGAAGAATAAAAGTTGAACAGCGGATTCGGTCCGACCAACTGCACCCGGGCAATAGCCTCCATCAGCGCCAGCTTATCCTTGACCACCGCTATACGGTCGAGTTCCGGTTTGAGCGGGTCAAGTCCCTTGGCGTCGGCCGTTTTGTCGTCCACGCAAGCGCTGTAATAATCCCCGATCTTCTGCTCAACCGGGCTGCGCCCGGGACCATCTACCGCGGCCTTTTCCAGTATCCCGCGGAGGGTCACCAGATTGCGCTCATAGATTTCGTTGAAACTGATCCATTCCGATTGGTCGGCAGGAATCTCGGAGTTCTTCAGCCAATTGCCGCACGCATATTGATAGAAATCCGTACAGGGCTCGGTGGACTTGTCGATGTTATCGACGCTGAACCCGGCGGCGGGTTTGGAAACGGGCGCGGATTGGGCGAGAACCACCGCAGTCCAGAACACGGTGACTACCAATAGAAGCCATCGAAGATTCATAGGATGATCCTCACTGGGCGGGGCGGACGATTTTGGGCCTTCAGATTTAGACGGGCAAAACCCAAGAAGGTTAGGCAGCAGCAAGAAAAGGGATGTGGTCACCCGTGCGAGAGAGGGTGGTTCGTCTCGTCGTTTCTTCATTGACACATTCTCCATATCGCGACATTCTCAAGACATGAGCACCATTGCCCTCACCGAACTGCTGGGCCTGCCGGTGACTGAGGCTTCCGGGACGCATTGCGGACGTGTGCGCGAAGTTGCGCTCACTCCCGCGGAAGACCGTGCTCATGTTTCCGCCCTTATCGTTCGCACCCCGAATGGAGACCGGGTGCTCCCATTTTCAGCTGTCACGTCGGTCAACGGCGGGGTGCGTGCGTCTTCGCCCGCAGCCGATTGGTCTTTCCCCGAAGCGGAAGGCCTCTTTCTCCTGGAACGCGATTTGCTCGACCAGCAAATCATTGACGTATACGGTCGCAAGGTCGTCCGGGTCAACGATGTTGACCTGCATCAGGAAACCGGAAACGGACAACTCAAGCTGAAGGTCGGCGCGGTGGACGTTGGCGCCCGGGGTGCCGTGCGGCGTCTCCTTAAAGGCGTAATTCCCATGGCAGCGCTCAGGCCAGTGTTGCAGAGAATTCCTCCACGGCTGATCCCATGGGAGTTCGTGGATCTGATCGAAACGGATCCTGCCCGGCGTGTGAAACTCAAGATTTCGCATGAGCGCTTGGCCCGACTGCACCCTGCCGACATTGCCGACATTGTCGAAGAATTAGCCCCCGACGAGCGTGAAGCAGTGTTCGAGACCCTGGACGAGGGAGTTGCCGCCGGAGCGCTCGAAGAGGTATCGGCCAAAGTCCAGAAGTCCATTCTCGAATCTCTGGACTCGGATCGTGCTGCCGATATCGTCGAGGAAATGAACCCCGACGCTGCCGCCGACCTGCTTGCCGACCTGCCGGAAGAACGCACCTCCGAAATTCTGCAAGAGATGGAGCCTGAGGAGCGGCGGGAAATGGCCGAACTCATGGAGTTCGGCGAGAAGACGGCCGCCGGCCGCATGAACACTGAGTATTTGGCGCTCGATCCCAACGCCACAGTGAATGACGCGATCGACGCCCTGCGGAATTTCGAAGGTGGAGTAGAAAGCGTGAGCACCATTTACCTGGTGGAGCAGCAGGGGCGCCTGGCCGGTGCTGTCCCTCTAGCTAAGATTGTTCTCGCAAAGCCCTCCGACAAACTCTCATCCCTGACCCAGGAGCCGCTGATTTCCACCCACGCTGGCGCCCGCGAAAAAGAAGTCGCAGAGCTCTTTGACAAGTACAACCTGGTCACCCTCCCCGTCATTGACGACGATGGTGTACTCACCGGCGTGATTACCTCCGACGATGTGATCAGCCTGCTGCGGGCAAAACTCTAGCTTGCACGCTGTTGACTCCGATATTCGCGTGTAATACACTTACGGCATATGAGTAATACACTTCTTACCTTGCGGGTGCCGGAAGAACTCGCGAATTGGCTTGCCGAGATGTCGCGGCGCACTGGCCTTCCCGTGGGAAAGTTGATCCGCGAGCAACTGGAGAAGGCACGCCACCAGCAGCCAGAGCCTGCTTTCATGCGTCACGCTGGCAGCATTCGCGGGCCGCGAGACCTTTCCACTCGCAAAGGTTTTTCGCGGTGAAAGGAATCGCGGATACCGGGTTCATCGTCGCCTTCGCAAATAAAGATGATCAGCACCATTCTTGGGCTGCTGATTTGGCCCTGCAGGTTACCGAGCCTTTGTTAACTTGTGAGCCCGTTCTTGCGGAAACGGCATTTCAACTGTCTTCAACGTCAATCGTATTCAAGCTCCTGCGCGACTCGCTCTTAAAAATATCCTTTAGCCTGGATGACAATCTTGCTCACGTTGAGCAGCTTGCGCGGAGATATGAGGATCGACAACCCGATCTTGCTGATCTTTGCCTCGTGAGAATGAGCGAACTCTATCCCAAGCATCAGATATTGACCGTTGACGCCGACTTCGCTGTCTACCGCCGCAATAAGAGGGAATCGATTCCCCTTCTCCGTCCGCCCAAGTAATCTTTTCATCAGCAGCCGCTTTTCTCCCTATCCATATTTCTCATCCCCATTTATCCTAAGTTGCCCCTGTGAAGCGCGTTCCAATCCATCACGACTGTTGCATACATGAGATTTCTGAGAAGCTGGAAAATCCGGATATTGCTGTTCTTCGCCGTAGTAGGTCCGGGTTTCATTACCGCGAATGTGGACAACGATGCCAACGGCATCGTCACCTACTCGCAAGCCGGTGCTCAGTTCGGATACCAACTGCTGTGGACCATGATTCCCGTCACCCTGGCGCTGATCGTGGTACAGGAGATTTCCGCCCGCATGGGCGCGGTCACCGGCAAAGGCCTGAGCGACCTGATTCGCGAGGAGTTTGGGTTTCGCGTCACATTTTTCATGATGATCGCGATTCTGCTAATCAATTTTGGCAACATTCTGGGCGAATTCGCCGGTATCGCCGGAAGTCTTGAGTTATTCGGCCTTTCTCGATACATCACTGTCCCCATCTGCGCCGTGATTGTCTGGCTCATCGTGGTAAAAGGCCAATACAAAAGTGTGGAAAAAATCTTCCTGGTCGCTTCATTCATTTACATCACGTACATTTTTGCCGGGGCCCTGGCCAAGCCCGACTGGATTAAGGCCACGATCAGTACGTTCAAGCCGCCGGGCAGGGAATTGTTTCATCACGATTACCTGTTCATGACCATCACCGTGATCGGCACCACCATCGCGCCCTGGATGCAGTTCTATCTGCAGTCCTCAGTGGTCGAAAAAGGTGTTACCCGGCGCCAATACAAGGCCTCCCAATTGGATGTCATCTCCGGCTGCGTCTTCACTGACGTGGTGGCGTGGTTCATTATCGTGGCCTGCGCGGCCACCTTGTACGTCCACGGAGTCCACAACATCGCTGACGCCAAAGACGCCGCCGAGGCGCTTCGGCCCTTAGCCGGTGATTTCGCCTACATCCTATTTGCGGTGGGACTGTTCAATGCATCGCTGTTCGCCGCATCCATACTGCCGCTCTCGACCGCATACACCGTCTGCGAGGGATTAGGGTTCGAATCTGGAGTAGGAAAAAAGTTCAGCGAAGCGCCGGTGTTCTATTGGCTCTACACTTTGCTGATCGCCGCCGGGGCCGGCCTGATCTTGCTACCCCAGTTCGCGCAACAGGGGTCAGGCAGTTCGCCCCTGATCAAAGTGCAGCTCTATTCCCAAGCCCTCAATGGTGTAGCCATCGCGCCCGTCCTGATTTTCATGCTGCTACTGGTGAACAAGAAAGAGCTGATGGGAGACTACGTCAATTCCAAACTCTTCAACGTGGTTGCCTGGGTCTTGACGGCGGTGATGATTGTTTTATCCGTGCCATTCGTTTGGGAAACGGTCCGTCAGATACTACACGGATCTTAAACCGCCATCAGCACCACGCCACCAGCCACCAGCAGCGCCGCTGCCCAGCGACGACTATCCACATGCTCGTGAAGAAAGATTCGGGCTGCGACCGCGTTGGCCACAAAGGTCAGGGAAGCAGTGGCTGGTCCGATCAAGCTGACGTCGTTCCAGGAAAGCCCGAACAGCAGGCTGTAGAAGGCCAGCGCCATGCAGCCCACGCCCGCCAGAAAATAGCGGCTTCCGAGCGCCAGCAACACGACAGCGAACAGACCCCGCTCCTTACGTAATTCCCCGACATCGCCGATCTTCTTCATCGCCCGCGCTAACAGAACATCTCCAGTGCTAGAGGCCAGCACCACCGCCGCGATCGCCAGCCAGGCATTGAGATTGCTGATCCCCTGCGTCATCGCGAAGGCCCCGCTACCACAGCCCTGGCGCTCGGTTCCGACGGATGCCGAGTACGTTCCGGCCCTTGCGTCACAAAGCCGACTCCGCTGGAAACCAGCGCGATGCCCAGCCAGCGTGTGACCGTCACATGTTCATGCAGTGCGAACCTGGCAATCAGCGCCAGCAGAACGTATCCCAGAGAACTCGCCGGCAGCACGTAAGTGAGATCAGCCCAGGAAAGAGCCGTCATGTAGCAGGCGAAAAACCCGAGCAGCAGCAGAATTCCCAGTGCTACCCAAGGATTGATAATGGCCAGGAGAAGACTCGCGATGTGTTGCAGAGACACGTTCCCCACTTGCTTCATTCCATAGGAAAGCAGGGAATCTCCGAGCGGCGCAAATATGCTGACCCCAGCCAGTACCAGATACTTGGGGAAAGTCACGAGCGTTAGACCTGTACCGGCTCCTGAGGCGGAGGCGCTGCCGCCGGCTTCACTTTGTCCTTGTCCTTAAACATCTTGTTCCGCGACGCGCGCACTTTTAAAAACGTCTTAGCCTCTTTGTACAGCCGCTTGCGATCGTCTGAATTGAACATCGATTTTCTCAGGATGCGGAACACCGCCTTGGGACGGAAGTAGTACTCGTCATAAAACTGGTGTACTGAGTGCAGGATCTCGTCTGCCGGAAGTCCCGGGTATTCGATGTGCGCTAACTGGTGTCCACCTTCGTCCACCATGCTGCCATTCACCATAAACTTATTTTTGACCGCAAAATCGAACAGCTCGGTTCCCGGATACGCATGCGCTACCGAAACCTGAATCGTCTCGACATCCAGTTCCTTGGCAAATGCGATCGTATTCTGGATGGTTTCTCGCGTCTCCCCCGGAAGTCCCAGAATAAAGTCGCCGTGAATCACCAGCCCCAGCTTGTGCGCGTCCTTGGTAAACTGCCGGGCGCGGTCGATGGTAGCGCCCTTCTTGATGTTCTTCAAGATTTGTGGATCGCCCGATTCGTAGCCGACGATGAGCAGCCTGCATCCGGATTCCTTCATCGCCTTCAGTGTTTCGTAATCGGTCGTTACACGCGAAGTGCAGGACCAGGTCAGCCCCAAAGGCTTAAGTTTCGCGCACAGTTCTACCGTCCGTGCTTTCTGGATGTTGAACGTGTCGTCGTCGAAGAAAAATTCTCTCACGTACGGCCAGTATTCCTTGGCCTTGGCCATCTCGGCAGCCACGTCATCGGTTGAGCGTTTGCGCCACGCGTGTCCACTGGTAGTCTGCGGCCACAGACAGAACGTGCACTGCGCCGGGCAGCCGCGCGTGGTGTACAGCGAAACGTACGGATTCAGAAGAAACGGCACGTTGTAGCGCCGCACATCCAGATCGCGATGATAGACGTCGGTCACATGCGGCAGGGAATCGAGGTCTTGAAGCTGCGGACGGTCTGCATTATGCGCAACCGCACCGTTTTTCCGGTACGACACTCCGAGAATATTTTCGACCGGCATGCCCTCGGCGAATTCCTTCACCGCATAATCGAATTCCTTGCGCACCACAAAATCAATGGCCGCCCCATCTTGCAGGCACTTTTCGGGCAGCACCGTTACATGCGGACCGACAAAGCAAATCTTGATCTTCGGATTCGCATCCCGAATTTTCTGCGCCAGCCGGATGTCGCCGGGGAATCCTGGAGTGCTGGTGTAGAGCACCAGGAACGCATACTCTTTAGCAATGTTGATGGTCTCTTCCGCCGAGACGTAGTGCGGCGGAGCATCCAGCAACCGCGCCCCTTCCAACATTCCTGCCGGATAGGCCAGCCATACCGGATACCAGTAAGATTCAATCTCACGGGTCGCAGGCCAGCGCGAACCCGCGCCGCCATCAAAATTCTCAAACGAAGGAGGATTTAAGAACAGTGTTTTTAAGGGCATAGGTGAGTCTTTATCTTACCATTCTAAGCAGGACAGCTGTCGCTGCGGGTACCCGCCGGGTCACCCATCCCATGAACGCAGGGATCTACTGTTTTTCCTGTGATTCAAGCCTAATGTCCGGATCGCTTCGGCGCAATCGCTTTGCCCTGAATAGACGTTTTGACGCAGTGAACAGGGTAAAACACCCTTTCGCAAGATTGAGCGCGCCCTCAACGAACGCATAACCAGGGAAGCCAGGGCGCGCCACAGTCCCCAGGTAGTGCCATCCGAGTCGTGCCGATATTGCCCAACGCATGACCAGCACCATCCGGTTGGTAAAGCGTCCTGAGAGGGCCGAAGTACCTGTAGAAGGAACTGTTTGGATAGGTGTACCTGATCTGTTTGTTAATGAACCAAGCATTGCGAGTCTCAGCGAAGTACACGCCGGGACGGGTTGCAGGGTGGAACTTGCGCAAAGCGATACATCACCGGACCGCAAGTATCGATCGGCTCAACACACGTCGTCGCCTTCTGTGCCCACCTGCCGTTTGTAGAGCAACTGAAAGTCAACCTTGAGATCGTTGCCGCGCTCTGGACACGAGAGCAGCGGAATATGCAAAACCAAGTTGCCATTGCCAAGGTTGACCGAATCAATGTTGCTCCCGTGGTACGAATCGTAAGGCCTCAGGCCGGCCATGTCATCGGGAGTGTATTGCGCGACGGCGGAGGATACGAGAAGCGTCAAAACTACAACGGCCAAAGCAGCCCAGCCCAATACCGCCGCTAGAGAGAAAGCTGGAGAATTCATGCGTGAATTGATCACTGTGAGACTCCGCAAATAGTTTGTACAGGCCTACTCACACTTATCGCAGATTGCCGGGCCGATTTGCGGGGAGAGCAAGCTATCGCGGACAGGATTCTCTACTCACAATTAGGACTGGAACCCGAAGCGAGTTCCCATTGGAAGTCAAACTGAAAAAACAGGATCAACAAAACGGTACAGCGGCCCCTACTCCCCGAACATCGGCACTTGCCGCACATCCTCCGCCCCTCGCCTCTGCCGCCGGGTCGCGCCAATCACTGCCAGCACCGTCAGCGACTCCAGCGCCGTCCGCGGGACAAACAGGCGTTGCACATTCGAACGCAAGTCCGGGGGATTAATCAGAAAGCCTTCGGCGGAAGTCAGGCTGAGGTCGTTGGGCATCAGGCCTTCGAGGACTTCTCCGTCTTTGAATTTGATTCGCACCCACAGGCCTTCGGAGCGCGGACGGGTGGTGAAGGTTTTGCGCGAGAGGGAATCGGAGTCGCCGAACTCGCGCACGAAGAACACGCATTTGATGTCGGTGAGGTCAACCGCCACCACGTTGCCGGCGGTGTTCAGGAGCTCAAGCTTGCCTTCGCGGACAAAGTGCGACGGCGCGACGTGTCCGTTCACCGTGTCGCGGTCAACCTTGCGGACGATGACTTTCTTGTGGGTGGAAGGCATGGGAGCAATCGGGTGATCTGGCCATCGGGTGATCGGGTGATCTGAACGTCCTACTATCTCAAAGCGCCCGATGACCCGATCACCCGATGACGTTTGATTTTCGCACTTTTGCACAAAAAACAGTCAGGTATCCACCTTCGTAGTAGCCAAAACAATAACGTTATGTTACTTTCTGTAGTTACCTCAGCCTCCGATGGCTATACTAACCTACTCACTAATAAGCACTTACATTAGTTTTGCCGATTTCCACAGATGCCCCTGTGGAAATCTCATGTGGGGACGGCCGTGCTCGGCTGTCCGGCCCGGCGAGGCCGGGCAAACCGAGCCTTAGGGCAGCAGGTCCCTGACTAAGAATGGCAGACTACATATACACGATGGAACTCCGGCTGACGCCGAACCAGCAAAAGGGTGTCACCCTGGTTCAGGACATCGCCCGCGCCGCTGGCATGAACGTCTACCTCACCGGCGGGGCGGTGCGCGACATCATTAGCGGATTCCCGATCCGCGACCTCGATTTCACGGTTCAGGGCAATCCCCTCAAGCTGCAAAAAGATTTCGAGCGCGCCGGGGCGGTTATCGGCGGCACTGACGACGACACCAAGACCCTCTATGTAACCTTGCCCGGCAGCGTTCGCGCCGAGGTCAGCAGCGCCCGCATAGAGCGCTATGAAAAAACCGGCAAGCCTCCCGTCATCACTCCGGCAACACTGATCGAAGATCTTCGCCGGCGGGATTTCACAGTAAACGCGATGGCGTTGTCCTTGAACCCCGGCTCCCGCGGTTTGCTTATGGACCCGTTCAATGGCGCCGCGGACATCGAAGCCAAGCTCTTGCGCGTTCTGCACAACTACGCCTTCGTCGAAGATCCCTCTCGGTTGATCCGGGCTTCGCGCTTCGCAGCGCGTTTTCATTGGCCGCAGGAAGAGCGTACCCAGGCCCGCTACGATTCGGCCAAAGAGAATAATTACATCGAATACATCTCGCATGCGGCCATCGGCTACGAGATCGAGCAACTGGCTTATGAAGACGATCCGTTGAACATTGTCCGCATTTACGAAAAAGAGGGTTGGCTGAAAGTGCTGGCTCCGCACTGGACCACCGCCAAAGTAGACACTCCCGGCCTGTCGCAGTTGATGAAAATGCGGCAACAGATGAACGAACTGGGCTATGCGCCCGATCCCTCGCCCGCAGTTCTACATTTTCTGACCGCGAAGCTCAACGACAAGGAAGCCTCCGACATCCGCAAACAGATTCCTCGCCGCGACCTGGCCGAGGCTTGGCGTGACATTGAGGAGCACGCCAAAGAACTCGCCAAACGCTTGAGCGGCAAAGAAGCGGCCACCCCGTCGCGCACCTGGAAGCTGCTCTCCAGCGCGCGCCAGGAGATGGTTCTGTTCCTCGCGGTTACCGCGCGCCAGCAAGCCGTCGCGCAGAAGATCAAGAACTTCTTTACCAAGTGGCGTCAGGTACAGCAAAAACTTCCGCTACCAGAGATGACCGAGCTCCTGATTACGCCGCAGCTGCCCGAGTATCCGAAAATTGCGGAAGACGTTTTCATGTTGCTGCTCGACGGCAGGCTGCGCTCGCGGACCGAGCTGATGAAATTCCTGAAGCCGCTGGCACCGCCGCCACCGCCGCCGCCACCGCCGCCCAGGCGCGGCCGGGGCGCAAAGGCGGCTGCAGCGGTACCGGTAGTTCCAGCTGTGGCTGGCAAAGCGCCGGCAGGAAAGAAGAAAGGCAAAGCTGAACTCGCGCCCCCGGCTCCTGCAGTCGCAGCCAAAGCGGCACCGGCCAAGGGGGCACATAAGGACGCGCCTAAGCCGGCAATCGTTGCCAAACCCGCAAAGCCAGCAAAGAAAGCGCAGCCAAAGAAGAATTCATCGAGCTCCAAGAATTCGAGCCCGAAAAAGGTTGCCAAGAAACACTAACCTGGTGCATTGTCCCTAAGGGTGCTTAATGTATGCCGATTTTCCCTCCGGGGATGTTGATTCTTCCTCGGGTGCGTCTGCAGGCCTTACCCCACCCCTACCTCCGCAAACCCTTGTGCTCTAACTAGATTCGCCCATGTAGTGACGTTTGGCAGAGAGGTTGCACCTTTCTGAGTGGCAGCAAAGATAGACTCGATGAAGGGCTGACACAAGTGCCAGGAGCTATGACCTCCTGGCGCTTGCTCGACTTCGCCAGTTCTGTTCCGTCCCCGGGTCGGCTAGCCATTCAGGCCCACCCGCTCCCTCCCAGCTATAATTGCGTAAAAGGCGCGAAATTGCTTCGCCCTTGATCTCCACATGTCGACAATCTGGTTGCGGGTTGCGCTGGCTTTGTATGCTCTCGGATTGGTGTACGTCCTGGTAGCGCTCACCCGCACCCCCATACGTGCGGACGCCTCGGCTCGAGTCTCTGCGAGAGTCGAAGACCTGCTCAGCCGCGTCGCCCTCCATGCCGCCTACCTCGGCATGGTCTTCCATTTTGTCGCTATCGCCGAAGCGGTGCGCCAGTCGGGTGACCTGAGCCTGGCCTCGCTGTCGGTCGCCGCGTCGGTGCTGGGATTTCTCATCATGGTGGTGTTCCTGATTGTGTACATGGTTTATCAGACCACCTCGCCGGGCATCGTCGTCTTTCCCCTGGTGTTTCTGCTGACGTTCATCGGGGCCAGCGGCCAGGAGCCATTTGTCCTGAGTTCCTCCAACGCTCGTGAAGGTTGGCTGCTCGCTCATATTTCGTTGATTCTCACCGGATACGCTGCCTTGATCCTGAGTTTCAGCGCCAGTTTGCTCTACCTGCTCCAGGAACGCGCCTTGAAGGCGAAGAAGCCCGGAGGATTACTCTCGCGCCTGCCCGCGCTCCAAGTCACGGATGAAATCGGTTTTCGTTCTTTGCTGATTGGATTTCCTTTCATGACCGCTGGCTTGGCGGCAGGCATGGTGATTGCTCAGTCCAGCTTTGGACGAGTAGATTTTCGCGACGCAAAAATCCTTCTCTCTCTGCTGATGTGGTCGGTGTACCTGATTCTGCTCTACACCCGTTGGAGCGTGGGTTGGCGCGGACGCCGTGCCGCTTATCTGGCGGCGGGTACGTTTGCGATGGCAATTGTGGCGTGGGCGGCAAATTATTTCAGTACTATCCACGCGCTGGCGAGACCATGAACTTTCAGCTCATCGGCATCAATCATAAGACCGCTCCGGTAGAAGTCCGGGAGCGCCTCGCCGTTCCTGATCGCAAGCTGCCGGAAGCGTTGCAGCAATTGATGCGCGTCCGGGGCGTTGGCGAAGGCATGATTCTGAGCACCTGTAACCGCGTCGAGGTTCTGGTCCAGACGAAAAACGGTAGCACCGACCTACGCAAGTTCTTGGCGCAGTACTTTGGTCTAGAACCAGCTTCGTATGAATCGCACCTCTACGAATACCGCCAGCATGAAGCCATACGCCATGTGTTTCGAGTGGCCTCCAGCCTCGACTCCATGATTGTCGGCGAGCCACAGATTCTCGGCCAAGTGAAAGAGGCTTATGCCACCGCGCGGGCCGCTGGCGCAGTACAGTCGTATCTCGACTTGCTGCTCACCCGCGCCTTTGCAGTAGCAAAAAAAGTCCGAACTGAAACCGCAGTTGGTTCTTCCTCAGTTTCGGTTGCATCGGTGGCGGTCGAACTGGCAGGGAAGATCTTCGGATCGCTCCAAGGCAAGCGCGTGTGCCTCATCGGAGCCGGGAAAATGTCCGAGCTGGCCGCGCGTTCCTTGCTGGCACAGGGCGCAGCTCCCATCTTCGTGGCGAATCGCACCTACGACCGCGCCGTCGCACTGGCTGCCACTTTGGAAGCGGACGCCGTTCGCTTCGACGAGCTCTACAATCACTGCGACCGCGCGGACATCGTGATCACCTCGACCGGTTCCCCCGTCGCCATCTTCAAGCGCGAACACGGCGAAATGTTCTTGGCACGGCGGAAAAACCGTCCCATGTTTTTCATCGATATTGCCGTCCCGCGCGATGTTGATCCGGAAATGAACAAACTCGACGGCATCTTCGTGTACGACATGGATGACTTACAGGATGCCGTCTCTTCTCACGTGGAAGGTCGCCAGAAAGAAGCCGAGCGTGCCGAGAGCATCATTGAAATCGAGGTCGAGCGCTTTCAGGCCCGACTGCAGACTCTGCATGTAGTTCCCACTATCGTGTCGCTGCAAGACCAGTTCGAAACCATTCGCCAGGCGGAACTGGATCGCGCGCGCGGACGATTGGGAAGGCTTTCAGCCGAGCAGGAGGCGGCCATCGAGGCTTTAAGTCGTGGCATCGTGAACAAGATTCTGCATACCCCGATCCGCAGTTTGAAATCCGCCGCGGCCGGGCCTGAGATAACCACCTTGATTGATTCCTTCCGCAAAATCTTTGATTTACAAGCAGCGTCTACAGTTTCACTTAAAGAAGATTCGCCTGCAGAACAGCCTTCCGCTGAAGACGAAACCGACCCTGGTGGGCACAGGAGCTGATGCTTGCAGCTCAGAATCGGGTCACGCGGATCGCAATTGGCTCTGTGGCAGGCGAACCACCTCGCCGCCCACTTGCGCGAGCGAAGCCATGAAGTAGAAATCAAGATCATTCACACGACCGGCGACAAAATCACCGACGTGGTCCTGTCCCGAGTCGGCGCCAAGGGCATGTTCACCAAGGAGATTGAAGATGCGCTGACGGCCGGGAGCATTGATGTTGCCGTCCACAGTCTGAAAGACCTCCCGACCGAACTCTCCGAAAAGTTCGAGGTCGCCGCCATCCTTGCACGCGAAGATCCTCGCGATGCGCTGTGCTCGAAAAGTTATCCCTCAATTGAGGCCCTGCCGAAAGGCGCTCGGATCGGAACCAGCAGCCTGCGGCGGGAAGCCCAGCTCAAGGCTGTTCGTCCAGATCTCGTTGTCCATCCCCTGCGGGGTAACGTCGATACACGCCTCCGAAAATTGGAGGCGGGCGAGTACGATGCCATAATTCTGGCTGCGGCCGGTCTGCGGCGCCTTGGCCGCACAGAACTAGTCCGCCAGATCATTCCAGTAGAAGTCATGTGTCCGGCGGCAGGCCAAGGCGCGCTGGCGATAGAAATTCGCGCCGGCGACGGCGCTGTCCGCGAAACGCTCTTATTTCTCGACCATCAGGCCTCACGCTCGGAAACAGAGTGCGAACGCGCGCTCTTGAAAAAACTAGGGGGAGGCTGTCAGGTCCCGATTGGCGCCAGCGCTGCTTGGCAGGACGGACGATTGCATCTGCAAGCCGCGGTCGCAAGTCCGGATGGAACGATGCTGCTACGGGAGTCGGCTTTAGGAAGAGATCCGTCAGGGCTCGGAGAAGCGGTGGGTGATAGTCTCTTGCAACGCGGCGGCGCGAAGATACTTGATGGCGTCTATGGCCGAAATGTTACTGTCCCACAACAACCTTGAAACGTTGAGCATCGGAGAAATATGGCCGCATCGAAGAAGAATACGCTGCCGCTTGCCGAAACGGCTCTCAAACTTCACTTCCGAAAACCCTTGCAGGACTTAGTGACATCCAGCCGTACTTTTCCGCTCACCGCTCGGGTGGATGTACAGTTCGCACTGGAAAAATTGTTTTCTCAGGACCGCGACACCAAACTTGTGGGAGTGCACACGCAATATCAGCACGAAACCCTGACCGTCGCTCACCTGTTGGGGAACCAACATTTTCCGGTGGTTGTTGCTCCCTTGCAGCATGAGGAAATTGATATCGGTGAAACTCTGCCAGCGCGTTGCCTGCGCCAAGGGCTTTGGCTGGCGAAAGAAGGCGCCGTGCCGTATACGCTGCTGGTGAGCCCAGCCTTCCGTTTTGGACAACCAGAAGGCACGCATATTGAAATCGCCGTCCCGCCTGGCGAAGCCGGAGCGCAGCTAACCCGGAGGCTTCTGGACGACCTCGAGGCACTGGTGAAGCGCACCGCCTCCTATCGCGGGAAAGTGATCTCGCTGGAGACTATGGACAGATACTCGGGACATGGCGGTCCTGTACGCGTCCATAAGTTGCGAAGCGTACGTCGCGAGGAGGTCATTCTCCCGGAAAAAACTCTCCAGCTACTCGATCGCAATATTGGAGACTTCATCCGGCTGCGAGAGCAGCTGCGAAAGCTCGGCATGCCGATTAAGAAAGGCCTTTTGTTCTATGGCCCGCCTGGAACCGGCAAGACGCACACGATTCATTACCTCGCGAGCCAGCTGGCCGACCACACCACGCTGTTGATTACTGCCCAGCAGGTTGGCCTTTTGGACCACTATTTTCAACTGGCGCGATTTCTACAACCGACAATGGTCGTGATCGAAGATGTGGACCTAATTGCTCGCGCGCGCGAGCAGATGCACGGTCCCTGCGAAGAGAGTCTGTTAAACAAACTTCTGAACGAGATGGATGGTTTGCGCGAGGATGCGGCCGTGCTGTTCGTCCTCACTACCAACCGCCCTGAGCAACTGGAAGTCGCATTAGCTTCGCGCCCCGGTCGTATCGATCAGGCCATCGAATTTCCCTTGCCTGACGACCGGGGCCGTCGCCAGTTGGTGCGTTTGTATTCCTGTGGACTTCCAGTTTCGGATGAGGTGGTCGAACCAATTGTGCGCAGCACTGAACGGGGGAGTGCAGCGTTTATTAGGGAACTCATGCGCCGCACCGCCCAGTTCCACATCCAGGACGGCAAGGAGGGATCATCCCTGCGCGCCGACCACGTCAATGCCGCCCTCGAAGAGATGCTATTCAGCGGAGGCTCCCTGAATGCCAAGCTCCTGGGCGCGTCGGAAGTCGGCAGGGGAACGATTCAGTAAGACCATGCTCGCCCCGATGAAATCCAATTCGCCAGTGGTTGGATGGCAATCGCAGCAAGCGGCGATGTTGACTCTGTACAGATTCTAGATCGGAGCTAGCGTGTACATCCCCGAATTTAATCGCGTTGAAGATCACGCCGTTGCCTTGGCCTTCATGCAGGCGAATCCGTTTGCCCTCCTGATCTCAACGACTGAGACTGGCCCTTTCGCTACCCATCTTCCGATTCTTGCGCGCGAGATTGCCGGAGTGTTGCAACTCCGCGGACACGTGGCTAGGGCCAACCCCCATTGGAAGTTCATAAAGACAGATCAGGAATCTCTGGTGATCTTCCACGGCCCGCACGCCTATATTTCTCCGAGCCTTTATGAGCTCCGCGAAAGCGTTCCCACCTGGAACTATGCCGCCGTGCACGTCTATGGAATGGGAAGTGCCTTTCCTGAAGAAGCCCGGCTGAACCAATTCCTGCAAGAGCTGACTGCGCAGTTTGACTCATCTTATGCGGCACAGTGGCCGTCGCTCAGCGAGCAATATCGGCGCCGCATGGTGCAGCACATCGTCGGCTTCGAAATCAACGCCACGCGTGTGGAAACCAAATTCAAACTCAGCCAGAATCGCACTAAAACCGAGCAGCAAAACGTGATCAAGTCGCTCGCCTCCAGTGCAGACTCCGCCGCCGCGGCCGTCGCTACTCTAATGAAAGACCGTGGCCTGGGATTGCCATGAGATCGTCGCACAAGAAATCCAGCCGGGATTCTTCGCTCGCGGGAGTCCGCGTTTTGGTTGGACGGGCGCGGCACCAGGCCAGCTCGTTGTCCGCCGGACTGAAGAAACTCGGCGCGGAGGTCATGGAAATTCCATTCATCGAAATTCGCAAACCCCAGTCTTACAAGCCACTGGATACGGCGCTCAAAGCGATCGCGGAATATGATTGGCTCATTCTCACCAGCGTCAACGGGGTCGAGGCAGTGTCCGCACGCATGAAGCATTTGCGAATTCCAGCGAAACACCTGAAGCGCCTTCAAATCGCGGCGATCGGCCCCGCCACGCGTCAGGAAATCGAAAAGCTAGGGCTCAGAGTAGAAGTCGTCCCCGAACGCTACATCGCCGAATCGGTCGTCGAAAGCCTGCGCGGCAAAGTAGAAGCGAAGCGAGTCCTGCTGTCGCGGGCCAAAGTTGCGCGCGACGTAATTCCTCGCGAACTACGCAAGATAGGCGCCCATGTAGATGTCGTCGAAGCCTACGAAACAGTTGTGCCCGCTTCGTCGCGAACGCGATTGCGAGCAATCATGAAAGATCCGAAGCGCAGGCCGCATCTCGTGACTTTCACCAGTTCCTCAACGGTAAAGAATTTCGCGGACCTGTTGGGCCTCGGTCCCGCGCAACCGCACGTCGTCTTGCGTTCCGGAGGAACGCCTGCGAATAGCCCGGCGCTTCAGCGCCGGTTGAAAACGCACATGAGATCCCGTCCCAAAGGGACGGCTGACACCTCTAAATCAATTAAGGGAATTCAATTCGCCTCGATCGGCCCCATCACGTCGGACACCCTGCGTGAACTCGGCCTACCGGTACACATCGAAGCAAAGAAATACACCATCCCAGGCTTGATCAAGGCAATCCGAAACGGGCGGCCAAGATGAAACATCGCATCGTCCATATTCTTCAGAAATACTTGTTCAACCCGCCCGTCAAGTTTTTGTTTGCCATCGGCGTGGCCCTGCCGGGACGGGCCCTGCTCGAAACCACCGGACGCAAGACCGGTAAGCCACGCCGCATCCCCGTCGGCAACGGACTCGTGGGCGGGCAGTTCTGGATCGTCGCCGAGCACGGCCAGAAGGCCGCCTATGTTCGCAATATTATGGATAATCCGCGTGTGCGCTTGAAGCTCCGCGACGGGCTGCGGGCGCGTTGGCACACCGGCACCGCCCACTTGCTGCTAGATGACGACCCCCGCGAGCGTCAACGCTGGCTGAAGACGCAGCTTCCCGGCAGCGCCAGCAATGCCGCCGCCGTCCGCTTCTTCGGCACCCAACTGCTCACGGTTAGGATCGATTTGGACAGATGATTTGGCCGCTTGACGCTTTGCCCGGGAGTTCGATATCTCGGATTACTCCGTCAACTTGCAGCCGCAATCCGCTGGCGGCACCCTCGCTTTCAGAAAATCCGTCACCCGCCGATAAGCGTCAATCTGGTTCTCGACCTTCGCAAAGCCGTGGCCTTCGTTCTCGTAAATCTTATAATCCGCCACCCCGCCGCGTTTCTTGATCGCGTCCGCCACCTGAATCGTTTCTTCCTTAGGACAGCGCGGATCATGCCCTCCTGCCAATAACAGCAGCGGCGCCTTGATCTGGTCCACGAAGAAAATGGGCGAGCGGTCGCGGAACAATTCCGGGTTCTTCTCAGGATCGCCCATGGTCGCCCGGTCCGATTGCTGGAGCACCGGGTCCTCGTGCTCCATTTCCGTAAACCAGTTCACGAACGGCACGATGGGAACACCCGCCGCCCAGATATCCGGCGCCTTGGTTACCGCCATCATGGTCATGTATCCGCCATAGCTGCCACCCATCGCGATCAGCTTCTTGGGATCGGGATAGCCGGTTGCTTTCAGGAAGTCCGTCGCCGCGATCACATCTTGCAAATCGCCTCCGCCCATGTCGAACAGGTTGGCCTGCTGAAATGCTTTGCCGTATCCGGTCGACCCGCGATAGTTCGGCGCAATCACCATGTAACCCTGATTCACAATGTGTTGAATGAAACGGTTGAACGAATTCACCGTCTGCGAGGTCGGCCCGCCATGGATGTAAACGATCGCCGCATTCTGCCCATTTCGCTGCATGTTCCGCGGCACGTAGAGGAACGCGGAAATCGTCCACTTGCCGTCGCGGCTGGGATAGCGCACCAAAAACGGGTCCACAAAATGCTGCGCCGGTACACCCGCCATCAGCGAATGTGTGACCTGCTTGGATTTACCACTGGCCAGGTTGTAAACCCAGGCATCGTTCGGAGCGTCTGCGCCGTTGTAGTAATAGAGCAGACGCGAGCCATCGCGGGTGAAAGCAGATTCAGCCCCGCCGAACGAATTCACTCCTTTCGGCAGCGGCAACTTCGTAGTCTTGCCAGGAACCAGGTCGTGGACGTAAATGTCCGTGTTGCCGTCAACGTTGGCGCGCCATGTGACTGCCTTGCCGCTGGGCGAGAAATGCCCGCCATGCACTTCCCATTTCCCCTCAGTGAGCCACTTGATCTTCTTGGTCGCCACGTCCAGCAAGCCAACGTTCTCAACCCCATTGCCTGAGTCTGAAGTCAGCAGCAGTGTTTTTCCGTCCGGCGAAAAATCGTTCGCGGAATAAAGTTGTTCACCTTCGTGCGGCGTCAGCAGAGTGCTCTTCCCGGTCGCCACCTCCGCGATAAAGATGCTCGAGTTTGTCCCCTTAGCTTCTTCCTGGGTATAGACGATGAACTTTCCATCCTTCGACCAGATGGGATTCGAATTCAGCTTGTCCGCCGGCGTGCCGCTAGTGACATGTTTCACCTCCCGCAGCACCGTATCGAACACATCAAGCTCGGGCGAAGACGAAGTCTTCGGCTTCACCGTGTACCCGAGATATCGTCCAGTCGGCGACCACGTGGGATTCTCCTCCGCAATCTCCCGCGTCTTAGTGACATTCACTACCTGTCCTGTCTTGGGCGAGACGAAGAAAATGTCCCACTGCTCGTCGCCGTCATAATCCGACTGATATGCGATCCATTTCCCATCCGGCGACCACGCTGGATTACTCTGCCGTTGATCGCTGACCGTCAACTGCGTCGGCCAACCGCCGTCGGCAGCGACCACCCACAAATTGTTCCGGCCGGTGATGTTGGAAACGAACACAATGGTCTTGCCGTCCGGCGACCAGGCCGTGTCCCCGACCTGTCGCGTCATGTACAGCCGCTCGAGTGAAAGGCTCTCCTCGCCCTGCTCAACATCGGCATCGGGCTTGGCAGTGATCTGCTTGGGATCGGTGATGGCCTCGGGCGCAGTCAGCCCCTGGGAAATTGCAAACGTACTCATGCTTACGACCATAGCAGGGACAAGGAATGGAAGCTTGATCATGCGCGGATTCATTTCATCGGATGAGCACCGCGGACGGCTGCCCTAAGAGCGTAATCGCCGTACCAACATTGAATTGCCCCGCGGTGCCGATGCCATACGCGGACAGACTTGATCCCCCATTATTAGGGATGAATACCCAGTTGCCATCGGAGGTGATTCCACCCGAAAGCGGGCTGGCCCCGGTCGAGACCGTTGCTGGCGACAGCGCGGTCAAAGCTCCAGTCGCAGAACCGTACTTGTATTCCGAAACCTGGAACGATCCATTGTCCACCGCATATACCAGGTCACGCGCCGGGCTAATCAGAAACGAAACCGGCCCATTGCCCGCGCCCACCGGCGATCCCGCGATCTGGGTCAACGTGCCGTTGGCGCTGGGACACGCCGTCGTCACTTGTATGCATGCCGAAAAAACGCTGATGTTATTAGAACCGGTATTGGCGACTAACAGATAGCCAGGAGGCGCCGTCGTGGGACAGTCTGTGGTTGCAGTCGTTGTCCCCGCGCAGCGCGAGAGCGCCAGACCGGTAGGATTTGTGCCCACCGTTACTGGAGAGGTAGCATCCTGGTTCAAAGTCCCGGTGCTGTCATAGGAGAGGATTGACACCGTGCTGGTGAATTGGTTCGCGACGTAGAGAAAATTTCCAGTCGGTGAGGCCAGTAGCGCGGCAGGACCGTTCCCAGTTGAAGCGAAAGCACAGGCAGGGCAAGGCGTGAGCGCGGTACCCTGAATCGAGAAAACGGCGACCGTGTCAGGGGTATTCGGCGGAGGGAAGACCGACTGGCTCGCCTGATTCGCCACGAACAAAAACTTACCCGATGGATCCACCGCCAGCGCCAGTGGAGTGCCCGCCACCGGCCCTGCCGGCACCGTGTTGCAGTTCGTGGGCTTAGGAGAAGGGCATGGGTTCGGCAGGCTCCCGTCAGAGTTCAGGCTGTAAGAACTGATGGTATCGTCATCCCGGTTGGCGACAAATAAAGCATCCCCAGCCGGCGTGAGTGCGATTGCGATGGGGCCGAGACCGGTCGCAACGCTGCTTCCCACCTGCGAAGCCGCCCCGGTGGTCAAATTTATGTTGTAAGAAGTGACCTTCTGGTCGCCCTGGGTAGTGACCCACATGAAGCCGGTGGTCGGAGTCGTAATGGTGTTTTTCGAGGTCGCACAACTATTCAAGATGACGGCGAATAACCCGATGAACCCAGCCAGCACAAAACGAGACTTCATGCGCATTATTTCCTCAAAGGTTTAAAAACCCTGACACTTTGAAACATTTCTTAATGAAAGATTCTGAAAGGCTTACTCCAATTGTGTATCAGGAATAGGCGGGAATGCGCAAACTGTAGAACCCGGCTCTCAAAGTTTCAAGGTTTGCCGGTTTTCACCGAGTGCCGCTGGTCTGACAGCTTGAGACTTTGAAACCTTTACGTTGTTTCCGCCGCAGCCACCGTCGCCGGCTGCTGCGGGACGATTCCAACCAATTGCAAAGGAAGCCGGATTTCCAGCGCAAGACCGCCCTCAGCAAGGTTGGATGCTTTGACCGAGCCTCCGTGCAGCCTGACTGCCTGATCAGTGATAGCCAG
>Ga0185299_10001354_pt1 | contig 48580 bp, 39 predicted proteins | sample PaiPotPPA55metaG_FD_128002 | JGI IMG/M metagenome (GOLD analysis project Ga0185299, IMG submission 128002) | Iron sulfur acid spring bacterial and archeal communities from Banff, Canada, to study Microbial Dark Matter (Phase II) - Paint Pots PPA... ... | reverse complement strand
GCACGCCGGACACGACCCGACGCGCGCGTAGGCGCCCGAGGAACGTAGGGCTAGCCCGTAGGAGGACCCGGCACGAAGCGGAGCGCAGTGCCGGGGAAACCTACGAGGGCCAACCACAACCAGACAAGCGCGGCTACCCCAGCGACAGCAGGAAGTGCGGGTTCCCGTCCACCTGCTTGCGGAACTCGACCGCGCCTGCCGGGTGGTCCTTGAGGGTGTAGTCCTTGCCGTTCGTGTTGAAGTCGAAATAAACGAGCGCCTTGACGGTCTTCGGGTACTGGGCGGCGAAGTTGAAGATCAGGTCCATCGCGGCGGCGGTGTCGGGCTGGGGGAGGGCGGGGGCCCACTCGGCGACCATCAGGGGCTTGGTGTGCTGCTGGGCGAACTTCGCGGTGTCGTCCAGGCCGCCGGGGCCGGTGAGGATGAAGGACTGGACGGCGCTCTGCGGGTACGCGTCGATGCCCAGCCAGTCGACGTACGTGTCGCCGGGGTACCAGGCGTCCGGGCTCAGGCCGCCGGGGCCGTCCCAGAGGGTCGGGCACCAGACGAAGGCGGCGTTGGTCGCGCCTGCCTGCTGGAAGATGTCGTACACGTGCCGCCAGCCGGCGATGAACTCGGCCGGGGTGACGCCGGGTAGGTTCCAATCTGGATACCAGGAGGCGTTCATTTCCCAGTCTAGGCGGATGAATACCGGGCCGCCGGCGCTCTTGACGGCCTCGGCCTGCTGCTTCAGGTACGTGTCCTTCGAGCCGTCGGTGATCTGACCGCCGGTCATCGGCAGGTTCCAGGAGACCATCGGCGCCATGTCCTGGCGGGTCTTGGCGTTGGTCAGGATCGGCTGCACCAGGCCGTCGGGCGTCGTCCACTGGTCGTAGATCGCCGGGTGCTCGCCGCTGGTCAGGCCCGCCGTCTGGTCGAACGTGCCGAGCCGGCTGATGTCGGTCGATACCCCGAGGTACAGGTCCCCGTTCGCCGGCGCGTACTTGGGCCCGGACGCGCCGGACCGTGACAGCCACGCCTGCCAGGCCCCGACGGCCAGGCACGCGACTACCACGGTGATGATCAGGATCCTGACGCGACGGGTCACCCGGCCATTCTGCCGTAAACCCGCGCTGGCCTCTACAAAATCCGTAACACAATGACACCAAACCCGTGCGTAGGGCCGCACGGGTCGGGTGTGCCGCAAAGCTGAAGCGGTGCGACTAGTACAACGAGTTGTTACTGTCGCGGGTGCTTCACGGCCGCGCGGGCCGCTTCCAGGCGCGCTACGGGGACGCGGAACGGGGAGCAGGAGACGTAGTCGAGGCCGACCTGGTGGAAGAAGTGCACCGAGTCCGGGTCGCCGCCGTGCTCGCCGCATACGCCCAGCTTGAGGGCGGGTCGCGTCTGGCGGCCCTCCTCGGCGGCCAGGGACACGAGGCGGCCGACGCCGTCGCGGTCCAGGGTCTCGAAGGGGCTCACGCCGAAGATGCCCCGGTCCAGGTACGCGGAGAAGAACGCGGCCTCGACGTCGTCCCGGGAGAAACCCCAGGTCGTCTGGGTCAGGTCGTTGGTGCCGAAGGAGAAGAACTCGGCGGCCTCGGCGATCTGGCCCGCGGTCAGCGCGGCGCGCGGGAGCTCGATCATCGTGCCGATCAGGGCTCGGATGTCGGCGCCGGTGGTCTCGGTGACCTCGTCGAGCACCGCTCGGGCCTCGTCGCGGATGATTTCGAGTTCTTGGACGGCGCCGACGAGGGGGACCATGATCTCGACTCTGGCGACGCCGCCGGCCTTGGCGACCTGCGCCGCCGCCTCCGCGATCGCGCGCACCTGCATGATGAACAGTCCTGGCACGACCAAACCGAGGCGCACGCCGCGCAGGCCGAGCATCGGGTTCTGCTCGTGCAGCCCGTGCACGGCCTGCAACAAACGCAGGTCCGCCTCGTTGTCCTCGCCGCGCGCCTCGGCCACCGCGACACGGACGGAGAGCTCCGTGAGGTCGGGCAGGAACTCGTGCAGCGGGGGGTCCAAGAGGCGAACGGTGACGGGGAGGCCGCCCATCGCCGTCAGGATGCCGACGAAGTCCTCGCGCTGCATCGGGAGGAGTTCGGCGAGGACCTTCGTGCGCTCGGAGTCGTCCTCGGCCAGGATGAGGCGCTCGACCAGGGACCGGCGCTCGCCGAGGAACATGTGCTCGGTGCGGCACAGGCCGATGCCCTGCGCGCCGAACCGCCGGGCCCGCGCCGCGTCGTCCGGGTTGTCGGCGTTGGCGCGCACGTACAAGGCGCGCTTCTCGTCCGCCCAGGTCATGATCCGGTGCACGGCGCGCACCAGCTCGCCGGCCCGCGGCGAGTCCGCACCGAGCCGGCCTTCGAAGTACTCGACGACGGGGGAGGGGGCCACCGGCATCGCGCCCAGGTAGATCAGGCCGGACGAGCCGTCGATCGAGATCACTTCGCCCTCCTCGACCGTGATCCCGCCCGGCGCGGTGAACCGGCGCGCCTTCGTGTCCACGACGAGCTCCTCCGCGCCGCACACGCAGGTCTTGCCCATGCCGCGCGCCACGACCGCCGCGTGCGAGGTCTTGCCGCCGCGCGACGTGAGGATGCCTTGGGCGGCGATCATGCCGCCGAGGTCGTCCGGATTCGTCTCCCGGCGCACCAGGATGACCTGCTCGCCCGAGCGGGACCATTTGACGGCGGTGTACGAGTCGAACACGGCCTTGCCGACCGCGGCGCCCGGGGAGGCGTTCATGCCCTTGGCGATCTTCTTCGTGCTGCCGGACAGGTCGAACTGGGGGAACATCAGCTGCGCGAGCTGAGCGCCCGTCACCCGGTCGAGCGCCTCGTCCGGGGTGATCATCCCTTCGTCCACCAGGTTCGCCGCGATCTGGAAGGCCGCCGCCGCCGTCCGCTTGCCCACCCGCGTCTGCAGCATCCACAGCTTGCCGCGCTCGATGGTGAACTCGATGTCGCACAGGTCCCGGTAGTGCCCCTCGAGCACCTTCATGATGCGCATCAGCTCGTCGTACGAGGCCTTGTCCAGGCCCTCGAGCTCCTGCAGCGACAGGGTGTTGCGGATGCCCGCGACCACGTCCTCGCCCTGCGCGTTCGCCAGGTAGTCGCCGTAGACGCCGGTGTGCCCGGTCGCCGGGTCCCGGGTGAACGCGACGCCGGTGCCCGAGTCAGGACCCAGATTGCCGAAGACCATCGTGCAGACGTTGACCGCCGTGCCCAGGTCGTGCGGGATGCGCTCCTGCCGCCGGTAGAGCTTGGCCCGCTCGGTGTTCCAGGAGTCGAACACGGCGTTGATCGCCAGGTCCATCTGCTCCCGCGGGTCCTGCGGGAACTCCCGCCCGGCCTGCTCGCGCACGATCTTCTTGTACGACTCGACCAGCAGCGACAGGTCGGCCGCGTCCAGATCGACGTCGGTCGCGACGCCCTTCGCGCGCTTCGCCGCGTCCAGCGCCTCCTCGAAGTGCTCCGCGTCGATGTCCAGCACCGTCTTGCCGAACATCTGGATCAGCCGCCGGTACGAGTCCCAGGCGAAACGCTCGTCGCCCGCCACCGCCGCCAGACCCGACACCGAGGTGTCCGACAGGCCGATGTTCAGCACCGTCTCCATCATCCCGGGCATCGAGAACTTCGCGCCCGAACGCACCGAGACCAGCAGCGGGTCGGCCGGGTCGCCCAGCTTGCGGCCCATCTTCCCCTCGAGCGCGGCCAAGTGGACCGAGACCTGCCCCGCCAGCTCCTCCGGCGCGGCCCCGGCCGCCAGGTACGCGCGGCACGCGTCCGTGCTGATCGTGAACCCCGGGGGGACCGGCAGGCCGAGGTTGGTCATCTCGGCGAGGTTCGCACCCTTGCCGCCGAGCAGATCCTTGAGATCCTTGTGACCTTCGGTGAAGTCGTAGACGTATTTCGGCGCCTGAGGGGACGGCGCATCGATCGTCGGCACGTGGGGCTCCCTGAAGTCCTCGCGTACGGAAAAAGGCTGCTGACCCGCACGGTCGGCAACCTGAAAGGCGGCCGGCCCGCACAGCCGGCAACCCAGTTGACGTCTATAGACACTACCTGTGGGCAGATACCCTGTCGACGCGACACCGACGTGAGAGCGCCCACGTCAGGGCGTGAGATCCTGGGGTGGTGAACGCGCCCCTCAGCTTCGGCCCCTACGCGGTGGACCCGCCGGTCGTCCTCGCGCCGATGGCCGGGATCACCAACCTCGCCTTCCGGCAGTTGTGCCGCGAGCAGGGTGCGGGCATCTACGTCTGCGAGATGATCACTACGCAGGCCCTGGTCGCGCGGAACCCCAAGACGTACCGGATGATCGAGTTCGGCGAGCAGGAGAAGCCGCGCTCGCTGCAGCTGTACGGCGTGGACCCGGCGACCGTGCGCAAGGCCGCCGAGATGGTCGTCCAGGAGAACCTCGCCGACCACATCGACGCCAACTTCGGCTGCTCGGTCAAGAAGGTCACCCGGCGCGGCGGCGGCTCCGCGCTGCCCTGGAAGCGGCAGTTGTTCCGGCAGATCGTGCGCGCCATGGTCGAACCCGCGCGCGAGGCGGGCATTCCGGTCACCATCAAGATGCGCAAGGGCATCGACGACGACCACCTGACGTACCTCGAAGCCGGCCAGATCGCCCAGGAAGAAGGCGTCACCGCCGTAGCCCTGCACGCGCGCACAGGCGAGCAGCGCTACTCAGGCGAAGCCGACTGGGAATCGATCGCCCAGCTCAAGCAGGCCCTCGACATCCCCGTCCTCGGCAACGGCGACATCTGGGAAGCCGACGACGCACTCCGCATGATGCGCGAAACCGGCTGCGACGGCGTCGTCATCGGACGCGGCTGCCTCGGCCGCCCCTGGCTCTTCCGCGACCTCGCCAACGCCTTCGCCGGCAGCGACGAACGCACGATGCCCGACCTGGGCCAAGTCGCGAACGTCATGCGACGACACGCGGAACTCCTGGTCAACTGGCTCGAAGACGAACGCGAAGGCGTCACAGGGTTTCGAAAGCACGTAGCGTGGTACTTGAAAGGCTTCCCGGTCGGCACCGAACTCCGCCGGGGCATGGCCATGGCCTCCACGCTCATGGAACTCGACGACCTGCTCGGCAAACTCGACCAAGACGCCCCGTTCCCCACCGAAGTCCTCGGCAAGCCCCGCGGCCGAACCAACTCGCCCGCCCGCGTCACCCTGCCCTACGGCTGGCTCGACAACCGCGACGACGACACAGTCCCCGAAGGCGCAGAACTCGACGACTCGGGCGGCTGACCTGGGGTGATGCGCGCGGGGAGTCGGGCGCATCACACTTTGGGTGACAGCTGGTGCGCGACGGGGTGCCCAGCGTTACCTTAGGGAGGTGCGTGTGGTGAGCAGAAGGGGACGCGGCTACGCGGTCGTGCTCGCGGCGGGGGCCGTGGCGGCGCTGGCCGCCGGCTGCGCGAGCGCGCCCGCCGATCCGCCGCAGATTCCGCCGGCGACCCCCGCGGCGGTCGCCGAGCACCAGGACGACCGGATCACCCTGCCGGTGACCGTCGGCGTCGCCTTCCACCACCCGAACCTCGCCAACCGCACCGAGCACGCCGTGCTGTTCACGGTCCAGCAGGCCATGCGCTCGATGGTCCAGGCGGAGTACTCGAACAACGGCCAGGACACCGAGCTCGCCGAGTACTGGTCCGGCGGCGGGCTGACCGCGGTGCGGACGCAGATAAGGCAGTGGACCTCGCACCAGCAGCAGCCGGTCGGCATGATCGTGCTCGAGAACACGACCTACGCCGCGGCCTCCGGCAGCCGCCCGGCGAGCGTCGGCTTCTGCGCCGACTGGTCGCACGTGGTCCGCGGCGAGTCGCGCACCCACGTCGTCGGCGCCGCGGTGCAGTCGAAGGGCGCCAGGCCGACGTACGAGCAACTCGGCGTGGCCCGCGGCGCGGACCAGCATTGGCGGGTCGATTCGCTCTCGCTCAGCGCGAATTCGTCCAAGTGCCCTTAGGGTTCTGACAATCTTATTTAAATGCTCTGAGAATCCTGACGCCGCGCGGCCTTGACGCTCCCGTGGTCCGCTTTTGCCCCGGCAAAGTGTTGACAGGAACGTGAGCCGCCGTCACTATTCCCCGTGATGGGCACCTTCCTCGGGAACCTGGTTCAGCGCCGCCACGTCGACCTCGTTCGATGTGACAGCGCCCTGTGTCGTCTCCGGTGACCGCGCCGCCGGCCGCCCCGCGCGCCGTCCGCGAACCCTGACCCACTCACCGAGCCCGCCCACCGCACCCGATCGAGGACTTCCCGCTCATGCCCACCCCTTTGCGGGCGGCCAACGCCGCCTCGGTGCTGCGCGCCGTGCTGCTGCACGGCCCCGTCCCCCGTACCCGGATCGCCGAGCTCAGCAGCCTGAGCCCGGCCACCGTCACCCGGCTCTACCCGCTGCTCGCCGACCGCGGCCTGCTGCGCGAACTCGACGGGCCCGAGGCCGGGCAGACGCTCGGCCGGCCGCGCGTCCCGGTGGACCTCGACGCGAGCGGCTGGGCGGCGCTCGGCGTGCACCTCGGCGTCCGGCGCAGCGTCTTCGGCCTGCTCGACCTGCGCGGCAGGCTGCTCGGCGCGGGCGAACTCGAGCACGACGAGGACGCGTCCCCGGACACGGTCATCGACCAGGCCTGCGAGCGGCTGCGCGCGCTGTACGCCAGGGCGGCCGGGCGACGTCGGCTGCTCGGCCTCGGCGTGATCAGCGGCGGTCGGGCGGACTCCGATGCCGGCCGTTCGGCCGAGGCGCCGGGGCCCGGGCGACGGGCCATGGACTTGAGCGCCGAGTTCGCCCGCGGCATGGGGCTACCCGGGCTGCCGGTCTTCGTGGACGAACATGTGCGCGCGATGGCCACCGCCGAATGGCTGTTCGGCCGGGCCAGGAAGGCGAGCAGCCTCGGCTACCTCTACGTCGGCGACGTCCTCGGCTTCGCCCACAGTTCGGACGGCGCCGTGCACCGCGGCTCGCACGCCGCCGCTGGCGACATAGCGCACCTTCCGCTCGGCCTCACCCCGCCCGCCGACCTCGCCGCCGACCTCGTCCCGTGCGAATGCGGCTCCCGCGACTGCTTCCTCGCCCTCGCCGGGGAACGCGGCGTGGCCGAGCGGGCCGTGCGCCTCGGCGTGGTGCCCGAGCCGCGCATCGACCTCGTGCTCAAGGCGGCGCGCGCGGGCGACGAGCGAGCCGAGCGGCTGCTGCGCGACCGGGCCAGGAACGTTGGCGCGGCCGTCGCCGTGCTGCTCGGCGTGCTCGACCCGGAACTGTTCGTCGTCGCCGGGCGCGGCCTGACCGAGGCCGCCGAGTACCTGCCGGACCTGCGCGCCGCGGTCCGCGAGCGGCTGCGCGCCGCCGGCGGCCCGCCGGTGACCATCGTGCCGACGGCCTTCGGCGGCCAGGTCGGCGCGGTGGCCGCCGCGTCCGTCGTCATCGATCGTGTCGTGCGTGATCCGCTCGCCGTTCGGGTACCGCGATGACGAACACGTGCGGCGAGGTCGGCAGCGTGAGGCCCTTGGCCGGGAACTTGAAGTGCTCGGCGGACTTCACCGCGAGGCCCGCCGGGGCGATGGCCTCGGTCACGTCGCGCGAGCAGTGGCAGCCCGCGCCGATCCACGGCCATACGGTGGCGTCCAGCGCGCGCTGCACCGGCGCCAGCACCCTGCCCGCCGCGCGGACGTGCTCCAGCAGCCGCACCTCGCCGACGTCGCTGCCCTCCTGGACCCGCAGCACGGACCGCAGTTGCGTCAATGCCGCGCACTGGTCAGGGACCGAGCACAGCACGAGCGAGCAGACGGCGGCGTCGAACTGGCCCGCGTACGCCGAGAGGTCCTCGGCCGCCCCGTCCACGACCTCCACCGGCACCGAGGCGTGCTCCGCGGCCTGCGACGCGAGCGCGCGCATCTTCGCCTCGGGCTCGACCGCGACCACCCGCTCGACCCCGGCCGGGTAGTGCGCGAAGTTCAGCCCGCTCCCGGCGCCGAGCTCCAGCACCTGCCCGGACAGCCCGGCGAGGAACCGGTCCCGGTATTCGGCGAACCCGGCCTTGTCCATGGCCGCCGCGCGCCCGGGATACCAGCTCGCGAACACGCGGTGCTGTTTGCGCTCGTCCTGGCTGGTCATGGCGGAAGGATACCGCTAGGGACGCGGGCGCGGCCTTAGGCACGAGGGGGGCCCCGATGCGGGCTATCTGCGCACCCAGACGTAGTAGTAGGTGGTCCACGAGCCCTGCCCCGAGCTGACCACCTCGGGGATCTTGGCGACGAGCCGGTAGTCGCGGTTCCGGTAGAGGTCCTCGGCGATGACCTGCTCGACCCCGGGGCTGTCGTTGCCGGTGTACGCGATGATCCGGAAGTAGCCGGCGGCGATCGCGGCCGTGTACGCGGCGTTCCCGGTCAGCGGCTGGCCCTTGGCGGTCGTGTAGGCGAAGAAGAAGGTGTTGCTGAACTGCGCGGGTTCCGCGTCGGGGTCGCCCCGCAGTCCGTAGATCGCGACCTCGTCCGCGCCGACCAGATAGTTGGCGTTCGGCTGCTGGTATTTGACGATGGCGGCTATCAGGGCGTTCGAGTTGGGCCAGACGTGGAACATCCCGATCGACTGCCCCATGCCGAGCGCGAAGGTCAGCACGCAGACGCCGATGCCCACCTGGACCCGGTGGAAGTGCGGACCGACCAGGCGGACCAGGCCGTATCCGGCCAGCGGGGCCGCGAAGAAGAGGCCGAACGCGACGTGCTTCTGCAGGGACACGGCGGTGTGCAGGTACACCTGGTAGGCGGGGGCGAGCAGCGCCGTCCCGGCGAGCAGGACGGCCAGGCCGATGCGCTGCCAGCGCGCCGTGGGCAGCGCGGCGTGCCGGTGCGTGGTCGGCAGCCGGATCAGCGAGACCGCGCCGAAGAGGGACACGACGAAGGCGCAGCCGCCCCACTGCGCGGCGTAGTCGAGCACGTATGACGCGGAGTTCGCGCCCTGCGCCCGGTTCGTGGTGGTCGACTGCACGCCGGTGAGCGCGGTCGGTCCGGCGATCTTCAGCTCGGCGAAGATGACGAAGCCCACGGCGACGGTCAGCGCCACCGGTCGTATCCAGGCCATGGCGCCGAACCGCGGCATGCTGGCGAAGAGCGCGAGCAGGATCACCACCGGGACGAACATCAGCGCCGCGTATTTCGTGCCGACCGCGAGGCCCAGGGGGAACGCGGCGAGCAGATAGAGCGGCAGGGTTTTCTCGGCGAAGCGCACCACGATCCAGGCCGAGAGCGCGAGCAGGAACAGGGCGGGCGCGTCGTAGGTCGCGAGTCCGCCCACGAAGATCGTGGCCTCGCCGCAGCAGTAGAGCCCGGCCGCGCACAGGGCGGCTCTGGTGCCGAACATTCGCCGGGTGATGAGGTAGAGCAGCGCCGTGACGCCGAGCATGAACGCCAGGCTGAGCAGCCGGGCGGCGAACAGCCCGCCGATCTGGTCGGCGACGGCCCCGAGCACCGGGTAGAGCGTCGGCGCGCCGGAGAAGTAGGTCCAGAAGTCGGTGCCGGTCGACGTGCCGAAGAGCAGGTGCCCGAGTTCGAGGTGGCCGGAGTAGAGGTAGAGCGCCTCGTCCTCGAAGGCCGTGTTGTTGTTGCGCAGGGACAGGATCGCCTGCACGAGCAGGATGATCGTGAGCAGCGCGCGCCGCGGCCACGCGCCGGTCCAGAAGCCGGGTCGCTGGACCTTCGCCGCCTCGGAGCCGTCGTCGACGGTGTCGACCTTGATGACGCTCATGAGTTCGGTCTCGGCCTGCATCGCGTGGTGGCGCAGGGCCTCCGGGCGCAGCAGCACGCCGGTCTCGTCGAACGGGACGTGTTCCTGCCACTTCGGCGGGCCGGAGGAGAAGCCGCCGTCGTCCGGCTTCTCGGGCTTGTCCTTCTCGGTGTCCGGCTTCGCAGGGGCCTTGGTCTCGGCCGCCGCGGACGCCTGCGCGGCCTCGTCCTTCGCCCGCCGCGGAGTGAAAAACTCCGGAGGTACCGGAATCGGCTCACGCTGGACGTTCGGCGCGCGGGTCTCCGGCACGGGTGCGATGAAGTCGTACTGCACCGACAGTCGCGGCCTGCGGCGCTGCGGCGTCTCCGAGTCGGGCGCGCTCTGCTGCCTGCCGAGCACCTCAGATATGGAGGGCGCGGGCGCGGACGGCTGCGAGGGTGGTTGCGGCGCGGCGGGTGGCTTCGGCTGTGCGGCAGGCGTCGGTGAACGGGGTGTGCTCACCGACTCGGTCGCGGCCAGCGGATCGGATTCGGTCTGTTCAGGCGGCTTGGCGGGGCCCTGCGGTGGTATCGCGGAGATCAGCTGCGTCTCCGCGAGGGCATCCGTCTCATGCCGATTTTGGCTCACTTCACACCACTCACCGTGAAGCCGAAGCTGCCGGAGGCGAGCTCCTGCTGGAACTCGGTCATCAGCGCCGGGCGGTTCTCGATCCGCCAATCGCCGCCCTTGTCGTAGTCGTACCAGACGAAACCGAGGATATCAGAATGCTGCTCCACTGCCTCGAAGAGGTCGAGCAGCGACTGATTCTCGTCCGTGCCCGGCTCGACCGAGGTCTCCGCGATGATGAAGGGCTTCTGGGTGAACGTGCGGATCTCCTCGAGCGTGGGCAGGTAGAGGGTGCCGTAGGAGTCCGGGCCGTTCTGGTCCCAGTAGCCGGTCACCCCGACCCAGTCCACGTACGAGTCGCCGGGGTAGTACTGCTCCAGCGAGACGTCCGGCACCGGGTAGATGTCGTTCGGGTCCCAGATCCAGATGACGTTCGTCGCCCCGGCCGCCGCGAACAGGTTGTGCACGTGCTGCCAGGCGGCGACGAACTGCGCGGCCGTGGTCCCCGTCGTGCCCCACGGGTACCAGTTGCCGTTGAACTCGTGGCCGAAGCTGAGCGCGATCGGCACGTTGAGCGCGCGCACCGCGGTGGCGAAGGCGGTGATGTAGCTGTCGCTGTCCCCGGCCGCGATCTTGGACATCGTGGTGTCCCACGGCTCCCAGACCACGAAGTCCATCGCGCCGTAGGACCAGGCGTTGGCCGCGCCGGCGGAGTCGAAGGACGTGCCCCACGCCACGTACTGGCCGATCAGATTGGGTTTCGTGCCGACCCAGGAGGCGAACTGCTTCGCGGGGGTGATCGAGTCGGGGGCGCCGTCGATCTCGACGCCGAGGTACTTGCGGCTCGGCTGCAGCAGCGGGGTGACGTCGTAGGCCGGGGTCAGCGGCGCGCTCTGCGCGGTCGCGCTGCTCTCGGCGCTCGCGCCGGTCGGGACGGGCGCCGCGTTCTGCGCGCCGGAGCCGGCCACCGCGTGGTGCGGGTCGTTCCAGGTCCCGGCGGCGTTCACCACGGAGCAGCCGGCCAGCACCGAGACCGTCAGCAGCACTGCCGCGATGACCGCCGATATCCGGCCGCGCCGGGACCTGCCGAGCCGCATCAGGCTCCTGCTTTCTTGGGCTGGGCGAGCACCCGCGCCGCGGTCGCCGCGTAGAACAGCCCGGACGCCAGGAAGATCGCGAAGTCGATCGGGTCGCCGTCCTTCATCCGCCACAGCGCGAGGCCGACCCAGAGCAGCGCGGTGACCGAGGTCCAGCCGATCATGCCGATCCAGAACCGGCGGTTGCGGCCCTGCTTCTTGGACGAGGAGCCGGTCGGCTGCCAGCCCATCCGGTTCTTGCGCAGCACGTCCCAGATGGTGAAAACGTGCGCCCAGCCGTAGGTCATCCGGGAGGCGTAGGCCTCGAGGCGGTACGGCACCCGGTGCCAGAGCGGGAAGAGCAGGCCCGCGTAGATCAGCCCGGGGATGACCCAGACCAGGTTCTGCACCCGCATGGTGTTCGGCCAGAACAGCATCAGCGCGATCGGCAGCAGCGGCACCAGGAACGTGCCGAGCGCCGTGTGCACGTAGTAGAAGAAGCCGGACAGGTAGCTCGTCCGCACCCGCCAGGGCAGCTTCGTGCCCCAGAACTTCTTGCTGCCGAGCATGCTCATGTTGCCGGAGCACCAGCGGTACTGCTGGTTGACGAACGCGGCGACGTTGTCCGGGCAGACCCCGGTGGACAGCGCCAGCGGCAGGTAGCGCAGCCGCCAGCCCTGGCGGTAGAGGTCGAATCCGGTGTGCACGTCCTCGGAGTGCTCGATCAGCGTCATCCCGCCGTTGTCCTCGAGCGCGGCGCGGCGGTAGACGGCGCAGGTGCCGACGCAGATGGCCCCGTCGTAGTTGGACAGCGAGGTCTGGATGTTGCGGTAGAACAGCTCCTGCACCGCGCCCGCGCCGCGCTCGACCCAGGACTGCTGGTCCAGCACCCGGAAGAACTGCGGGGTCTGCACGATGCCGATCGTCGGGTTGTTCTCCATCTGCGGCAGGACCTCGTCGAGGAAGTCCGGCCGGGGCGCGAAGTCGGCGTCCAGCAGCAGGATGTAGGGCGCGTGCGAGATCCGGTAGCCGTAGAGCAGGTTCCCGGCCTTCTTGTACCAGCCGCGGTTGGCCCGGCCCGCGTAGACGAAGCCGAACTCGCCGGCCATCTTCTGCAGCTTGGGGCTGGACATGTCATCGAGCACGTACGCGGTGACCCGGCCGCGGTAGTGGTCCCGCAGCGCCGCGACGTTCTCCCAGGTGTTGCGCAGCACCTCGATCGGCTCGCCGCAGACCGGCAGCAGCACGTCGACGGCGGGGTACGACTCGGGGCGCCAGGACGCGGCGAGCTTGCGGTGCGCGGCGAGATCGAAATCGGGAGTCAGAGCTGTGACGGTCTGGGATATAAGGAAGTATATGATCGTGAATCCGAGGAATGGGACGTAAACCCACATCCACGGTGAAAGCCTCGTCATCAGGATCTGGCTGTACACGAGGGAGAAGAAACTCAGGGCCGAGAAGACGACGAGGATCCTCGAGCCGCGCTTCGCGTACGAGTACTTCTCCCGGTCGTCCGGGGGCACCGGGAGCAGGCCGCCCTCGTCCTGCCGGGTGTCGGCCGGATTCGCCGCGATCCTTGTCGCCGAGGGGAATCCGGGCTGTCGGGGGCGGGCGCGCCGCCGACCGAGGACTTCGGACATGGATCTACCTTGCCCCTCATGAACTGTTCTCACGGGCCGCCGGACTGTGATGCTACCGTGTGCGCCGGGCGTGCTGATCCCGCAACCGGAAATTTCCCGACGCGCCGGGTATTGCCTGAGTTCCTGTGCTAGCTTCGTAATTCTTCGGTGCCGCAGTGTAGCGGTGTTGGTGTGCGGCCGTCGCCCGGCACCGCTGCGGGTGCGGGCCTGGGTTGGGGAGGACACTGTGAGAAGTATCAGCGATCTGTTGGGCGACCTTCGAGCGGCGGCACCGCCCAGGGCCGAGGAACTCGCCCCGGAACAGGTCGAACGGCTACGAGAGCTGACTCGGGAGCTGCTCGAGCTCAAGCCCCAGTCCCATGCGGAGTACCGGCGGTTCGAGGCTGTGCGCAGCCGGGGGATCGAACTGCCGACGCAGGAGCTGGCCGCGAAGCTCGAGGGCGCGACCGTTCTGGTCACCGGCGGCACCGGTTGCATCGGCCGGGTGCTGCTCAAGCAATTGATCCCCTATCGTCCGGCCCGCCTGGTCAGCCTGAGCCGAGGGCGCACCGCGCTGCCGATCATCGAAGGGGTCGAATTCGTCTACGGCGACGTGCGCTACCGGTCCAGCCTGGACGAGGCCTTCGACGAGATCCGGCCCGACATCGTCTTCCACGTGGCGGCGCAGCGCAATCCGGGCCTGGCCGAGGTCGAGGTGCTGCGGACCGTGGCCACCAACGTCTTCGGCACCAGGAACGTCGTCTACTCGGCCGCGCGCGCGGGCGCGAACTCGGTGGTCTGCGCGTCGACCGGCAAGGCGCTGCGGCCCTACTCCCCGGACGTCTACGCCGCCTCCAAGCGGATCGGCGAGTGGGTGATGGCCCGCGCCGCGCCGTCCCTGGACCTGCGCCTCGCGGCCTCGCGGTTCACCCACGTCGTGGACAACTCGATCGTCGGCGACCGGCTGCGCGACTGGTGCGCCAAGGACGAGCCGATCCGCCTGCACAGCGCGGAGATCGGCTTCTACATCCAGTCCGCGATGGAGTCCGCGCAACTGCTGCTGTGCGGACTTGTGGACGCGCAGCCCGGCAGCCTCAGGATGAACGCCCTGCGCGACCTGGACTGGCCGGCCAGCCTGCTGGAGGTCGCGCTCGGCGCCATCGCGCAGACCGCGTCCGCGGCGCCCGTCTATATCGCGGGCTACGAGCACGGCTACGAGGAGCAGGCCTTCCCTGGCCTCTACGACCCGATGACGGCCGGCGACGTCAGCCCCCTGATCAACGTCTTCGAGGCGATCGGCGCCAAGACCGCGTCCTCCGAGCAGGTGGACATGTTCACCCCCGACCTGCTCGCCGACGACGCGGGCGCCGTGCGCGCCCTGGCCTCGCTGGAGGCCGCCTGCATCCCCGCGCTGACCGGCGAGCCCGACCCGGAGGTGGTGCGGCGGCGTCTCGACGAACTGTCCTGGGCGCTGCTCGAGGCGACCGTCGTCGAGATCCCGGCGCAGCACCGGGCCCGCGCCGTGCGCCTCGCCGAGCGTTCGGTGGCCGCGCTGCCGGAGCAGCACCCGCACCACCGGCTGCTCGAGACGCTTCGTCCCGAAGCCGCCTGACGGGCTGCCACGGGAGCGTCAGCGCCGTCAGCGTCCGGCGAGTTCCTCGACCACCGGCGCGAGCGCGTCGAGGTCGTCGACGAGGAACGAGCTGATTCCGAAGCGCTCGCGCAGGTCCAGGAACTTTCGCGTCAGGTCCTTGACGGTGCCGATATACACGTGCGGCGAGTCCAGGACCTCGTCGACGGTCAGCTCGCCGCCTGAGTGCTCCCGGATCCGGTCGACGCGGCGGCGGGCCTCGGCGCGCGGATCCGCGGTGATCACCGTCGGTCCGCCGGTCGGGTAGGTGTTGAGCTCGAGTTCCTCGAACCGGTCCCCGGCGGCCTCGCGGATCCAGCCGATCTTCTCCTCGGTGGCCGCCGCCGTGATGCTGCCGACCTCCAGGCGCGGCTGGTCGCCCGGCACCAGCCGCGGCGCCAGGCCGATGATCTGGGCTTCCCGCGCGGCCAGCGTCAGCAGCCGCTTGCCGCCGCCGCCCAGGAAGATCGGCGGATGCGGACGCTGCGTCGCCCCGGGAGCGCCGTCGAGGTCTGTGATCGTGTAGTGCTCGCCCGCGAAGGAGAAGGGCCCCTCGGCGAAGCAGCCCTTGATGATCGCGATCGCCTCGGCCAGCCGCTTGATCCGCACGCCGACCGGCTCGAAGGGAATGCCGATCGCGTCGTGCTCGGGCTTGTTCCACCCGGCGCCGAGGCCGATCTCCAGGCGCCCGCCGGAGAGTGCGTCGAGCGTGGCGAGTTCCTGGGCCAGCACGGCCGGATGACGCAGGCAGATGTTGAGCACGAACGTGCCGACGCGCAGCCGCTCGGTCACCGCGGCGGCCGTGGCCAGCGGCAGCAGCGGCGCGTACGACATCAGATGGTCGGACAGCACCAACGCGGAGCAGCCGATGGCCTCGGCCTTGCGGGCGATGGCGGGCAGTTCGGCGAAATCGCCGGTGTCGTTGACCGATGCGAGGAAACGAAAAGGGCGCATACCGGCATCCTGCCCGAGCGCGCGGGACTGCGCCGCGCAGACGACGGTCCCCCGCATCCGGACTCGGATACGGGGGACCGCTCGACGTTATATAAGGCGCGTCAGCAGCCCGGCAGCCGCACCGCGAGGTACGACTCCACCTGGTCCAGCGAGACCCGCTCCTGGTGCATCGTGTCGCGCTCCCGGACGGTCACCGCGTTGTCCTCGAGGGTGTCGAAGTCCACGGTGACGCAGAACGGCGTGCCGATCTCGTCGTGCCGGCGGTAGCGGCGGCCGATGCCCTGGGCGTCGTCGAAGTCGACGTTCCAGCTCTTGCGCAGGTTGGCGGCGAGCTCCTTGGCCTTCGGCGACAGGTCGGCGTTGCGGGACAGCGGCAGCACGGCCGCCTTGAACGGGGCCAGCCTGCGGTCCAGCTTGAGCACCGCGCGCTTCTCCATCTTGCCCGCCGCGCTCAGCGCCTCCTCCTCGACGTACGCGTCCAGCAGGAACGCGAGCATCGCCCGGTTCACGCCCGCGGCCGGCTCGATCACGTACGGGGTGAACCGCTCGTTGTTCGGCTGGTCGAAGTAGGACAGGTCCTGGCCGGAGGCCTTCGAGTGCGTGGTCAGGTCGAAGTCGGTGCGGTTCGCGATGCCCTCGAGCTCGCCGAACTCGTTGCCGCCGAACTGGAAGCGGTACTCGATGTCCACGGTCCGCTTCGCGTAGTGCGACAGCTTCTCCTTCGGGTGCTCGTACAGCCGCAGGTTGTCCTCGGAGACGCCGAGGCCCGTGTACCAGTTGAAGCGCTCCTGGATCCAGTACTCGTGCCACTGCTCGTCGTCACCCGGCCGGACGAAGAACTCCATCTCCATCTGCTCGAACTCGCGGGTCCGGAAGATGAAGTTGCCGGGGGTGATCTCGTTGCGGAAGGACTTGCCGATCTGGCCGATGCCGAAGGGGATCTTCCGGCGGCTGGACTCCAGCACGTTCTTGTAGGACACGAAGATGCCCTGCGCGGTCTCCGGGCGCAGGTAGTGCAGGCCGGAGCCGTCGGCCACCGCGCCGAGGTGCGTGGTGAGCATCCCGTTGAACTGCTTCGGCTCGGTGAACTGGCCCTTCACGCCGCAGTTGGGGCAGTTGACGTCGGCCAGGCCGTGCTCGGGCGGATGCTTGTGCTTGGCCTCGTACGCCTCTTCGAGGTGGTCGGCCCGGTAGCGCTTGTGGCAGGACAGGCACTCGGTCAGCGGGTCGGTGAACTCCTTGACGTGGCCGGAGGCCTCCCAGACCTCGCGGGCCAGGATCACCGAGGAGTCGAGGCCGACGACGTCCTCGCGCCCGCGCACCATCGTCTGCCACCACTGCCGCTTGATGTTCTCCTTGAGCTCCACGCCGAGGGGGCCGTAGTCGTACGCGGCGCGGGAGCCGCCGTAGATCTCGCTGGAGGGGAAGACGATGCCCCTGGCCTTGGCCAGTCGGACGATGGTGTCGATCTTGTCGGCGGCCACGATGATTCTTTCCTTGTTCCTCTGCCATCACGCCCGGCTGGCGTGCGGTCATGGCGCATCGTATCGGCTGCCTCGGGGGTCTATCCAACGCATTGGCCCGCCGCCCGCGCGCCCCGCGCCGTCCGGCCGGTCGGGCGCGGGCGGGTCCGGTCAGTGGCACAATGAGGCATTGCGCCATACGGACGTTAAGCGAGGAGTACCGGCATGCCGCATGAATACACCGGGGCGCGTTCCGCCATCCCCGCCCCGGGTCGCTCCACCCGGCAGCGGGCGGCGGTGACCACCCTGCTGGACGAGACCGAGGACTTCGTCTCCGCGCAGCAGCTGCACGACCGGCTGCGCCACCGCGGTGACTCGGTCGGCCTGACCACCGTCTACCGCACGCTTCAGTCGCTTGCCGAAACCGGCCAGGTGGACGTGGTGCGCACGGACGACGGCGAGGCCGTCTACCGCCGCTGCTCCAGCGGCAGCCACCACCACCATCTGGTCTGCCGCAGTTGCGGCACCGCGGTCGAGGTCGAGGGGCCCGCGGTCGAGGCCTGGGCCGGGAAGGTCGCGGCCGAGCACGGCTTCACCGAGGTGGAGCACACCCTGGAGATCTTCGGGACCTGCGCGAACTGCGCGGCCAAGGTCGGCTGACGGGGACTACGGGGTAATCCAGACCATTCCGCGCCCGGTCTCACCGGGCGCCTCGATCGTGTCGTCGTCGATCCGGTCGAGCCGGTAGCCGAGCCGCTTGGGGACGGCGGCGCTGCGCAGGTTGGCCTCGTCGCAGTGGATCTCGATCCGGCTGATCCCGGGCAGGCCGAGCCCGATCTCGGTCAACTCGTCGACGGCGCGCGTCATCACGCCCCGGCCGGACGCGTCGGTGCGCAGCCAGTAGCCGATCTCGAGACCGCCGGGCCCGACCCGGTCCATCAGCGAGACCGAGCCGAGCAGGTTCCCCACGGCGTCGAAGATCCCGAAGTTGAAGGCCGCGCCGGTCGCCCAGTTCTTGAAGGTGCCCTCGACGAACTCCCGCTGGTCCTCGATCTTGAGCGGCGCCACGCACCAGGGCATCCACGGGTGGATCTCCGGGTAGCTCGCCTCGACGGCCTCGTGCACCGCGTCGGTGTCCTCGAGGGTGTATCGGCGCAGGTGGAACTCGTCGACGTCGATCCGCTCGGGTGGCGCGGCGTTCGGCGGGAGGGCTTTGGCCGGCTGTGTCGTGGTGTCCGTCATAGGCCCAGATCCTGCCGAACTCGCGCGCTCGCGGCAACGGGAATCCGTCAAGCGCTGTCCAATTGCGCCGCTCGCGCCAGGTGCTCCGGCGTATGTTCGGGCACCGCCTTGCGCACGAACGCCGAGCGCAGCGCGTGGTACGGGGAGTACGGGTCGTCGAAGATCGCGCGCATCCTGGCCAGCTCCGCCCGCCGGTAGCGGTTGAGGGGGTACGCCGCCTCGTCCCGGGCCAGCCGCTTCGCCTTCGCCGCGATCCGGGCGCCCAGGTCGGGCGCCGCGGCCAGTTCGAACGCGTCGGCCCAGACGGCCTCGGTGAACTCCCGCGGCGCCGCGTCCACCAGCCGGTCCGCGAGCCCGCAGCGCACCGCCCGGTCCGCGCCGACCGGCATCGCCGCCTGCATCAGCCGGTCCGTCTCGGCCCGGCCGACCCGGCGCGGCAGCACGTACGTCCAGTACTCGGAGCCGTACAGGCCCATCAGCCGGTAGTGCGGGTTGAGCACGACGCCGCGCCTGAGCCACACCTCGTCCGCCGCAAGTCCCAGCACCGCGCCGCCGGCCGCCGCGTTCCCGCCCATCGCGGCCACGACCAGCCGGTCGGTGCAGCGCAGCACCGACTCGACCACGTCGTCGATCGCGTTGATGTTCGCCCAGGACTCGGCCGCCGGGCTTACCGCCGCGTCGATCACGCCGAGGTGGATGCCGTTGCCGAAGAAGTCGCGGCGTCCGCCGAGAACCAGGACCCTGGTACGCCGGGTGGTGGCGTGCCGCAGGGCTCGCAGCAGCCTGCGACACTGCTCGGTGCTGACCGCGCCGCCGGGGAAGCCGAAGCCGAGCATCCCCACCTCGCCCCGCTCCCGGTAGGCGATCTCCGGCGAGCCGGGGCACTCCGGCAGATGACCGACCTGCCCGGCCAGGGCGAGCGCGGCGGGCAGCTTCAGCCCGGGCGGGCCGCCGGGCAGCCTTTTGGGCCTGGCGTGGCTGAGCCAGACCGCGCCGTCCGCCGTCGCCCGGCACACCGCGCCGGCCCGCGTCGCCAGCAGCGTCCCGGGACGGCCGCGCAGCGCGTACTCCGGCTCGCCGCCGTAGAGGTAGAACTCGCGTTTGCCCACCGTGTCCAGGATCCCGGGGGCGGAGTCCGCCGCACGCAGCAGGGCACTGACATGCTCGGCGGAGTCGGCGGCCCAGTCGATCCGGCGCAACTGTTGCGGGAAGGCGCCGCGGCTGACCGGCCGGGGCGGCGGGCTCGGACGTTCCCCGGCCGCGAACCGGCGCACCGCCTCGAGGACCGCGTCGCTCGCCGCGTCGGCCAGTTCGCCGCGGTAGACGTCGCTCTTGGCCACCCCCGGCGGGATGCGGAAGTGGGCCGAGGCCCAGACCGGTCCCGCGTCCATTTCGTCGACCGCCTGCAGAACGGTCACGCCCCAGGTCTCCGCGTGATGGTGGAACGCCCAGTCCAGCGACGCCGGGCCGCGGTCCCCGGGCGGACCCGGGTGCACGATCAGGCAGGGCAGCGCGCGCCAGACGTCCCCGGGTATCGCAGTGGTCAGCATCGGGGCGATGCAGAGTTCGAACCTCGGCGGCGCGTCCGCCGCGTCGCCGCCGGGACCGAACACCGCCTCCCGCACCTCGCGCTCCCCGCAGGCCGCGAGCACCACCTCGAGTTCGTGCCCCAAGTCCGCCAGTTCGGTGTAAACGCGTTGGGTGAGACTGTTGAAGGCGCTCGCGATCAGCAGGATCCGCACTGCGGGGTCCTCTCGTCGGGGACAGGGGAAGCCGGGTTCACCGGAGGCAGGAGGAACACCGTCACCGTACGAACGGGCGTTCTGCGCGGGCTAGGGACGCGCGGTGGCACTCGAGGCGACGGAGCCCCGATGCGCTCCCCGACGTGCGCCGTGGCGCGATCCTGGCGAAGTGGCCGGGCAGGTCCGGGGCCTCGCTCTTCCCCCGCCGATCGGCCCCGCGCGGGCCCGCCGAACCTCCGGCTTGACTTTCCCCGGACGCGATATATCGTGGTTCTCGAGCAACGCGATACATCGCGTTTCCGGACGACGGCGCCGGAGTTTCAGCGACCACAAGCGGAAGGATCGGGGAGGGCCATGGCCGAGAAGTGGAAGATCGAGCAGCCCGAGCAGCTGGCGATCGGCGAGGGGGTGCACCGGCTGCGACTGAGCGCCGTCGGGGGGCGGATCAACGTGCTGGGGGTGGACGGGCCCGCGGCGCTCGAGGTCAACCGGATCAGCGGACCGCCGCTGAACGTGGAGCTCGAGGACGGGGAGCTGACCGTCAAGCACGGCGAGGACTTCAGGTCCGGCCTGTGGGGCTGGCTCACCCGCGGCGCCAGGCAGGAGGTGGAACTGTCCATCTCGGTGCCGCCGGACGCGCTCGTCGAGCTGACCGTCGTCTCGGGCCCCGTGGTGGTGTCCAACTTCCACGAGCGGGTCACCGTCAAGGGCGTCTCCGGGGAGATCACCCTCGCCGGGGTCTACGGCCCGACCAGCGTCAGCACCGTCTCCGGCGCGGTGACGGTGGAGCAGGCCACCGACGACCTCAAGGTCAAGGCGGTCTCCGGCGCGATCACCGTGCTCGCCGGGGCGGGCGGCGACATCAGCCTGAACACCGTGGCCGGCTCCATCACCGTCGACCTCGAGGACCCGATGCCCGGCAAGGTGCACGCGAGCTGCGTCTCCGGCGCGCTCACCGTGCGGCTGCCGCACGACCCCGACGTCGAGGTGAACATCACCTCGACCAGCGGCCGGGCCACCACCGCGTTCCCCGAGATCACCCGCAGCAGGCAGCCGGGCAGCTCGCGCCTCGGCGGCGTGATCGGCTCGGGCGCCTCGCAGCTCAAGGGGCACACCGTGTCGGGGTCGATCACGCTGCTGCGCCGCGATCCCGAGGAGGACGCGGGTATTCAGGACGCGGGCATTCAGGACGCGAAGCCGGGCTTCTCCGGCGAAGAGGGAATCGAGGACGCACGATGACTCCGGTCTTCGGACACGGCCGGCTCCGGCTGTACCTGCTCAAGCTGCTGGACGAGAGCCCGCGGCACGGCTACGAGATCATCCAGCAGCTGCGCGAGCGCTTCGCGGGGCTCTACTCGCCGAGCGCCGGCACGGTCTACCCGCGCCTGGCCCGGTTGGAGACCGAGGGCCTGATCAGGCACGAGAGCGACGGCGGCCGCAAGGTCTACCAGATCACCGACGCGGGCCGGGCCGAGCTCGCCGCGCGCGCCGGGGAGCTCGAGGAGCTGGAGACCGAGATCCGCGCCTCCGCCCGCGACCTGGCCGAGGGCATCAGGCAGGAGGTGCGCGAATCGGCGAAGGCGGTGCAGCAGGAGCTCGCCGACCAGGCACGGCGTGCCCAGCAGGAAGAGGCGGGCGCCAAGCGTTCGGGCGGCGGAGCCTGGGCCGGCGTCCCGCCGTGGGCCCCGCAGCCGCCCTTCCCGCCGGAGCCCCCGTTCCCGCCGCAGCCGCCGCAGTCGGCGACCCCGCCGGAGTTCGAGGACGCCGCGCCCCCGCCGCCGGGAGGTGGTGCCGGTTTCCCGGGTTTTCCTCCTGGGTTCCCCTTCGGGCAGCCGCCGGGATCCGCTGACTGGGACCGCGACCAGTGGCGGGACTGGAAGCAGCAGATGAAGGAGCAGGCCCAGGAGTGGAAGCAGCACCAGCGGGAGTGGCGCGAGCAGCAGAAGGACCAGCAGCGCGAGTGGCGGCAGCGGCAGCGCGACTGGCAGCGCGACTGGAAGGAGCAGTGGGCGCGCCAGTGGAAGGAGCAGTGGCAGCAGCAACAGGGCGAGTGGGACCCCGGCGCGTGGCGCGGCTGGCTCGGCGGGCTGACCGGCGAGACCGACTTCAGCCAGGTCGGCGAGCTGTTCGGCTATCTGCGCAGGGAGGGCGGCCCGGTGGCGGACGCGTTCCGCAGGCACGGTTCGCTGTCCGAGCAGGAGCAGGCCGAGGTCCGGGCGATCGTCGACCGGGCGCTGCGTGAGCTGCGGGCCCTGCTGGACGGCCCGCGGGACGCGATTTCGGAGGAGGACGACGCGAGCCGGGAGGGGTGAGCGTCGCCGGGCGGGGGCTCGGGGAAACGGGAACGGGGAACCCGACGGGGAGACCGGGGTCGGGGGAGCGCGGGGAACGGGGGACGGAGGGGAACCGGGGGTGGCGGGGGGAGGCGTCGCGTGCGCCGGACGGGCAGAGTCCGGCGCACACGGCGCTTACGCCGGTCAGGGCGCTGTACGCGGCTGTCAAGGAGCGGTTCGCAAGCCCCCGTCCCACGGCGCCGACCATACTGTGGCGGACGCAGAGGACGCATCGCACCCGGACGCCTTTAGACTCCCGGTGTGACTGAGGGTTGGATAGTGATCGCACCGGACAAGTTCAAGGGCTCGCTGACCGCTGCCGAGGTGGCCGCGGCGGTGGCCGAGGGCCTGCTCAGGGCCGATTCGTCGGTCGAGGTGCGCACGATCCCGGTGGCCGACGGCGGTGACGGCACCGTGGACGCGGCCGTGTCGGCCGGCTTCGAGCGCCGCGCGGTGACCGTCCGCGGACCGCTGGGCGAGCCGATCAACGCGGCCTTCGCCGTGTCCAACCACACCGCCGTAGTCGAACTGTCCGAGGCAAGCGGTCTGCGCAGACTCCCCCCGGGCGTCTTCGACCCCCTCCGCTCCTCGACGTACGGCACCGGAGAGGTAATCAGCGCCGCCCTAGACGCAGGCGCGCGCACCTTGGTCCTAGGAGTAGGCGGCAGCGCGAGCACCGACGGCGGCGCCGGCCTACTCGCCGCACTAGGCGCCCGCTTCCTAGGCACCGCAGGCGAAGAACTAGAACCCTGCGGCGCCGCGCTGGCCGACCTGGCGAGCGTAGACTTGTCCGCCCTAGACGAGCGGATCGCCCAGACCGAGGTAATTCTCGCGACCGACGTAGACAATCCCCTGCTAGGCACCTTCGGCGCCGCAGCCGTCTACGGCCCCCAAAAAGGCGCCGCCCCCGACGACGTCCTAGCCCTGGAAACCGGCCTAGGCCGCCTGGTCGACGTGCTCACCAAGCAACTAGGCGAACACGCCGTGGCCGCCGCCGCCCAGCCCGGAGCCGGTGCAGCAGGCGGCGTAGGCTACGGCGCCATCGTCGGCCTAGGCGCCACCGTCCGCCCCGGCATCGAGCTGATGCTCGAGCTCCTAGGCGTAGAGCAGGCCGTGCGCGGAGCGAAACTAGTGGTCACCGGCGAAGGCTCGCTGGACGAGCAAAGCCTGCGCGGCAAGGCCCCCGTAGGCGTAGCCCGCCTGGCCGCCCTACACGGCGTCCCCGTAGTAGCCGTCTGCGGCCGCCTGCAACTGACCCGGGACCAGCTGCGCCAGGCCGGAATCCAAGACGCCTTCGCCCTGGCCGACCTAGAACCCGACCCCACCCGCAGCATGGCCGAAGCCGCCCGCCTCCTGGCGGAACTGGCTCCCCGCCTGATCAGCCCCGTAGAACTCAGCTGATTGATTCCCCTCGCCTAGACCTGTATCAGTCCTCGTTGATACTCGGAAGTCGAGAGGAACGTTTCACGACGCGCAGAACGCTTTCCGTCTCCGCGAAAATCGCCGCCGCGGCCGCAACGTGCCTGGCCGTCACGATCGCGGTCGCCGCACCGAACGCCGCGGTCGGACGACCAAATTCGTCCGGTCGACATTCCTTCCGCGCATCTGAACAGAGTTCTCCGGCGCTCTACAGCGGCGCCGGGTTCCTCGACGCGTCGTCGGCCACGGGGTTGGGCCTGGCGCCGCCGAAGCGGCGGTCGCGGTCGGCGTAGATCTGGATCGCCTCCCACAGGTGGGTGCGGTCGAAGTCCGGCCAGAGCGTGTCGAGGAAGACCATCTCGGAGTACGCGGCCCGCCACAGCATGAAGTTCGAGGTGCGCTGCTCGCCCGAGGACCGCAGGAACAGGTCCACGTCCGGGATGTCCGGCTCGTCGAGGTACTTGGCGAACAGCTTCTCGTCGATGCGGTTCGGGTTCACCTTGCCCGCGACGACGTCCTTCGCCAGGGCCGCCGCCGCGTCGGCGATCTCGGCGCGGCCGCCGTAGTTGACGCACATGTTCAGGGTGAAGCGGTCGTTGTGCTTGGTCCGCTCCTCGGCGATCTCCAGCTCGTCGATGACCGACTTCCACAGCCTCGGCCGCCGCCCCGACCAGCGGATGCGCACGCCGAGCTCGTCCATCTCGTCGATCCGGCGGCGGATGGTGAGGCGGTTGAACGCCATCAGCCAGCGCACCTCCTCCGGCGAGCGACGCCAGTTCTCGGTGGAGAACGCGTACGCCGAGATGTGCGTGACGCCGATCTGCACCGCGCCCTCGACCACGTCGAACAGCGACTTCTCACCGACCTCGTGGCCCTCGGTGCGCGACATCCCGCGCTGCTTGGCCCAGCGGCCGTTGCCGTCCATCACGATCGCGACGTGCTTGGGCACCAGTTCGGCCGGGATCTTCGGAGGCAGCGCGCCGTCCTTGTGCGCCTTGGGTTCCCGATACGTGCGGGGGTCCCGGGGGCCGCGCGACCGCGCCGCGCTCTCGGCCGGGTTCGACTTTCTGAGCAGTGCCATCCGTCGTCTCTCGCGTCTCTCGTTACGGGCTTTGTCGTTACCGCGGCTACCGCTCGACCAACCGCAGCGACCGCAGACCACGCTCCAGGTGCCACTGCAGGTACGCCGCGACCAGCCCGCTGGCCTCGCGCCGGTGCCGCTGCTCACTCGCGTCCGCGCTCTCCCACTCCCCGGCCAGCAGCGCGCCGAGCAGTTCCACGGTCGCCTGCTGCGGCACCGCGGAACCGCCCGGCTTGCAGGCCGGGCAGACCACGCCGCCGGCCGGCAGCGAGAAGAAGCGCCACGGCGTCCCCTCCGCCGGCTCGTTCCCGCAGCCCGCGCAGTCGCGGAAGGACGGGGCGTAACCGGCGATCGCGAGGGAGCGCAGGATGAACGCGTCGAGCACCAGGCCCGGCACGTGCTCCCCGGCCGTGAGCGCACGCAGCGCGCCGAGCAGCAGCAGGTACTGCTGCAGCGCGGGCTCGCCCTCCTCGGTCAGCCGCTCGGCGGTCTCCAGCATCGCCGTCCCGGCCGTGTACCGGCCGTAGTCCGCGACGACGGTCCCGCCGTACGGGACGATCGTCTCGGCCTGCGTGATCATCCCGAGCGCGCGGTTGTGCTGCTCGAAGGTCTGGAAGTCCACGTGCGCGAAGGGTTCGAGCCGTGCGCCGAACTTCGAGGTCGTCCGGCGCACGCCCTTGGCCACCAGACGCATCCGGCCGCGTTCGCGGGTGAGTATCGTGATGATGCGATCCGCCTCGCCCAGCTTCTGGGCGCGCAGCACGATCCCGTCGTCACGATGAAGGCTCACCTGCCCATTCTCGCAGACGCGCGGCCGTCGGCGGGTGCCCGCGGCCGCTACCTGCACAGCACCTTCACCTTCGGGTCGCCGGGACCGTTGCCGCGGCCGGCGCCGGACGGGCTCAGCGCTGCTGCGCGGCCTGTTCGACCTGGGCGATGACGCCCTGGCTGTGCGCCTGGGTCATGCCGAGGGCGGCGGCGGTGCCGTTGACGACGCTGCGCTCGAGGTCGGTCAGCGGGCCGTCGGCCAGCGCGGTCTTCACGGCCGCGCGCAGCAGGTTCTCCTTGCCCTGGTCGGCGAGCTGGCCAGCGAGGGTGGACAGCAGCGGGTTCAGGTCGCCCGGCACGACGTCGAGGTCGGCGCTGAGCGTCGCGTCCGTGTACGTGGCCAGGCCGGCGCGCTGCACCTCGCTCACCGCGATCTCGCGGGCCGCCGGGGATTGCATGGAGCCGGTGCGCAGGACGTGCACGAGGACGCCGCGCACGCCGTCGAGCAGCAGCGCGGACAGCTGGGTGCTGGTGGGCCGGGCCAGCGCCCGCATCGTGAACCTGCCCTGGCACACGTCGCAGCACACGTGCTCGTTGACCACGCCGCCGACCGGGAACAGCGGTATGTAGTAGAGCCGGAACCACTTGCGGCCCTGCTTGTGCTGGTAGGGCCGGTCGCCGCCGCAGTTCGGGCAGAAGAACATCCCCTTGTCCAGCAGCTTGTACCGGACCTTGAAACCCCAGATGATGAAGAACACTGAATTACCCCTCGGAATGCGGCCTGATTGCGGAGTCGACCGATCCGACGGCGTCGTTGAAACGACGGTGCCCCGTGTGTACCGACGGAGTCGACGAGCCGGAGCTGGCGAATCACACCCTTGAGATGCGATCCGCCACCGTCCGGCTGCCGGAATCGTAGTACAAGTCAGCCGCCGTGCCGACGGCTTGGCCGCGGCGCGGCTACCGCAGCGCCCGGTTGACCGCGGAGACCACGGCCTTCAGCGAGGCGGTGACGATGTTCGCGTCCATGCCCACGCCCCACAGCACCCGGCCGTTGACCGCGCACTCCACGTACGCCGCCGCGCTCGCGTCCCCGCCCGAGGACAGCGCGTGCTCCGCGTAGTCCAGGAAGCGCAGGTCCACCTGCAGCTGCTGCGTCAGGGCATTGACGAAGGCGTCGATCGGGCCGTTGCCGGCCGAGACCACCGTGCTCGGCTCGCCGTCCATGACCAGGTCCACGCTGAGCCCGTCCTTGCCGTCCAGCGTCGAGTCCGAGCGGTAGCCGGTCAGCTGGAAGCGGCCCCACGGCTCGTCCGGGGTCGGCAGGTACTCGTTGGCGAACGCCGACCAGATCGCGGCCGGGGCGACCTCGCCGCCCTCCGCGTCGGTCTTCGACTGGATGATCCCGGAGAACTCGATCTGCAGCCGCCGCGGCAGGTCCAGCTGGTGGTCGTTCTTCAGCACGTACGCCACGCCGCCCTTGCCGGACTGCGAGTTGACCCGGATGACCGCCTCGTAGGTGCGGCCGACGTCCTTCGGGTCGATCGGCAGGTAGGGCACCGCCCACGGGATCTCGTCCACGGTCGCGCCCGCGGCCTTCGCGTCCCGCTCCAGGTGCTCGAAGCCCTTCTTGATCGCGTCCTGGTGCGAGCCGGAGAACGCGGTGTACACCAGGTCGCCGCCGTAGGGGTGGCGCGGGTGGACCGGCAGCTGGTTGCAGTACTCGACGGTGCGCCGGACCTCGTCGATGTCGGAGAAGTCGATCTGCGGGTCGATGCCCTGCGAGAACAGGTTCAGGCCCAGGGTGACCAGGCATACGTTGCCGGTGCGCTCGCCGTTGCCGAACAGGCAGCCCTCGATCCGGTCGGCCCCGGCCATGTAGCCCAGCTCGGCGGCGGCCACCGCGGTGCCCCGGTCGTTGTGCGGGTGCAGCGAGAGCACGATGCCCTCGCGGTACTTCAGGTTCCGGTTCATCCATTCGATCGAGTCGGCGTAGACGTTCGGCGTGGCCATCTCGACCGTCGCGGGCAGGTTGATGATCACCTTGCGCTCGGGGGTGGGCCGCCAGACGTCGTTCACCGCGTCGCAGACCTCGACGGCGTACTCCAGCTCGGTGCCGGTGTACGACTCGGGGGAGTACTCGAAGTAGATCTCGGTCTCCGGGTACTGATCCGCGAACTTCCTGCACAGCTGCGCGCCGTTGACCGCGATCTGCTTGATCCCGGCCCGGTCCTGCTCGAACACGACGCGCCGCTGCAGCGTCGAGGTCGAGTTGTACAGGTGCACGATCGCCTGCTTCGCGCCGGCCACCGACTCGAAGGTGCGCTCGATCAGGTGCTCGCGGGCCTGGGTCAGCACCTGGATGACGACGTCGTCCGGGATCCGGTTCTCCTCGATGATCTGCCGGACGAAGTCGAAGTCGGTCTGCGAGGCGGCCGGGAAGCCGACCTCGATCTCCTTATAGCCCATGGCCACCAGCAGCTCGAACATCTTCAGCTTGCGGGCCGGGCTCATCGGGTCGATCAGCGCCTGGTTGCCGTCCCGCAGGTCCACCGCGCACCAGCGCGGCGCGGCCGTGATCACCGCGGCGGGCCACGTGCGGTCCGGCAGGTCGATCGGTGCGAAGGGAGCGTACTTGCCGATGGGCATCGAGCTCGGGCGCTGCGGGGAGGCGGTGTGGTACTGGCTCGCGGACTGCGCGGTCATTTCTCGGATCTCCATCCGTACGGGGCGTCTTCAAGGGGACGTTCGGGGGAGTGGAGACCGGCGGGGCCGTCAGATTGGCCTGGCCTGGGGCTGAAAAGCTGCAGCACCGTCTCCGCGACGAGGGTGCCGGTCTGGTTGGTTACAGACCCTCGCCGCGGCAGATAAGAAGCAGCTGTCCGCGCATAGTGGAATTCACCGTACCACGCGTTCCCTGGGACGCTGTAAATCTCAGGGTTCCTCGGGGTCTCGTCGGTTGCCCGGCGAGGGTCCCCGTCTGATCCCGATTGATGCCGGGGGCGGGGTTGACGTTTCACGGCCACCTGCCACGCAGTGCGTGGTCTTCCGGTCGGCTCCGCGTCCGTTTACCGTCTCCGAGCCACTCCCGGCGACGTGTGCCGCGAGCGCGGCGAGATTGCGTGCGGCGTTGTGGTCCCGGTCCAGGACTAGGCCGCAGGTGGTGCATTTGAAGGTGCGTTGAGCCAGGGACAGCTTGGGTTTCACTGTCCCGCAGCCGCTGCACGTCTTGCTGCTGGGATACCAGCGGCCCGCCACTATGAGCCGACCACTGTTCCACTCCGCCTTGTAGGTCAGTTGGCGGCGGATCGCACCGAATCCGACATCCTGGATCTGCCGAGCCAGCTTCCGATTGCGCAACATCCCGGCGACGTGCAGGTCTTCGATGACGATCGTGCTGTACTCGTGGGCGAGAGTCGTGGTCAGTTTATGGATTGCATCGCGCCGCTGATACGTGACCTTTTGATGGACCTTGTTACGCTTGGCGTTTGCACGCAGCCACCGGTTCGAGGCCTGCTGCCCGGTTCGCTTGTCTGGGCCCCGGCGCCGGGAGACGGTGCGCGAGGCGCGCGCGAGCTTCCGACGTGCCGCCTCGTAATGCCGAGGGTTGTCGATCATCGTTCCGTCGGACAGGACCGCGAGATGCGTCACTCCCAGGTCTACGCCGACTACTGCATCCAGTCGACGCGGGGTCTTGGCTGAATGCACGGTCTCGACGGTGAACGCCACGAACCAGCGGCCATGCTCGAACCGGCAGTTCGCCGAGAGGATCCGCGCGTTTCCGGCGCCGAGCTTGCGTTCCAGCTTCCTGGTCGACTCGTGCGTCTTGATCGACCCGAGGCGCGGCAGAGTTACATGCCTACGGTCCGCTTCCAGCCGGATGGTTCCGGTGCTAAACCGCACGGAGAGCGTCCTGGCACGTTTGGTCTTGAAGCGCGGAAACCCCACCGGGCGACCAGTGCGGCCGCCTTTGCGCGAGTCTGACCAGCGCTTCAGCCCTTTGGCGAGTTGGTCGAGGCCGGTGTTGAATGCTTCCTTCGAGCAAGCGTTCCACCAGGGGGCAGCCTGAGGCTTCGCCCGATTCCATGCCCTACGTAGTGCCGGAAGCGACCAGTCCAGCGTGGGAGTGAGATCTCTCTCGGCAATGCCGTAGGTGCGTTCGGCATCACGCTGGGCGAGATTCGCCTTCACCACTGTCAAGCCCCAATTGAACGCCACCCGTGCGGCACCTGCATGCCGGGACAGATTCCGCGCCTGACGCGGCGTCGGATCCAACGCGAACCGATACGCCCGTATCATAACGTCAACCACCTGTGACATCGATCTAGTCTTCGAACGTCTGCTCGATGCTTCAGGTTAAGAGCCGGGCTGCGGCTCGAGCAAGGAGGCTTGCGCCCGAATGGGCGACGTCGAACCCTGGCGAAAGCTGGCGCGGTTTTGCGGTCTACCGGACATGCCGTCACATCCGAGGCAATGGCCTCACCGGAGATCGTTGAAAGCCATTGCAAGAGCCAAAACCTTTCATCCGTCACTCGCTCGGACGGAGTTCGGCCGCCGGTTTGGCGAGTCTGCCGCCATGCGCGGCCGGAACGCGGTGTGATGGACGACGTGCGCACCCTGTTCGCTCCTGCCGCCGGCCCCGCCGTCCGGTCATGGCGCCTGACCCGGGTGCAGACCTCGTGCTCCACCGACGCGCGGGACGAGCTCCCGGCCGAGCTGCTGGGGCAGATCCTGGCCTGCCAGAACGCCGCCGATCTCGCCGACCGGCCGGGGGATCCGGCGACCAGCCGGGCCGAACTGCGTTCGCTGCTGGCCCCGCCCTACCGCGGCCGCCGCTTCGTGCACCTCGCGCACGACCACTACGGCAGGCTGCTCGGTTTCGCGCGCCTGGGCATCTACAGCGCGTTCCACCGCGAGTTGGCGCACGGGGCGCTGACCGTGCACCCGGCCGCGCGTCGGCACGGCGTCGGTTCCGCGCTGATCGGCGCCCTCGCCTCGGCCGCGGCGACGAACGGCCGCGGCCGGCTCGTGCTCGACGGCCCGCGCAACGCCGCGACCGACGGCTTCGCGCGCAGCTGGGGCCTGGGTGTCGGCGGCTGCGACCTGCGTTCACGCCTCAACCTCGACACGGCCGTGCTGCACTCCCGGCTGGCCGCCGTGGTCCCGCCGCGCCGGCATGAGCAGGACGGCCATCTGCTGGCGCTGCGCTGGGCCGGCGCGTGCCCGCAATACCTGGTGGACTCGCTGATCGAGACCCTCGACTCGCTGCACGCGGACCCGACCGACCCGGCCGTCACCCCGTTCGCCGAGGCCGAGGTGCGGCACCGGGAGTTCGCGGCGTGGACGGCGGGCCTGCGCGAGTACACCGCCTGCTTGCTGGACCCGACGACCGGCCGGATGGCCGCGCTCTCGACCGCGCACACCGCCGACGGCGTGCGCGGCGAGCAGAACGAGACCGTCGTCGTGCCCGAATATCGGGGGCGGGGCCTGGCGATCCGGGTCAAGGCCTACCTTGTGCGCGAACTGCTCGACGCCGAGCCGGGGTTGCGGATACTCGACACGTACAACGCGGTCGGCAACACCCGGATGCTCGCGGTGAACCGGCGCCTCGGCTTCGAACCCGTGGACACCCACGCCGCCTGGACCATGGCAGTCCGGTAGCTCTCGCAGGCCCGCTCGCGCGACTGGTCGCTGATGGGCGCGGGCCGGGTTCCGAGGCGGTTGTACGGTCGGCTCTCGGAGGTGGGGCGCAATCCAGATGCCGCGCTATTCGACCGTCACGCTCTTCGCCAGGTTCCTTGGCTTGTCGATGTCGCGGCCGAGGGCGAGCGCGGCGTGGTAGGCGAACAGCTGCATCGGGATGCCGAGCAGGATCGGGTCGAGTTCGGGTTCGCTGCGCGGCACCAGGATCTGGTCCTGCGCGAGGTTCGGGTCCTCCGGCGCCGAGTGCCCGATCATCAGCACACTGCCTTGCCGCGCGCGGATCTCGCGGAGCGTGCTGAGGTTCTTCTCGCGCAGCTCGTCGTCCGGCACCACGGCCAGCGTCGGCAGCTCGGGGCCGATCAGCGCGAGCGGGCCGTGCTTGAGCTCGCTGGCCGGGTACGCCTCGGCGTGGATGTATGACAGTTCCTTGAGTTTCTGCGCGCCCTCGCGGGCGGTGGGCCAGCCGCGTACCCGGCCGACGAACATCAGGCTCTCGTGCTGCGCGTAGCGTCGGGCGAGCCCGGCGATGTGCTCCTCGTCGTCGAGCACCTGCTGGATCTTGTCGGGCAGGGCGCGCAGAGCGTCGGCGATGCGGCGGCCGTCTGCGGGAGAGAGGTCGTGTACGCGGCCGAAGTGCAGCGCGATCAGCGCGAACGCGACGGCGGTGCAGGTGAAGCTCTTGGTGGAGGTCACCGAGATCTCCGGCCCCGCGTGCAGGTAGACGCCGCCGGAGCACTCCCGGGCGATCGCGCTGCCGACCGTGTTGACCACCCCGAGCGTCGTCCCGCCCTTGCGGTTGATCTCGTGCACGGCGGCGAGCGTGTCGTAGGTCTCGCCGGACTGGCTGACCGCGATGTACAGCGTGTCGGACTCGATGACCGGATTGCGGTAGCGGAACTCGGAGGCGGGCTCGGCGTGCGCCGGGATCCGGGCCAGCTCCTCGATCAGCTGCGCGCCGATCTCGCCCGCGTAGTACGCCGAGCCGCAGCCGAGGACCTTCACTCGGCGGAAGTCCCGGGCCTCGCGCGCCGTCAGGTTGAGCCCGCCGAGGTGCGCGGTGGCGAAGCGCTCGTCGAGCCGGCCGGAGAGGGTGCGCAGCAGGGCGGCGGGCTGCTCGTGGATCTCCTTGCCCAGGAAGTGCCGATGTCCGCCGGTGTCGTAGTCGGCCGCGTCGGCCTCCGTCGTCGCGGGCTGCTTGGCCACGGCCCGCGCGTCGAGGGTGAAGGTGGAGAAGCCGTCCGCGCGTACGGTCGCGAGTTCGCCGTCATCGAGGTGCACCACCTGTCGCGTGTAGCGCACGACCGATGCGACGTCCGACGCGACGAACATCTCCTTCTCGCCGATGCCGAGCACGACCGGGCTGCCGTTGCGCGCGACGACGACGCGGTCGGGCCGCTCGGCGTCGAGCACGGCGATGCCGTAGGTCCCGACGACCTGGCTCAGCGCGCCGCGCACCGCGGCCTCAAGGTCCTGCCCCGCGGCGGACTGCTCGGCGATCAGGTGGACGAGCACCTCGGAGTCGGTGTCCGAGGCGAACACGACGCCGCTCGCCTCCAGCTTGGCGCGCAGGTCCTGGGCGTTCTCGATGATCCCGTTGTGCACGATCGCGAAGCGGTTGGCGGCGTCGAGGTGCGGGTGCGCGTTGGCGTCGCTGGGCTCGCCGTGCGTAGCCCAGCGGGTGTGCCCGATGCCGGTCGTGCCGCGGAACCTGGCGGGCACGGCGGCGGCCAGATCGGCGATGCGGCCCTGCTTCTTGCAGAGGCGGAGGGTCGCGCCGGCGCCCTTGCCGTTCTCCGCCGCCGCCTTCTTGGCCTGCTTCGCCGCGACCGCGATCCCCGCCGAGTCATAGCCGCGGTACTCGAGCCTGGCCAGCCCGTCCAACAGGATCGGCGCCGCGTCCTGCGCCCCTACGTAAGCGACGATGCCGCACATCTGTCTGCCCTCTTCCGTTCGTGGCTCATCCGTACACCAGGCGCCGCAGCTGCCGGGCCGTGAGCTCGGGCGCGGCCACCGGCCGTTCCCGCAGCTCGGCCAGGATCCGCTCGAAGATCGGATCGTTCGTCAGCCCGCGTGCCTGCAACTCCCGGTGCCGCCGTCGCACGTAGTCCTCGACGCTCTCGTGGAAGTACGCCTTCACGTCCGCGATCACCCGCGCCGCGCTCCCCGCAGGCAGCCCGGTGGTGCGCATGACGTGGTGCAGGAGGTCGTCGTGAGAAGGCATGGAGGACGGCACGGGAAACGACGTTAGCCAGGGGAGGTGTGCTAGGCCCAGATTCCTGCCCGGAATCGGGCAGGAATTCCACCAGATGGCTGCGCGTGCTTCAGAGCCGCCGCCGAACGTCCGCTTCCAGCCTCCCCGCCAACCCCGTCAACGTCGCACGCTCCTTCGTCGACAAGGACGCCAACAGTTCGGTCTCCCGCCTCAGCACCGCGTCCACCGACTGCTCGATCAGTTCGCGGCCGGCCGCCGTGAGCGTGACGAGGACCGAGTGGCGCGCCGCGGCTCCGGCGCTGCGCTCGATGAGGCCTCCACGCTCGGCTTTCGCGAGGCGCTGGGAGATCGCGCCGGCCGTGACCAGGGCGCGTTTCGCGATCTCGCCCGAGGTCAGCGCGTACGGCGGTCCTGATCTGCGCAGGACGGAGAGCAGATCCAGGGTCGCGGCGTCGATGCCCTGCGCGCGCAGCACGCGCGCCCGGTCGTCGGTGAAGAGTTTGGCCAGCCGCAGGATCGGGGTAACGATCTCGATCGAGTCGGTCGGCATGCCGGGGCGCTCGCGTCGCCAGGCCTGGGCGATCTCGCTGGCGGTGGGCGGCGGGTCATCCGGCGCGGTGGGCGGCAATGGCGGGCCCTCCTGGTATTATTTAGGCCTAAAGTTCATTGCTCACCATAGCAGTCGGACAGCAAGAGGGGACGGGGACATGGCGCGCATCATCGTGGTCACCGGGGGCGGCAGCGGGATCGGGCGGGCGATCGCGGCCAGGTTCGCGGCCGACGGGGACCGGGTCTACATCACCGGACGCACCGAGGACACCGTCGCGCGGGCGGCGGAGGCGCTCGACGCCAGCCACTCCGGCGAGGTCATCGGCGTGGTCTGCGACTCCACCAAGCCGCGCGACGTGGCGATGCTGGCGGACGAGGTGGACGAGCACGTCGACGTGCTGGTCAACGCGTCCGGCGGCCTGGTCGCCGCGAAGCCCGACGACGATCCGCTGGAGGAGCTGCGCGGCACCTGGAACGCCTACCTCGGGCAGAACGTGCTCGGCGCGGTGCTCACCACGGCCGCGCTGCGCGACCTGCTCGGCCCGCGCAGCGCGATCATCAGCCTCGGCTCGATCGGCGCCGAGCGACGCGGCGGCGCCTACGGAGCGGCCAAGGCGGCGCTCGCGGCGTGGAGCGCGGGCTTGTCAGCGGAGCTCGGCCCGAGCGGCGTCACCGTGAACGTCGTGTCGCCCGGCTACATCGCCGGCACGGACTTCTTCCAGGGCGCGATGACCGAGGCGCGGCACGAGATGCTCGTCGGCGAGACGCACGACAAGCGGCCGGGCAGCCCGGAGGACGTCGCGGAACTCGTCTTCTTCCTCGCCTCGCCCGGCGCGCGGCACATCACCGGGCAGACCCTGCACATCAACGGCGGGGCGTTCACCACGCGGTGAGTCGGCTGGAGGACTGACGGGCGTCAGAACCCGAGCCGCTGCAGCTGCTTCGGGTCGCGCTGCCAGTCCTTGGCGACCTTCACGTGCAGGTCGAGGAAAATCGGCGTACCGAGCAGCGCCTCGATCTGCTGACGCGCCTGGGTGCCGACCTCGCGCAGCCGCGAACCGCCGGTGCCGATGACGATCGACTTCTGGCTCGAACGCTCCACGTACAGCGTCGCGTGCACGTCGAGCAGCGGCTTGTCCTTCGGCCGGTCCTTGCGCGGATTCATCTCCTCGACGGTGACGGCCAGCGAGTGCGGCAGCTCGTCGCGCACGCCCTCCAGCGCGGCCTCGCGGATCAGCTCGGCGACCATGACCAGCTCGGGCTCGTCGGTCAGCTCGCCGCCCGGGTAGAGCGGCGGGGACTGCGGCAGCTGCTCGACCAGCAGGTCGGCCAGCAGGCCCACCTGGGAGTCGGCGACGGCGCTGACCGGGACGATCTGCGCCCACTCGATCCCGACCTCCTTGCCGAGCTCGAGCACCGCGAGCAGCTGCTCGCCGACGGCCTGCTTGCCCATCGTGTCCGTCTTGGTGACGACCGCGACCTTGGGCGTGCGCCGCACCTGGGCCAGCTGCGTCGCGATGTACCGGTCGCCGGGCCCGATCTCCTGGTTGGCCGGGATGCAGAAGCCGATGACGTCCACCTCGGCCCAGGTCGCGCGCACCTGCTCGTTGAGCCGCTCGCCGAGCAGCGTGCGCGGCCGGTGCAGCCCGGGGGTGTCCACGAGCACGAGCTGCGCGTCCGCCCGGTGCACGATCCCGCGCACGGTGTGCCGGGTGGTCTGCGGCTTGCCCGAGGTGATCGCGATCTTGGCGCCGACCAGCGCGTTCGTCAGCGTGGACTTGCCCGCGTTCGGCCGCCCGACGAAGCAGGCGAAGCCCGCGCGGTAGTCCTCGGGGATGTCCAGGTACGAGGTCGGCGTCGCCGCGCCCGCCCCCTCCGGCGCCCGCCCCACCGCGGTGGGCGCGGGTTCCGAGGCCCGGACCTCCTCGGACGTCGTCCGCCGCTCCGCCTTCGCGATCGACTGCCGCTTGCGCCGCTCCGAGTTCTCCACTTCCTCGGCCTTGCGCGCCCGGTTGTTGCGCGCCGCGTTCCGGCTCGCCTGGGACGCGGCGGGCTTCGGGGACGCCGCGGACTTCCGGGGCTGGGACGAGGAGGACGTGCGGCGCGGCTCGGTCATTTGCCCATTGTCTCAGACCGGTTCAGGCACGACGAACCTCGACGAGTTCGAGCATGCTCTCCAGGCCCTTGAAGTCGTCGACGTTCGCGGTGTACAGCGGCAAGCTGTTCGCGACCGCGGTCGCGGCGATCATCAGGTCGTTCTTGCGCGGCTTCGGATTGCGGCCGATGGCGACGGTCAGGCCGACAAGGGCGTTGAACGCATTCGCCGCCTTACCTTCGAAAGGCAGTGGATCGAAGTTGGCGCCGATGCTCAGCAGCTTGGTGATGCGCGCTGACCGCTCAGCCACGCCCCTTGCCATGTGCACCCCCATCATGAGCTCTGCGACAGTGATCGCGCAGATCTCGGAGACGATCGGCAACCGCTCTTCCGGGATGTCTTCGATGTCGATCAAAGTACAGGTATCAAGCAAACCGGCAGGCCGCGGATCAGGCATAGTCTTCGTCGCGGATTCTGTCGTCGTCACCGAAGAACTCTTCGATATCGGCGCGCATCGCCGCGTAGTCCACCCGGGGATGTCCCGCGAAGAGACGCTTGAGCTCGGCTGTCGGCACGCCTCGGCGGCGTGGCGCCTCAAGCGGGCGCAATTCCGCAATGGGCACGCCGTTACGAGTGATGGTGATGGTCTCGCCAGCTTCGACGGCATCCATCACAGCCGCACTCTCATTGCGAAGCTCGCGCTGTGTAATGGTACGACCCGCGGCAGGGCGGGCCAGCGGGGTTCGGCTCATAAACGCAGCGTAGCACGGCTTGCAAGCCGTGCTACGCAAAATATTTTGTGCTACGCGCGGAATTACCGTCCCCGCAGCTCCCGGTACCGCGCCACCAGCGCGTTGGTGGACGAGTCGTGCGCCTCGGCGACCGGGGAGTGCCCGGCCTCGAGCTCCGGCTCGATCTTCTTCGCCAGGACCTTGCCGAGCTCCACGCCCCACTGGTCGAAGGAGTTGATGTTCCAGACCGCGCCCTGGGTGAAGACCTTGTGCTCGTACAGGGCGACGAGCTGGCCGAGCACCGACGGGGTCAGCTTCGGAGCGATGATCGTGCTGGTCGGGTGGTTGCCCTTGAACACGCGGTGCGGCACGATCGGCGCGGCGGTGCCCTCGGCCTCGACCTGCTCCTTGGTCTTTCCGAAGGCCAGGGCCTCGGCCTGGGCCAGGAGGCTGGCCGTCAGCATGTCGTGGTGCGCGCCGCGCGGGTCGGCGGCGGGGGTGACCGGCTCGGCGAAGCCGATGAAGTCGGCCGGGATGATCTTCGTGCCCTGATGGATGAGCTGGTAGTACGCGTGCTGGCCGTTGGTGCCCGGGGTGCCCCAGACGATCGGGCCGGTCTGCCAGTCCACCGGACGCCCGTCGCGCTGCACGGACTTGCCGTTGGACTCCATGTCCAGCTGCTGCAGGTACGCGGAGAACTTCGACAGGTAGTTCGAGTACGGCAGCACGGCGTGCGTCTGCGCGTCGAAGAAGGAGCCGTACCAGACGCCGAGCAGGCCGAGCAGCGCCGGGACGTTCTCCTTGAGCGGCGTGTTCCTGAAGTGCTCGTCCACGGTGTGGAGGCCGGCCAGCATCTCCTGGAAGCGCTCCGGGCCGATGGCGACCATCAGCGAGAGGCCGATCGCCGAGTAGTACGAGTAGCGGCCGCCGACCCAGTTCCAGAAGCCGAACATGTTGTCGGTGTCGATGCCGAACTTCGCCACCTCGACGGCGTTCGTCGACACGGCCACGAAGTGCTTCTCAACGATTGAAGTGCCCCCGGCGGCATCGCCGCCCAGCGCGTCCAGCACCCACGCCCTGGCCGACGTGGCGTTGGTGATCGTCTCGACCGTCGTGAAGGTCTTCGAGGAGATGACGAACAGCGTCTCGGCCGCGGCCAGGTCGCGGGTCGCCTCGTACAGGTCCGCGCCGTCCACGTTGGAGACGAAACGGAACGTCAGGTCGCGCCGCGAGTACTCCTTGAGCGCCTCGTACGCCATCGCCGGGCCCAGGTCAGAGCCGCCGATGCCGATGTTGACGATGTTCCTGATCCGCTCCCCGGTCGCGCCCTTCCACTCGCCCGAGCGCACCTTCTCGGCGAACGAGGACATCCGGTCGAGCACCTCGTGCACGCCCGGCACCACGTCCTCGCCGTCCACCTCGATCCGCTCGCCGCGCGGCGCGCGCAGGGCCACGTGAAGCACGGCGCGGTCCTCGGTCACGTTGATCTTCTCGCCGGCGAACATCGCGTCGCGCAGCGGCTCCACCCCGCGCGCCGCCGCGAGCTCGAGCAGCAGGCTGAGGGTCTCATCGGTGATCAACTGCTTGGAGAAGTCCACGGTCAGGTCGCCCACGCTCAGCGTGTGGCGCCCGGCGCGCCCCGGATCGGCGGCGAACAGCTCACGCAGGTGCGTCTCGCCGAACGCCTCCCGGTGCTTGGTGAGCGCCTGCCACTGCGCGGTTTCGGTCAGCTGCTGCGTCATAATCGACGGCTCCTCGGCGTGTTCCACGACATCAGTTCCGTTATCGGCATCAACCTAACACCGGGCCGTGCGCGGGGTGTTCCGGGACGCCGAGACGCTCGCCGCGACCGACCGCACTACCCTGCTGACCATGAGCCAGCCACCGCCGGAGCCGCCGCGCCGCAAGATCCTCGTGGTCGAGGACGAGCCCACCCTGGCCGACGCGGTGCTCGCGCGGCTGAACGCGGCGGGCTTCGACACGGCCTACGCCGCCACCGGGCCCGCCGCGCTGGCCGCCGCGCGCGAGCAGAAGCCGGACGCGCTGGTGCTCGACGTGATGCTGCCGGGCTTCGACGGGCTCGAGGTCTGCCGCCGGATCCAGGCCGAGCAGCCCGTTCCGGTGCTGATGCTCACCGCGCGCGACGCCGAGTCGGACCTGCTCGCCGGGCTCGGCGCGGGCGCCGACGACTATCTGACCAAGCCCTTCTCCATGCGGGAGCTGATCGCCCGGATCACGGCCCTGCTGCGCCGGGTCGACCTGATCCGGGCCCAGGCCCTGAAGGTCAGCGCGGAGGACGCCGAGGACCTGGATCCCGGCGCGCCGCTCGAGCTCGGCTCGCCGGAGCACCCGCTGAGCGTGGACCGGGCCAGGCGCCGGGTCCGCGCGGACGGCGCCGAGGTGCATCTGACGCCGATCGAGTTCGACCTGCTGCTCAGCCTCGCCCGCCGCCCGGGCCAGGTCGTCTCCCGGCAGGCGCTGCTCGCCGAGGTCTGGGACTGGGCCGACGCCTCCGGCACCCGGACCGTCGACTCCCATGTCAAGGCCCTGCGGAAGAAGATCGGCGCCGGGCGGATCCGCACCGTGCACGGCGTGGGCTACTCGCTGGAGACCGGACTCGAGGCGAACGCGCCGTGAAGCACCTTCGACGTCTGCGGGACCTGGACCTGCGCGGCGACCGGGCCATGTCCGAGCGGGTGACGCGGCTGCGCGAGGTGCAGCCGCTCGACCGGCTCTCCTCGCTGCGGATCAAGCTCGGCGTGCTGGTGGCCGTGTCGACCGGCTTCTCCGCCGGCTTCTCCGCCATCGGGGTCACGCTCGGCATCGAGGCGCGCTACGTGGTCACGGTGGCGGTCCTCGCCTCGCTGCTGGTCGTGCAGATCCTGGCGCACGGGATGATCGCGCCGCTGCGTTCGATGGCCGCCGCCGCCTCCTCGATGGCGCACGGCGACTACTCCAGACGAGTGCGGGCCACGTCGCGTGACGAGGTAGGCCGTTTGGCCGTCGTGTTCAACCAGATGGCCGCGGACCTCGAAGCCGCCGACCGGGCCAGGCGCGAGCTGATCGCCAACGTCTCGCACGAGCTGCGCACCCCGATCTCGGCGCTGCGCGCGGTGCTGGAGAACGTGGTGGACGGCGTGACCGAGCCGGACGGCGCCGCGGTCAAGGCCGCGCTCGCCCAGACCGAGCGGCTCGGCCTGCTCGTCGAGGAGCTGCTCGACCTGTCCCGGCTCGAGGCGGGCGCGGTGCCGCTTGACGTGTCCGAGTTCGCCGTCGAACCCTTCCTCGCCGAGGTGGTGCTGCAGGCGCAGACCGCGGGCCGGCCGGTGCGCTACCAGCTCGACGTGCGTCCGCGAGACCTGCTCGCCCGCGCCGACGCCGGACGGCTGCACCAGGTCGTGGCCAACCTCGTGGACAACGCCGCGAAGCACTCGCCCTCGGACGGCCTGGTCCAGGTCTCAGCGCTGCGCACGTACGAGGGCATGCTGCGCATCGAGGTGGCCGACGAGGGCCCGGGCATTCCGGAGCCCGAGCGCACCCGGGTGTTCGAACGCTTCACCCGCGGCTCGACCGGGCAGACCGAGCCGGGTGGCGGAACGGGCCTCGGCCTGGCGATCGCGCGCTGGGCGGTTCAGCTGCACGGCGGAACGATCGAAGTGATGCCATCTGAACGGGGCGCTCGCATCCGACTCGAGCTCCCCGCCGAGCCCACTGGTGCCCCCGATGCATCAACTGTGGAGTCCACGTCGGAATAGTCATCCTGAGCTACGGCATTATCCTCAGTAAGGGTGGTTCAGGTCCCGAGTTAGTGTGACTCTCGTCGCGTTGGCCGGTGCGAACTGCGATTCGCAACGAAAAGCGCGTAGCCTGGGCTACCGCTGCCCGCTGTGAGAGAGGAACCGCTCGGGCCCGCGACGCGGATCCCTCGGCTCCCGCCCTTCCCCGGGCGGTTGAGCAGTCCCCACGCGGATCTATCGAAGCGGAAGAGGGCGGAAACCGCCGTGTCGCCACAGTCCACACCGACGACGTCTCAGTCAACCCCGGCCCCGGCAGGCGGAGAGACGCCTCCCGGTGAGTTGGCCCAGTTCGGACCCAACGAATGGCTGGTCGACGAGATCTACCAGCAGTACCTGCACGACCCGGAGTCGGTCGACAAGGCCTGGTGGGATTTCTTCAACGACTACCAGCCGGCCGCCTCAGCGGCAGGAAATCGGGCAAGCGACGACTACCAGGCAGCCGCGTCGGGCGTAAGCAACGGCACGTCGTCGGCCGCGGTCCCAGCGCAGGCGCCGACGACCACCCCCGCCCCCGCCGAGCCGCTGGCCAAGCCGGTCGCGGTGCCCGGCAGCCAGGCGCCGGTCGCCCAGGTGGCCGCGGGCGTGGCCCCGGCCGTGGCCGCCCGCGCCGCGGAGGCCGAGCCGACCGCGCTCTCGCCGAAGCCGACCCCGCAGGCCGTCGCCCCGACCGGCGGCGTGCCCAGGGACGCGGCGATCACCGCGCCGCCCACCGCCTCCACGCCGACCGGCGGGGGAGCGGCGACGACCGTGCTCAAGGGCCCGGCCGCGCGGCTGATCGTCAACATGAACGCCTCGCTCGAGGTGCCGACCGCGACCTCGGTGCGCGCCGTCCCGGCGAAGCTGCTGATCGACAACCGGGTGGTCATCAACAACCACCTCAAGCGGGCCCGCGGCGGCAAGGTCTCCTTCACCCACCTGATCGGCTACGCCATGGTCCAGGCGACCAAGGCGATCCCGGCGATGAACGCCTCGTTCGCCGAGGTGGACGGCAAGCCCGCGCTGGTCACCCCCGAGCACATCAACTTCGGCCTGGCCATCGACCTGCAGAAGCCGGACGGCTCGCGCACCCTCGTGGTGCCCTCCATCAAGGCCGCCGAGCTGATGGACTTCCGTGAGTTCTGGCAGGCCTACGAGGACCTGGTCCGCAAGGCGCGCAACAACAAGCTGACGGCGGACGACTTCGCCGGCACCACGATCTCGCTGACCAACCCCGGCGGCATCGGCACCGTGCACTCCGTGCCGCGGCTGATGAAGGGCCAGGGCACGATCATCGGCGTCGGCGCGATGGAGTATCCGGCCGAATACCAGGGCGCGAGCCAGGAGACGCTCAACCGGCTGGCCGTCAGCAAGATCATGACCATGACGTCCACGTACGACCACCGGGTCATCCAGGGCGCGCAGTCCGGCGAGTACCTCAAGGCGATCCACCAGCTGCTGCTGGGCGCCGACGACTTCTTCGACCGGGTCTTCGAGTCGCTGCGCATCCCCTACGAGCCGGTGCGCTGGGTGCAGGACATCCCGGCCACGCACGAGAACGACATCAACAAGACCGCGCGCGTGCTGGAGCTGATCGACTCCTACCGCACCCGCGGCCACCTGATGGCCGACACCGACCCGCTCGAGTACAAGCAGCGCCGGCACCCGGACCTCGACGTGGTCGAGCACGGGCTGACCCTGTGGGACCTCGAGCGCGACTTCGCCACCGGCGGCTTCGGCGGAAAGCCGATCATGAAGCTGCGCGACATCCTCGGCGTGCTGCGCGACTCGTACTGCCGCACCGTCGGCATCGAGTACATGCACATCCAGGACCCGGCGCAGCGCAAGTGGATCCAGGCCAAGGTGGAGAACGGCAACGCCAAGCCGTCCCGCGAGGAGCAGCTGCGGATCCTCAACCGGCTCAACGCGGCCGAGGCCTTCGAGACCTTCCTCCAGGTCAAGTACGTCGGCCAGAAGCGCTTCTCGCTCGAGGGCGGCGAGTCCGCGATCGCCTCGCTCGACCAGATCATCTCCGCCGCCGCCGAGAACGGGCTCGACGAGGCCGCCATCGGCATGCCGCACCGCGGCCGCCTCAACGTGCTGACGAACATCGTGGGCAAGCCGTACGGCAAGATCTTCGACGAGTTCGAGGGCAACCTCGACCCCAAGTCGATGCACGGCTCCGGCGACGTGAAGTACCACCTCGGCACCGACGGCACCTTCACCGCCCTGAACGGCAGCCAGATCAAGGTCTCGCTGACGGCCAACCCCTCGCACCTCGAGGCGGTCGACCCGGTGCTCGAGGGCTTCGTGCGGGCCAAGCAGGACATCGTCAACAAGGCCGGCTCCGCGTTCACAGTTCTGCCCATCCTCATGCACGGCGACGCCGCGTTCGCCGGCCAGGGCGTGGTCGCCGAGACGCTGAACATGTCTCAGCTGCGCGGCTTCCGCACCGGCGGCACCATCCACCTGGTCGTCAACAACCAGGTCGGCTTCACCACCTCGCCCGCCGCCTCGCGCTCCTCGGTCTACTGCACCGACGTCGCGCGGATGGTCGAGGCGCCGATCTTCCACGTGAACGGCGACGACCCGGAGGCCTGCGTCCGGGTGGCCCAGCTGGCCTTCGAATTCCGGCAGGAGTTCAAGAAGGACGTCGTCATCGACATGGTCTGCTACCGGCGTCGCGGCCACAACGAGGGCGACGACCCGTCGATGACCCAGCCGCTGATGTACAAGCTGATCGAGGCCAAGCGCTCGGTGCGCAAGCTGTACACCGAGGGCCTGATCGGCCGCGGCGACATCACCATCGAAGAGGCCGAGGCCGCGCTCAAGGACTACCAGGCCAAGCTGGAGCAGGCCTTCGCCGAGACCAAGGACACCGGCAAGGGCGGCGCGCCGGCGGTCGAGGGCTCCGAGGCGCCGTTCCCGGTGCCGGTGGCGACCGGCGTGTCCGACGACGTGGTCAAGCGCATCGTCGAGGTGCACGTCAACCTGCCCGAGGGCTTCCAGCCGCACCAGCGGGTGCTGCCGCAGCTGCAGAAGCGCGCGCAGATGGTCAGCGACGGCACCATCGACTGGGCGATGGGCGAGACCCTGGCCTTCGGCGCGCTGCTGATGGAGGGCGTGCCGGTCCGGCTCACCGGCCAGGACTCGCGCCGCGGCACCTTCGTGCAGCGCCACCACGTGATCGTGGACCGGGCCACCGCGCGGGAGTACACGCCGCTGTCCTACCTGGCCGAGAACCAGGCCACGTACACGGTCTACGACTCGATGCTCTCCGAGTTCGCGGCCATGGGCTTCGAGTACGGCTACTCGGTCGCCCGGCCGAACGCGCTGGTGCTGTGGGAGGCCCAGTTCGGCGACTTCGGCAACGGCGCGCAGACGATCGTGGACGAGTTCATCTCGGACGGCGAGCAGAAGTGGGGCCAGCGCTCCGGCGTGGTGCTGCTGCTTCCGCACGGCTACGAGGGCCAGGGCCCGGACCACTCCTCGGCGCGGATCGAGCGCTACCTGCAGCTGTGCGCGCAGAACAACATGACGGTCGCGATGCCCTCGCTCCCGTCGTCGTACTTCCACCTGCTGCGCTGGCAGGCGCTCAACCCCGCGCACAAGCCGCTGGTCGTCTTCACCCCGAAGTCGATGCTGCGGCTCAAGGCCGCGTCCTCGAAGATCGAGGAGTTCACCGGCTCCAGCGAGTTCCGTCCGGTGATCGGCGACTCCACGGTCGCCGCGGGCGGCGTGCGCCGGGTGCTGGTCTGCTCCGGCAAGGTCTACTGGGACCTGGTGTCCTACCGCGAGAAGCACGGCATCACGGACACCGCGATCGTCCGCGCCGAGCGCCTCTACCCGCTGCCCGGCGCCGAGCTGCTGGCCGAGCTGGCCCAGTACCCGGCCGGCGCGGAGCTGCGCTGGGTCCAGGAGGAGCCGGCCAACCAGGGCGCCTGGCCGTTCATGGCCCTGCACCTGCCCGCCGAGCTCGGCGGACGCGCGCTGACCTGCATCTCGCGCCCGGGCTCGTCCTCCCCGGCGGTCGGCTCGCACAAGCGGCACGAGGTCGAGCAGCAGCGCGTGGTCGAGGAGGCCTTCGCGGAGTGAGCTAGCCCCTCGCGCTGATTCGAACGGCGTCCCCCGCCGCTTCCGTGGTTCACTCGGAAGCGGCGGGGGACGCCGTTCTTGCTGCCCGGGGGTTGCCGAGCGCCAGTTAGTTAGACAAGCTACATAGTTTGAGCTATGCTTTTTCCATGAGCATGGAACGGGACCCCCGCCCGGCGGCCGAGGCCGTCTACTGGCTTTCCGCCGCGGTGATCCGCTACACCTCGCAGCCGCGGCAGCTGAGCCTGACCGGGCTCTCCACGCTGTCGGCGTTGGAGCGGCGCGGGGCGCATCGGATCTCCGAGCTGGCCGCGCTGCAGGGCGTGGCGCAGCCGTCGATGACGGTGCTGGTCGGCTCGCTCGAGCAGGCCGGCTTCGTGGCGCGGCGGCCGGATCCGAGCGACGGGCGGGCCGTGCTGGTCTCGCTGACCGCCGAGGGCGAGCTGTTCTTGGGGGCACGTCGACGCGCCGGGGCCGAGCGGCTCTCCGAGCTCGTCGGCCGGCTCACGCCCGACGAGCTCGACGCCCTGGCCGCCGCCGTCCCCGCTCTCCTCCGCCTGCGCGAACTGCAGGAGGAGGCCATGGATTCCGGCAGCGGCGCCGGACCGAACACGAAAGTACCAGCCTCGAAAGCGAAGCGAAGCGCATGAGTAAGCGCATCAGCACGAGCAACCCACTCCCGCAAACTCCCACGACGACGACCACCGGCCACGGCCACGGCCATGCGCCGACCGCGAGCCCCTTCCGCCAGCCGAAGGCCGTCTGGGCCGTCGCCTTCGCCTGCGTCGTGTCCTTCATGGGCATCGGCCTCGTCGACCCGATCCTGCCAGCGCTCTCCAGCCAGCTGCACGCCACGCCGAGCAAGGTCGAGCTGCTGTTCACCAGCTACCTGGTGGTCACCGCCGTCGCCATGCTGGTGACGGGCTGGGTCTCCAGCCGCATCGGCGGCAAGCGAACCCTGATAGCAGGGCTCATCCTCATCGTCATCTTCAGCGCGCTGGCCGGGTCCTCGCACTCGATCAGCGAGATCATCGACTTCCGGGCGGGCTGGGGCCTGGGCAACGCGCTGTTCATCGCCACGTCCCTCGCGGTGATCGTCGGCGCGGCGTCCGGCGGCTTCAACGGCGCGATCATCCTGTACGAGACGGCGCTCGGCGTCGGCATCGCGCTCGGTCCGCTGGTCGGCGGGCTGCTCGGCGGGATCAGCTGGCGCGGGCCGTTCTTCGGTGTCACGGTGCTGATGGCCATCTCGCTCACCGCCACGCTCGTCTTCCTCGACCAGACGCCCAAGCCCACCCGCAAAATCGGCCTGACCGAGCCGCTGCGCGCGCTGCGGCACCGCGGTCTCGCCACCGTCAGCGTCGTCGCGCTCTTCTACAACTGGGCCTTCTTCACGGTGCTGGCCTACAGCCCGTTCCCGATGGACCTCGGTATCCATGAGCTCGGATTCGTCTTCACCGGCTGGGGCGTGTTCGTCGCGCTCTTCGCGGTGCTGGTCGCGCCCCGGCTCCAGGCCAGGTTCGGCACGGCGCGCACCCAGTACGTCAACTTCTTCCTGATGGCCCTCGACCTGCTGGTCATCGCGATCTGGACGGACCACAAGGCGGTCCTGATCGTCGCGGTCATCGTCTCAGGAGCCTTTATCGGCCTGAGCAATACGCTGATGACACAGGCGGTCATGCAGGTCTCGCCGGTCGACCGCTCGGTGGCCTCGGCGTCGTACGGATTCGTGCGCTTCATCGGCGGCGGCCTCGCGCCCTACTTCGCCAGTAAGCTCGCCGCGCACTACAACGTGCACGTGCCCTTCTACCTCGGCGCGGGCATGCTGCTCGTGGCCATCGGAGTGCTGGCCAGCGGACACAAGCTGATCGCGGCGGCCGACGCGGGGGAGACGGCGGTCGATGAGGAATCGGCGGAGGAGACGGGCGAGCTGATCGCGGTCAGCCTGTCGGAGTAGCCCGCTGAACGTTGAAGAGGCCGGTCCGACCCCCTTCAGGGCGCTCGATTCCAGCCGCACGCCGAACTCCGTTGTTTCCCGATCACAGAGCGCGAGTAAAATACCTGAGGTGATCCGACGTGGCCTCGAATACTCTGCCGCCCCCGGCCGTGAGCCGACGCTGCTGGACCTCTACACGCCCGACGGAGTCGCCCAGCCCCCGCTCGTCGTCTGGATCCACGGCGGCGGCTTCGTCAGCGGGGACTGGGTCGGCCTGCCGGGCACGCTCTCGCCGGGATCGATCTTCGGCGCGTTGACCGCGGCCGGGCTCGCCTGCGCCTCCATCGACTACCGGCTCGCGCCCGCCGTGCGCTATCCGGAGCCGGTGCGGGACGTGCGCGCGGCGGTCGAGTTCCTGCTGGAACGCGCGAAACGCTACGGCTACGACGCGGAACGTCTCGGCGTCTGGGGAGAGTCGGCGGGCGGTCTGCTTGCTCTCACCGCCGCGTTGACGATTCCGCGGGTGCGGGCCGTCGTCGCCTGGTATCCGGTGACCGACATCCTCGCGCTGCCGCACGAGCCGGGCGAGCAGGAGCGGGAGTCGGCGCTGCTCGGCGCGCCGGCCAAGTCCGTGCCGGAGCTGGCCGCGGAGGCGAGCCCGATCACGCACGTGACCGCCGCCGCGCCGCCGAGCTTCCTGCTGCACGGCGACGCGGACGGGCAGGTGCCGGTGGAGCAGAGCCTGCGGATGCACGAGCGGCTGCTCGACGTCGGCGCCGACTCGACCCTGCGGATCGTGCCCGGCGCCGACCACTGCTTCGAGAACTACGCCGACATTCCGGCGCTGATCAACGCGTCGGTGGATTTCCTAGGCTCGCGCCTGTAGCCGTAAACCCGTCCAGCATCAACGCTGCGGGACCGCGCATCCGTCGGGGCCGCAGACCTCGTCGCTGGTGCCGATCTCGTCCGTGCCGAGGCCCGGCACGCTCGGCAGCTTCGCCAGCTGCGGCCGGCTGCGCCAGGCCTCATCCAGCGCCTGCTTGAACACCTCGGCCGGCTGCCCGCCGGAGACTCCGAAGCGCCGGTCCAGTACGAAGAACGGCACGCCGTTCGCGCCGAGCTCCTGCGCCTCGCGCTCGTCCTGCCGCACCTCGGCCGCGTACGCCTGCGGGTCATCGAGCACCGCGTTCGCCTCGCCCCGGTCAAGCCCGGCCTCGACGGCCAGCTCAAGCAGCCGCTCGCGGCCGAAGACCGAGCGCTCCTCGGCGAAGTTGGCCTTGAAGGTGAGGTTGATCAGCTCGTTCTGCACGCCCTTGGTCTTGGCGAAGTGCAGCAGCCGATGGATGCCGAACGTGTTGCCGCTGTCCCGCGTCCCCGTCACGTAGCCAAGACCTTCAGACCGCGCGTTATCCGCAACCCGCTGATCAGCCTGCAACGCCTGCGCCTCGCTCATGCCGTACTTCTTGGCCAGCATCCCGATCACCGGCTCGGTCTTATCCTCCGGGCTGTGCGGGTCCAGCTCAAAGGACCGGAACACGACCTCAACCTCGTCCTTGTGCTCGAACTCGGAAAGCCCCTGCTCAAAGCGGGCCTTCCCGATGTAGCACCACGGACAGGCCACATCGCTCCAGATCTCGACACGCATCTTCCGGCTCCTGCTCACGCTTCCACTGGCGAAATACCTTTACGTGCTCAGCAGCCGACCGGCGCGGGTTATTCCGGCGTTTCTGGCGTGTCCGTGGGTTCGGGTTCCGGGTTGACGGTTGGTGGTTGGCCTTCCTACGTTCCGGTGTTCCGCTGCGCTCCACGCCGGACCTCGTACGGCGGTCG
>Ga0185299_10001352_pt1 | contig 48617 bp, 41 predicted proteins | sample PaiPotPPA55metaG_FD_128002 | JGI IMG/M metagenome (GOLD analysis project Ga0185299, IMG submission 128002) | Iron sulfur acid spring bacterial and archeal communities from Banff, Canada, to study Microbial Dark Matter (Phase II) - Paint Pots PPA... ... | reverse complement strand
GAAGCCAACACACGCGGCGAAGAATCAGAAAGGATTTACACCCGCGCTCCTCCAAAGCGCGTCGGGAGAGCGTTTGCCCTCTTGACAAAGACCTATCATGGAAGTCGGCAGATCATCCGTCATCACCGGATTGGTCTCTCTTATTCTCCGCGGCGGGACTCGATCCGTCCAAGTGGGTGCAAGCGGACCCGATGTGGACACCACCTGTTTATAGCGACACGCGCGCAGCGTGGACAGGTTCACTCGCCGAGCACCCGAATTTCCCGATGCGGATTGAGGCCGCAGCATATCGAGGCAAGCCCGTCTACTTCGAGTTGATAGGTCCTTGGACCCGTCCCCAACGGATGCAGCCGTACCAGCCGTCCGCCAGCGAGTCGGCCTCTCTGGTAGTAATGATGGTCTCATTTCTCTCGGTGCTAACCATCGGCGTTATGCTGGCGCGGCGGAACCTGCGCCTGGGCAGAGGCGATCGCCGAGGAGCTTTTCGATTGGCTGCTTTTGTTTTTGGAGCCTGGTCAGTGGCGTGGTTCTTCGGCGCGCATCATCTGCCGAACTTTGACGAACGAGCGCTCTTCATCGAGTTTTTAGCGTGGGGCATTGCCTGGTCCAGTTTTCTGTGGGTTGTCTACATTGCCTTGGAGCCCTATGTACGGAGCCGATGGCCGGTGACGCTGATCTCCTGGAGCCGCTTGCTGGCGGGAAGCTTTCGGGATCCGCTGGTAGGCCGCGACATACTTGTGGGTTGTTTCTTGGCGCCATTTTCGGCTGCTCTTGAGCGCCTTGGGTGGTTAGTCTTGTCGTGGCTCGATTACCCTCCGCCGCAACCGTCTTCGGGCCCAGAATCGGTGTTTCTGGGTGTGCGGATGATCGCTGCAAATGTAGCCCAGTGGTTTATGTTTGCGCCTTTTGCCTGGTTTGCGGCCATGTTTGTCCTGTTCCTTTTGCGGGTTCTGCTGCGCAAGGAGTGGGCGGCGGCCGTCGTATGGGCTGTTTTATTTACGGCTTTAGCTAGCACTGAGCCCACGGGCTTGGTGAGCTCTGCGATTTTTAGTTGTCTAGCCGTGTTTGTAATGATCCGTTTCGGCTTGCTCGCGCTCGCCGTTAATTTCATAGTCTTCAATATCGTGCAGCGCTTTCCCCTGACGACTCAAGGCTCTGCGTGGTACGCGGGGATCGGTCTGACGGGAATTTTGCTGATTGTCGCGATGGCGGTGTATGGCTTTTACACCTCCCGGGGAGGCCGACCGGTTTTCGGAGGGGTCATGCTCGAGGAATGAACTGAGCTTCACGCCTCTTCGGATTCCGGCCTAGTCATGGGCGAACAGGAAGGAACCGAATTGCTTCTTGTTTGCCGACCAACCGCGGCAGAATGTCGTATTTCGGTCCCTAGTCCTTTCATTTATCCCCTAACGCTCTGCTATTTGACTTGACTGCGGTCGCATCTTCATACTATTTTGATCTAGGCCTAGAGTCGAACAGTCTGGGTTGGTAGCACGTAAGGAAAAGGATTCGTTCGCATGAAGAAAACCTTACAGCGGGACCTCTTCCCCGGTGCGCTGGAGATGATGATTCTCCGAGTCCTAAAACGAAAGCCCTCGCACGGCTATGCCCTCGTGCAGCATATCAAACGCACTTCAGATGACTTGCTTCAGATCGAAGAAGGATCGCTGTATCCGGCTCTCCAGCGGCTTCTCAAGGCGGAATTGGTCAAGGCTGAGTGGGGCGTCTCTTCTACAAACCGCCGAGTTCGGACTTACAGACTGACATCGGCAGGTGCAAAGCACCTGGAACGTGAGGTATCCAGCTTTGAGCGCATGCTCGAAGGAATTACTCGCGTTTTAGCACCGGGGGAATCATGAGTTGGCTGAGACAATTGTTTTCGCGGCGGCGGCTCTACAAAGATCTCTCAGAAGAGATCCACGAGCACCTCGAAGAGAAGATCGAGGAGTTGGTTGCGGGCGGGATGTCGAGAAAAGACGCGACTGCTGCGGCTCGCCGTGCGTTTGGGAACGTAACGCTGACCGAAGAGGATAGTCGAAATGTCTGGCGCTGGCCTTCCGTTGAAGAACTTCTTGCGGACGTCCGCTATGGCCTGCGGGCGCTCCGCCGCAACCCGCTGTTCACCGTAGTAGCGTCGCTGACGATCGCGATAGGAATCGGCGCGAACACGGCGGTGTTCAGCGTGGTGAATAGCGTGCTGCTGAAACCTCTGAACTATCCTAATGCTGAGCAGCTAGTATCGCTGCACCAAATCGCCCCTGGCGCGCCAGGACTGGCGGATTTCGAGAGCGGCCTGCACCTTTCACCCTCTATGTATTTCACGTACGCCGAGCACAATCGCGCATTCCAGTCATTGGGAGTGTGGGTTACCGGAACCGCCAGCGTTACAGGCGTGGCTGAGCCGGAGCAGGTGCGTACAGTTGATGTCAGCGATGGGGTACTTCAGGCCTTGGACGTTCCTCCTGCAGTTGGGCGATGGCTCTCCGAGGCAGATCAAGTTCCGCGCGGCCCGCAGCGCGTAATGCTCAGCTATGGCTACTGGCAGCGGCGGTTCGGTGGAGACCGGTCGATCGTCGGGCGCAACCTTACAGTGGATGCGCAGCCTCGAGAAGTTGTCGGCGTCACCCATAAAGGCTTTCGGTTGGTCGATACCGATTTCGACGTCATGGTGCCGGTCGCGTTTGACCGGCGGAATTTGATTCTTGCGGGATTCGGGTTCGAGGGGGTCGCGAGGATGAAACCCGGTTTCACCATCGCGGAAGCCAATGCCGATCTGACTCGCATGTTGTCAATCTGGATGGACTCCTGGACAAATGGTCCTGGCACGAATCCGCATTTTTACGAGACCTGGAAGATTACACCGATGATTCGCCCACTAAAGCGAGAAGTCACTGGCAACGTCAGCGACGTTCTCTGGGTGGTGATGGGAACGATCGGGCTGGTGATGCTCATCGCGTGCGCTAACGTGACGAACCTGTTGCTGGCGAGGATCGAGGCACGACAGCAGGAACTAGCCGTTCGCGCCGCACTCGGCGCGGGATGGGTGCGAATGGTCCGAGGACTCCTACTTGAAAGCATGATGCTGGCGCTGATGGGCGGTGCTCTCGGCGCTGCCTTCGCTTATGCCGGGGTGCGTCTGCTGTTGGTTATTGGCCCAGCGAATCTGCCGCGACTAAGTGAGATTTCGCTGGATGTCCGGACGCTCGGTTTCACCGTGGTGCTTGCCGTGCTTTCCGGTTTAATCCTCGGTCTAATTCCTGCGCTGAAATATGCGGGGCCACTGGCTTCGTTAGCTCTCCGCAGCGGTGGTCGGGCAGCGAGCGCGAGCCGGGAGCGCTACCGCGCCCGCAACATTCTCGTAGTCGCTCAGGTGGCCATGGCACTCGTGCTGCTCGTGAGCGCGGGCTTGATGATTCGAACGTTCCGAGCGTTGCGAACGGTCGACCCGGGATTCGCGGCCCCCCAACATCTCCAAGTGATGCGCATCTCGATTCCGGACGCGCTGGTACCAGAGCCGGAGCGAGTGCTGCGCATTCAGAACGAAATTGTGGAGAAGCTGGTAGCGACTCCCGGTGTGCAGTCTGCGGGGCTGGTGAGCGAAATGCCGATGGAAGGGTTCGATTCGGACTGGGACTGCATCTTTGCCCAAGACAAGACATACCCCGACAACGTAATGGCGCCGCTCTATCTGTACAAGCATATTTCTCCAGGCTTTCTTCAAACGGCGGGAACGCGATTGATTGTGGGCCGCGAATTTACCTGGAATGACGTTTACGGACTGCGACCACTAGTGATGATTTCGGAGAATTTGGCGCGAGAGTTATGGGGTACGCCGGCGGCGGCGATTGGCAAACAATTGCGGGAGTTTCCCTCCATGCCATGGCATCAGGTCATCGGCGTGATACAGGATGTTCGAGAAAGAGGCGTGCAGGAAAAGGCGCCTGAAATCGTTTATTGGCCACCGATGATGGCGTACCTGTTCGGGCGCAAGACTGCCGACACAGTACGGACGGTGACGTTCGTGATACGAAGCGAGCGCGCAGGCACCGAAGGCTTTCTCAACGAAGTTAGGCAAGCCGTGTGGTCGGTGAACTCCAACTTGCCGCTGGCATCAGTGCGGACGATGGAGGAAGTGTATGACAAATCGGGCGCGCGAACTTCCTTCACGCTCGTGATGCTCGGGATTGCGGGGGCAATGGCGCTGGTGCTAGGGATCATCGGCATCTATGGCGTGATTTCTTACACTGTGTCGCAACGCAAGCGCGAAATTGGAATTCGCTTGGCGCTTGGGGCCCAGGGTGGAGACGTGCTGCAAATGGTCTTGAAGCAGGGCGCAAAGATGGCGCTGGTGGGCGTGGCAATTGGAATCGGCGCTGCTTTCGCATTGACCCGGTTGATGACCAACCTGCTGTTTGGCGTGACGGCACACGATCCGGTGACATTTGCCGCGGTCGCTGCCGTGCTGATCATGGTTGCGCTCTTGGCCTGCTACATTCCCGCACGCCGTGCGATGCTCGTCGACCCGATCGTGGCGCTGCGCTACGAGTAGGGCATGGTCCTCTGCGGGCCCACAACGAAGATGAAAATGGAATCGAGATGGCATAGCTTTTGTGCAGCCGCGTTGACCACAGAGGTGGCACTTGCTTGTGATTCCGGATGGATTACGGGCGAATCTGACCTTATAGGCGCGGCGCTCTCAGATCATTGATCGGTGGCACGGAGGCCGCCGGTCATGAAGCAGAAGCCAAGTTCCAGAAGAAGACGCAGCAGCACCAAATCCGTCCTACGTTTGCCGTCAGGCCTTCAGCTGTGCGAAATGTTCTTTCGGAATTGCGTTTCCGCTCCGATCATCACGTTATCAGCGTTGTTTCCGCGCTCTCGCTGCGGAGCTTGTCTGAATTCGTTGTACCTGCGGTGGGAATCGCGAGGGCCGTGCCATTGCCGTCAACGGCAAAACGGCTGGGCCCCACGGCAATTTATCCCTCTGATCCGGTGGCCGTTGAGCTCTTCGCTGCCCTTGGAACGGTCTTTTCAGTCAGAGCAGAAAGTGAGTTCGATGCAATCTGCGCGACGACTGCGACGATTGCGTCCTATTATGCCTTTAGTGAAACGATTGCATCTTGGCTGGAGCGCCAAGGTATTCCAGCACCGCAAGCCAGAGCGCAGTTTCCAATCATTCGCGAGTGCTCACGCCACTGCCGGTGGCACAAATGAGCAATTTCTCAAACACCTGGTTGAACACGGCCTCCTGACGAGCGTCTCGGAAGGTCTGGACGCGGTTCTGCACCGAATCGTGGTGAAATCATAGACTGTGATTTCGGGGCAACTGTTTCACTGAGCATTGGCAGCTCTTCAGGCAGGCCGCCGTTTTGGATATGGGCGACAGGCAAACAGGAAGGAAGCGCATTACTTCTCGCTTGCCGACCACACGTCCGGGATCATAGCCGCCGGGAACGGCACTTTTGTCAGGCTACGGGATCACGACCAGCCTGTGGGCGTGTGCGTCGCGTTCCCAGGCACCCTCGATCTCTGCGAGCGGAACCCGCTCGGTGTCGATGCGCAATGTGCCGCGGACTACGCTGTTCATCACTTGCTGGAATGCGTCCGTGAGTATGTCCCAAGACGGCATGCCTCCAGTTCCTAGAATCGTGAGCGCCGTGCTTCGCAGGACTGCAGCGGGCAGGGTGATTGTAGATCCAGCGCTCTCGCCCACTTCCACCAGTCGAGTCTCCGATTCCCCAATCGCAAATTCTTTTCCGCCGATAGCTTTCAGCAGAGCTTCGGTCGGGCGGCCCCATAGATAGTCGATGATCACATCGAAACGCTTTTCACCTGCCTCGCGGCGGAAGGCTGTGATCAATTCTTCATCGGGTTTGTCGAGGCGAATCGTCGAGTCGGCGCCAAGCTCGTGGAGTGTGCTCAACACGTATTCGTTGCGTCCTGCCGCAACGACGCGTCCCGCGCCCAAGATCTTGGCGATCTGTACCGCCAGCTTGCCCGTGACTCCGGTGGCGCCGAGGATCAGGACGGTTTCGCCAGCGGCGAGCTTCGCACTGTGCTTGAGAGATAGCCAGGCCGACACACCGGGGTTGGGAATGGCCGCAGCAGTGACATCGTCCAGTTCTTCAGGGACCGAAAAACATTGAACTCGCCGAACCACAGTGCGCCCGGCCATCGCGCCGTACGGCCGCCGCGCTCCGCCGAAGAACACTCGCGTGCCATCTTCGAGCCGCCCCACGCCATCCATGCCGCAAACGACAGGAAATTCGCGGGGGCTGGCGTAGTGCGTTCCGGCCGCCATTTGTTTGTCTACAGGCTTCAGCGCAGCCGCGGAGACATTTATGAGCACCTCCCCTTCGTCCGGAGTTGGATCGGGAAATTCCTCAAAACGCGGCGGATTGCCGAGAGCATGCAACACGGCGGCATGCATCAGTCGCCTCCTTTCAGATGTTCACGTCGGTTCGCTAGTCATAAGCACCTCCTTATGACCCGACAACTTACTGCAGCCGTTCGCCTTACACTGCTTCGTTCACCTCACGCGAAGCGTCCGCCACACGGGCGGCTTTCTTCTCACAGGCTACCCGGAAGTTATTCCGAGTCAGAAGGAAGGATGGTTTTCCAAGCTGGCGACATCAAAGTCCACTTGCCGATGAAGTCGCGTTACGGGACAAGTGTTTTGGTGCGGTCCGCGTTTTGGACTGACTGGAGCTAACTTTCGAAGATTTTATCCAAAAAGTTGACTAGCGGGCGGAAAACTATATAGACGATGACGAGGCACGCAGCCAGTTGAATCCATTGATAAATGTTTGTTGGCATAACTAAATAATAGTTTGAGCCGCAACCGGGAGAAGGAGTTCGCCTAATATCGTTGTCGTAATTACTACCTCACCGCAGAAGGATCGGAGCCCGGACGGCTGGTAACCTATCTAGCAGGTTAGACACCAGGGCCAGCTTGAACCCTCATCACAATGAAAACGCCGCGGAGGCGACTTTAGAAAGCTCTGAAGAGTTTATTTTGCGCTCTACTGAATGTCGCCGGCTGGACCGATCTGGACTAATTCCGGCGTCTCGGGAGTAGGATCCGTCGGTATGGGCTTCAAATTTTGCGGGTCGCGCCAATTATCCAGAATGCCCACCTGTTGCACGCAAGAAACGGTGCATCGTGGAGCGCAGAATTTCTCAGTCGAATATTCCCGGTGCCGCATCTCCGGCGAATATTGCGCCAGTGGAATCCCTGGATAGCCGCGCTGTTGCGAGCACCAGTGGACCAACCCTCGCTCGCAAATATATAAATAACGCGATCCCGAACGGCAGCGCCAATTGTGTTCACGGCCGCGCGCTACGTTGTGTTGAAAATCGTTGAAGCGCGAAAACGACCGCTTGCCCAACTCCATAATTTCTTCAAAAATACTTTGCTCGCGCTCGCCCAGGGGCTTCAATTGGCCATTGTTGTCGTGAATAATCCCGACCGTACTTGTAAATCCCAGATCCACGGCACGATGAGCGATTTGCAAGGCGTCTTCCGGGTTCTTCACGCCGCTGCCCAACACCGAGTTGATGTTCACCTGAAAAACCGCGTGCTGCGCCAACATTTCCAGGCGACCGTCCAGCGTCTTAAGGCTCTTTTTTGACACTTCGTCCGGTGTCACGTTATCAATACTGATTTGCAGATGTTCCAGGCCCGCACGGTTCAGCCGCTCGATGCGGTCTTGATTTAGAAAAAATCCGTTAGTGATCATTCCGGCGATAATTCCGCGTCGCCGGATATGGCGGATGACCTCATCGATTTCCGGATGCAGCAGCGGCTCGCCGCCGCTGATGGTAATAATCGAGGTGCCCATATCGGCCAATAAGTCCAGGCGCCGCTTCATCTCTTCCAGAGGTACTGGCGTCGACACATCGTCGAATTCATTGCAATACGTGCAGGCCAGGTTACAGCGGCGCATGGGAATGATGTGCACCAAGATGGGGTGCTTCGTGGAAACCAGCGCCTTCACAATCATGCTCAATTCGCGCATGCGCGTCCGCGCAAACCGCGCCGCGCGCCGCACTCGTACGGCGGTCTTAGCGCTTACGGCCGAGTTTGCCCCAGTAGTTTTGTTCTGTTGGCCCAAGGAATGAACCAAAGCCCCTACCAAGATTATACACGAGGCCTAATCGCATCCGGCGGCGCCCACCCGTTTAGTAATGACGCTATCGCCGCACTGGCAAGCCCCCAGAAACGCTATCCCAGCGTAGAATTTCAGGGTACGGCGGTTGCCCGCGACTGCACCAACCGACGGAGCCAGGTGGTTGATCCGGGGAAAAACAACCGCGCGGTACTGCGCAGGGCTAGCCATCCTATCTTCAGCAGCGCCACAATCGTGAGCATCCATATTGCTATCACCGGAAGATTGAAAAACAGCGCCACCATATCCTCCGCGTAGTCAGCCATTTCACCAAGCGCAGCGCGCAACGAGACTTTCGCCTCGTACAGCGGCCGCCAATGCAATCCGAATGCTTGCGCCACGGCCATCCCACGGATAGTGATCGTCAGCAAAGACATTTCCACTTGATGATGAAGAAGTTGCGAATCGCCTTCCAATTCGTCAATTCGGCCTCTCACCTCGGCTATCCTGGAGCTCACCTCCAAAACGTCTTTTACGGCCACGGCGCGCTTCAGAATGGCCAGATATTGCGCTTCTTCGGCCCTCGCATGGCGTAGAGCCGCCTCCTGATTGACAGATTCGCGCGTAACGTCATGCGCTTCGATGGTGTCCTGCTGCACGGTTTTCGCTACCTTGCGAACTTCTGCTCGCGCTTCGTCAAAGTGTTCGGCCGGGATGCGCATGCTGACCTGCGCGAACCTGGTGCCTTCGTCGCTACCGTTGACGTTCGATTTCACCACAAATCCGGAGAAATTCACCGCCACCGTGCGCAACCGCTCAGCTGTCTGCAGAGCATCGCTGACAATAATCTCGATCGACCCGTTGCGAATGACTTGCCGCTCATTAATTTCCGATGATGCGTTTGAATTTGAATTACGGAGTGCAGGAGGTGGAGGGTTTCCAGCGACTCCGCCGATCACGCCGCCGTTTACGCCACCCATCGAACTGCCAGCCACGATTTTAGGCGACGGCGTCAGGTAATCCACTCCGACGGGCCTGACAAATTCCCTTCGCGGCCAAAGAGGTAACCGCGGACTGGATCTCCACGTCGACTGCATACTCCAGGAATTCACTGCGGCAAGCCCTGTTGCCCTGCTCGAAGCGATCTCGCGTTGCGCATTTCGCCAGCTCATGAAGATCAACAGCAGAAACAAAGCTGTAGCACCAAGAAACCCCGCCGCCACCCAATGGCGATTCGCCTTCCACGCAGTTCGTAGCGTCTGAGCCATGAAACTCACCTTGCTGTATTAGACAAGCTCCACCTCCTATTTGTTCCTGCTCAAACATGCCACACCGAAGTAAATAATTTATTTGCAGCCCCAACGCAGAAATCCCCACCCCGCGGTACTTCCAGGGTGGGGAATTCTGGGGTTAAGTGAAAATTACTGCTCGGAGCCCGATGCCCAGCGCATACCGAACGCTACAGTAGGATGATAGTATTCGCGCTGGATCGGGTATTTCGGACTGCCCTGATAAAATCCGAAAACCTCGTTGCTCAAGTTAAGTCCGTACCCAAACACGCTAAGCCCTTTGTAGAGGCGATAACTTCCCTGCACGTCGAACTGCGTATGGGCATACAGATAAATGTCTCCACCGGGCCCCTTCAGACCCAGAATCGGATCGTTGGGGGTCCCGTTGGCCTGGTAGGCATACTGAAACAGGTTGGTATCATTGTGGGTAATCGCGAACCGTCCGGAAAAACGCGCCTTGTCGTAAGTTAACCCGACGTTCCAATTGTTCGGCGCTTGCCGCTGTAACGTGGGGTGATCATCGCGTCCATTCGAAAAGTTGGCCGGAAAAGTAACTTGCGAAGTGGTGTAACTATAGTTCGCGGCCACCCCAAATCCATTTAGAAACCCAGGAAGACGCGATAGCCGTTGTTCCCAGGCGGCTTCAAATCCCGCGATGTGAGCGTTGGGACCGTTGATGGATTGCGTCAACAAAAATCCCGTCTCAGGACCAGAGTTGAGGGTAATCGCAGTCGGATAAATGGGATTGGAGAGCTGCTTATAGAAGAATCCAGCCTGCAGAATTCCCAGTGGCTGAAAGAAATGCTCGACCAGCAAATCGTAATTATTAGCCTTGGTTGGTTTCAGGTCCGGGTTACCGGTGGAAACACTCTTTGGACTCGCGTTTGGATCAACAATAGTCGTAGGAACCAGGTCGCCGATATTTGGCCGCGATATTCCTTGGCTGAAGTTGGCGCGTAGATTGGTGTTTTTCTCCAGCAGATACTGCACCTGCACGCTGGGCAACACGCTGGTATAGCCGGAGCCCTGGTTCAATGGCGTGATGGTGGGCGGCAAGGAATTACCGGACCCGTCGACGTTGGCGGTCAACTGATTTGTCGTGAACGTGGTGTCCGTGCCCTCGATTCGCAGGCCCGCTTGCACGCGAAACTTACCGAAGGAAATGGCGTTTTGTACGTAGCCTGCGTACACCCGTTCGTTGGCGTCAAAGAACGCGCTAGCCGAACGGGTGATGCTACCCACCTGGTCTAATTGGAACTGTGCAAGGTTGGCCATAACCGACTGGATAATCTGGTTGTAATTCGATGTTGGTCCATACGGCAACTTACCGTAGGTAAAAGAACGATCGTAGTAACTCGGATTCGTGTACGTTCCCAACACCGAAGATAAGGGGATATTCGCGCTGGAATTATTGAAGAAGGAGTCGTCCTCATTTTGCTTCGTGTGTGAGTTTCGAATCTTTAAACCAATTTCGAAGACGCCGAAGTGTGAGTGCAAGTTGTAGCGGCGCGCCACGGAGGCCGCACCCTGAAAGTTGAGCTGCTGGGCGATGTAATGCGTGAAGGAAGTAGATGTCAATTGGTATTGGCTGGGGTTATAAGGGGTGCTGCCATCCAAGGGGATAAATTTTGGCCGCAGCGGATTGTTCAGGCTCAAAGCCAAATCAGCTCCGTTCGATCCCGGTAGCAAGGCGCCAGTGGAATCGTAGCTTGCCGTCGGTGCGCCAAAGTTGGTCGTCTCAAAGTCCTGCCCGCCAATGTTGTGCGAGCGTGAAACCGCGAACTCGTAAACGATGAGGGTAGATGAAAGATCGTGCCTTGCTCCGGTTAAGAAGCTGTACACCTGTTGATCTGGGCGGCGAATGTAATGGCGATAAGCGTAGGACCCTGGGGAGCAAGGATTGCTGCCGGGGTTGGTAATATCGGCGGCCTGGTTGACCGTTTGGCAGTCCTGCGCATTATCGAAGGTCACCTGGGAACCGTTCACCGATTTGATGGTGTTTCCCGCGTTGGGCGTATACACAATGGTGTCGCCGTAATCGTGAAAGTCCGAATACAATCCTTTGATATAAGCGGATGATCCTGGCTTAAAGGTGTAGTCCACGCCAGAAGCAAAGCCATAGCGGGTGCGGTAGTAATTGTAGGACCGCATGTCTTCTGTGGGAACGAACGCAATATTCTGTCCACTCGGCGTGGTGCCGACCGCTTGAACTGGTTCTAGATCATCTATGCCGCGGTTATTGCGATCCCAGGTGCCACCCAGCAAAATTCCAAACTTTTTACTTACTCCAAAGCGTTGACCAACGGTTCCGTCGAAACCGCCGAGGGTCCGTCCGCCCTGAATAGGCGTGTAGCCGCCTTGGCCTCCGAAATTGTATGTGGGCCTTTCGCCGGCCGTCTTAGTTACGAGATTGACGGTGCCGCCAATTCCGTCAGCGTCCTGGCTGGCAGAAAGCGTCTTGAATACTTCAATGCGTTCGACCAAATTTGCAGGTACGGCATCCAGCTTGATATTGCGCACAACGCCTTCGGGGGAAGGCACATTCACACCGTTGATCGTTACGTTGCTAAGGCGTGGTTCGGTTCCGCGAATCTGCACATATTTTCCTTCGCCCTCATCGCGCTCCAGCGACACACTTGGCAGCCTGCCAACCGCGTCGGCCACGTTTGTGTTCGGCAAACTGTTGATAACTCTCGAGGGCAACACTTGGACGATCTCGTCCGACGTCCGCTCAATATTGATCGCTTCACTTTCGCCTTGCAGGCGTTCCGCCGTGACGATCACCTGATCGTTTTGTGAAGCCACCTGTAAGACAGGATCAACGTTCACCGTCTGCCCCGTTTCGACCTTCAAGGTGGAGGTAGATGCGTTCAATCCCACGTAAGAGGCCGTCAAGGTATACTCGCCCACCGGAACCTCCGTAATTCTGAACTGCCCTTGATCGTCCGAGACCACTCTTCTCCCCAGCGGCTGGAGTTCGATTAGCGCGCTCGGCAGAGCTGCGCCTGCGGAATCCTTCGCTGTTCCTGTAATTACGCCCTTGCCAACTTGCCCCACGGCGGGAGCCACCCACGCTCCGTAACCTAAGATCGACGCGACAAGAATAAAATGCAAAAATCTGCGCATAGCTCTCCTCGCACTCGTGCGCTTGGCCAGAGTGGTCATCTTTTGAATTCCATGTTGTGTTCTTGCAGAAACCCCGGGTCGGCGCGTCCGGTGCTCCCTTTTTTTCGACCTGAGGAATACACCCGGTTGGTGCCGATGGCGCACGGTAACCCGCCAACATGAACACTGCGTGAAACCTTCATGAACTTGCCGTGAAGCAAACCTGAATAAATTTTTAGGAACGCGCCGGAATAACAACGTGGTCAAAACTAACTCTGAGGCTTCTGCTAAACTTGAAGCAGCGGTTTTCGCGAGCTTCAGGAGCCGAGATGGCCGACGCCGTTCACGCTGTGCATCCCCACACCTCCCAGTCCCAAGAGACTCGCACCGAATCCGACAGCATGGGCAAAATGGAAGTCCCCGCGGACCGTTACTACGGCGCGCAGACCGCGCGCTCGCTGATTCATTTTGCTATCGGCAAAGACACCATGCCTCCGGAGCTCATCAGTGCTTTCGGCGTGCTCAAAAAAGCCGCTGCGCTCGTCAATCAGGACCTGGGCAAGCTTCCGGCAGAAAAAACCAAACTGATCGTCCAGGCTGCCGATGAAGTAATCGCCGGAAAACTTCGCGATCATTTTCCACTGCGCATCTGGCAAACCGGCAGCGGCACGCAAACCAACATGAACATCAACGAAGTCATTTCTAATCGGGCCATCGAGCTTTCCGGCGGTGTGATGGGAAGCAAAAAACCCATTCACCCCAACGATGACGTCAACATGTCGCAGTCTTCCAATGACACTTTTCCCACCGCCATGCATATCGCGGCCGCGACGGAAACTGTGCGTAAACTTGTGCCCGCCGTGAAAAATTTGCGCGACGCGCTCGACACCAAAGCGCGCGAATTCGTGGGCATCGTAAAAATCGGGCGCACTCATCTGCAGGATGCCACGCCTCTTACCGTGGGGCAGGAATTTTCTGGCTGGGTCAGCCTTCTCGACCGCGACATCAAACGGATTAACGAAGCGCTTGACGGCCTCTACGATCTGGCGATTGGCGGCACTGCTGTTGGCACCGGACTGAACGCTCCCCCCGAATTCGCCGAGCGCGCCGCACGCAAAATTTCCGAGCTGACCGGGCTTCCCTTCCGTTCCCATCCCAACAAATTTGCCGCGCTCTCGGCGCACGACGAAATCGTATTTGCCAGCGGCGCGCTCAAAACTCTGGCCGCTTCGCTCATGAAAATCGCCAATGATATTCGCTGGCTGGCCTCCGGTCCACGCTGTGGCCTTGGCGAGCTGACGCTTTCGGAAAATGAGCCGGGCTCTTCCATCATGCCCGGCAAAGTAAATCCCACGCAGTGCGAAGCCCTCACCATGGTAGCCACACAAGTAATGGGCAACGATGCGGCCATCGGCTTTGCAGGCTCACAGGGCAACTTTGAGCTGAACGTGTTCAAGCCAGTGATGATTTTTAATTATTTGCATTCCGTGGAGCTGGTTACCGACGCTTGCAACAGTTTTGTGGAACACTGTGCTCACGGCATCGAAGTCAATCGCGAAAAGATCGATCACTACGTCAAGACTTCCCTGATGCTGGTCACCGCGCTCGCACCAAAAATCGGTTACGATAACGCCGCGAAAGTCGCGCACACCGCGCATCATGAACACCGCAGTCTTCGCGAAGCTGCTATTAAACTTGGCTTTATAACCGGCGAGGAATTCGACCAACTGGTCCGCGCCGAAGACATGACCCATCCGTGACCTGCCACCTAAGGGCCGGCTTGAAATCCAACATGCCGATGTTTTCATGAGGCAGAAAATTTTCTCCAATGTCGATGCTGCCCTGGCGGACGTTCCCGATGGCGTGCGCATTATGTTTGGAGGATTTGGCGGCGCGGGCTTCCCGAACAACCTCATTCAAGCACTAGCCCGCAAAGGAACTAAAAGCATCACCGCGATCAGCAATAATTGCGGCACTCGCGATGGCGAACTCGGACTGATGTTCAAGAACGGTCAGGTCAGCCACGTCATCGCTTCTTTTCCCGGACCGCATGCAAATTATTTTCAGCAGCGGTTCGCCGCGAAGGAAGTCACACTGGAGTTAGTGCCTCAGGGCATTCTGTGTGAACGCATGCGCGCCGCGGCCGCGGGAATTTTGGGCTTTTACACCACTGTCGGCGTCGGAACGGAAGTAGCGGCAGGCAAAGAAGAGCGCGTCATCGATAACCAACGCTGCATTCTGGAGTCGCCCATTCATGCCGATTATGCGTTCATCAAAGCGGACAAAGCTGATGAACTCGGAAATCTAACCTATCGATTGGCGGCCAGAAATTTTAATCCCATCATGGCAATGGCCGCAAAAACCACGATCGTGGAGGTCGAAGAAATCGTTCCTGTCGGCGCCATCGAGCCCGAAAATGTGATAACTCCCGCAATATTTGTCCATCGCGTCGTGCAAGCCAAAGGAATTCGCTATGCCGGATAAGCCGCGACTCCCTCGAGAAGAGATCGCCGCGCGCGCCGCCAAAGAATTGCCGGATGGGGCTTACGTGAATCTTGGTTGGGGCATTCCTAATTTGATCGCGGATTATTTGCCGCACGGCCTCACTGTTTTTTTTCACAGCGAAAATGGCATTCTCGGAATGGGGCGTCGCGCCAGGGCTGGAGAAGAAGATTACGACCTGGTGGACGCCATGAAAGTTCCCGTGACGCTGGCTCCCGGTGCATCTTTTTTTCATCAGGCGGACGCGCACCTGATGACTCGCGGTGGCCACCTGGATGTCGCCGTTCTTGGCGGATTTCAAGTTTCTGAAAAAGGCGACCTTGCCAATTGGAAAGTTCCCGGCGCGCGTGGCTCAGGCGGCATCGGCGGAGCCATGGACATCGCGGCCGGCGCAAAACTATTGATCGTGTGCATGGAGCACACCACAAAAGACGGCGCTCCAAAAATTGTGAAGCACTGCACCTATCCGCTGACCGCACTGGCATGCGTGGCCACTATCGTGACGGATTTAGCGGTAATAGATGTGCGGCCGGAAGGGCTGCTGTTGCGCGAGACTGCTCCCGGCTGGAGCAGAAAAGAAATTCAGGAACTGACCGGCGCGCCACTTTTATAGGCGTCTTTCCCGCGATCACCGTTGGCGGTTCGAGGGTATCAACCCAGGGCGATCACAGGCGCGCAGCTACGCGGGCGGCGATGTGGCCATCGCCGCGACGAAGAATCAATACCAGGCTGTCGCTCAAAGGAATTCCGGCACTGGGAATCTCCAGTTCGTAGGCCCATTGGAATCTCTTGGGCAAGTCCTTGGCAAGTTCCGTAGCGTACGGAGGAATCAGTTCGACAGAAAAAAATTTTAGCTTAAAATTTTCTGCCGGGCGCAAATCGACTCCTCGCTTCCAGAACAGCGACAGATGCAGGGTACTCATCATTTCGCGAGTCAGGTATTGGCGGCCCTTGGGGTCTGGCACCTGTGAAGGACAGGGCTGGTCATGGATCACGAACAACAGTTTCAGATGTTCGGGAAATTCAGTGACGACTTCTTTCCCGCGAAGATATCTGGTGCCCTGGTTATCGTCGATGCGTTTCAAATTATCGAAAAAACTCTTGTCCGCCATGTGACCAGCCAGCCGAAAACAAGTGTTATCGCTCAGGCTGCCGTCCGTCTCCAGAAAAACGCCGCCGTCAAAATTCCAGGTTGATTTTGGAATGCGTTTGAGTTTGTCCGCGGGCTTTTGTCCCGATAACGTCAATGTTACCGGTTGGCCGCAAAGCAGCAATGCTGCAATTAGTATTGCCCCAGGAGTTTGGGAATAAAGAGTCCGCATGGTAAGTCGTGAACGAGAGTTGACGGCCTGAATAGTGTACGTGTGCCGCTCGCCGCGATGTCAACTCACGAATTGCCCGGGGTTGGGGTGTAGGTGCGTGCGAACTGCTGGCAATGCCTGCGGGTGTCATTTACTATCCGAAGAGAACAAATGAGGCGCGGGTCCACACTACTATTGATTATTATCGCGTTCGTTGGCCTCATTGTCGCCGTGGTCGTATCGATTCTACACAACGGCCTGAGCGCGCGCGCGCGACCCAGCGCCATGGAAGAAATGCTGGCGCGTAACGCGTGGCGTCTTTCCATTCCACCGGACGCTCGCGCCATGCGCAATCCGGTGGCCGGTTCTGAAGAGAATCTTAAGGATGCGCGGCTGCATTTCGCGGATCACTGTGCGATCTGTCACGCGAACGATGGCAGCGGCGATGCGCTATTGGGGCGCGGTTTGTACCCCAAGCCGCCGGATCTACGCCAAAAGGAGACACAGAACCGCTCCGACGGCGAACTTTTCTGGATTATTGAAAACGGAGTGCGCTTCACTGGCATGCCGTCGTTCGCCAGTCACGGGATGGATAACGATTCCTGGAAGCTGGTCCTTTTCATTAGGCACCTGCCGCACCTCACGGCTGAAGAGCGCATTGAAATGTCCCGTTATAACCCAAAAAGCCCGGAGGATCGCGAAGAAGAAAACGAGGAAGATGAATTTCTGAATGGTACAACACCGCAGAAATCTGGGACATCAAATCCTCATCGTTAAGGTATTCTAAAATATCGTCAAGGTATTCTAAAATCTGTGAGTCCAGGGGGTTTTATGACGCGTCGATTCTTCACACTCTTGCTATCTTTTCTGTTGGTCGCCACCACTCTCTACGCCCACGGCGACAAGAAGCACGTCATCGGAACGATAGCAAAACTAAATTCCGGTTCCGTGACGGTTAAGACCAGGGATGGAAAATTGGTACAGGTGAAACTTGTCCCTTCCACCACATATGTTGCGCGTATTGCGACCGCGGACAAGCCCGCCGCGCTTTCGGATCTAGCCGTCGGTGAGAACGTGGTGATCCATGCCACTCCGAAGGGTGACGATCTGGAGGCCGACGAAGTTCGGTTCTCCACGCCGAGCGCATCTGGGGCGGCTTCCTCGAAAACTCAGCAGTAACCATCGCTTGCTCTCGACGCGATTTTTATTTTGAAGGTGCTTCAGTCTTCCAGAACATGGCACGAGTGTGTTTTTATCACTAGCCACACGGGCCGATTGACTTCCAGCTGTAACGCTCGTTTGGCTCCGAGCGTGAGGTGGACGGTAAAAACGACCGCGCCATCGCTGTTAACAGCTACTTGTCCGATGAACAGCGTTCCGCGTTGTTCGAGCGAGATAATTTTCCCGGCGATCACATTACGAGCGCTCAAACCGTAAGGGCGTTCCGTGGCCAACAAAATATCTCCGGCGCGAATCGCCAAGCGGACGGCGGTTTTTACGGCGGCATGGCCAAGAGGCGTTTCGATTTCACATGGACCTTTAACCAAGCGCACGCGCATCACGCCATCGGCTTCCCGAAGCTCGATAACTACGCCACTGAAGAGATTTTCAAATCCAGAGGCTTGCGCCAATGACGAGCGTCGCGGTGCGTCCAGCACTTCATGAGGGGTACCGGTGCTGATAATTTTTCCCTGATCGAGGACGATCACGCGTTCGCCAAGGGCGTCTACTTCTGCACGGCTGTGGGTGACGTACAAAATTGGGATGTCTTGCGCAGCGTTCCAGCGCCGCAAGTCTTCCATGATGGATTTCTTCAGTCCTTCGTCCAGCGCGGTCAGGGGCTCGTCGAGCAGCAACACCCGCGGTGAGGTTGCCAGCGAACGAGCCAGTGCGACTCTCTGTTGTTCGCCGCCGGATATTTCATGGGCTTTTCGCTTGGCTAACTGCTGAACGCGAAAAGCCTCCAGCATTACGGTTGCTCGTGAGGCTCGTTGTGGTGCCGGCAGGTCCGCGAGCCCGTAGGCGACGTTTTGCTCCACAGTCATGTGCGGAAATAACGCCAAGGATTGAAAAACGTAGGCGATTTTTCTTTTTGCAGGCGGCACGTCGATCCGCCGCTCCACATCGAGCAAAATCTCGCCATCTATTTCAATTCGACCGCGATCGGGCTTGAGCAATCCGGCGATGCAGTCGAGGAGCGTGGATTTTCCGGCTCCAGAGGGACCAAACACGATGGTGATTCCGGAAGGAATTTCGAGCGCGACATCCAGAACGAATGAGGATGGCGTGCGGCCGGCGCGCGCTTTTTGCAGCTGCGCTTTGAGCACTGGCGGATTTATCTCGCTGCCCACGAGGCCCACATGCGCCGGCCGATTCGGCGATTGACGCCGTACACGGTGGACAACACCGCGAATGAAATCATCAAGAGTACCAGCGCCATGCGATTCGCTTCGGCATATTCCATGGACTGCACACGGTCGTAAATGTCGATGGAGGCGGTGCGCGTGATGCCGGGCAAATTTCCGCCGACCATCAGCACCACTCCGAATTCGCCCAGGGTGTGCGCAAAGCTGAGAACGCCGGCGGTGACAATTCCTGGCCAAGACAGCGGTAGGATCACAGTTCCGAATGTGCGCAAGCGACTCGCGCCCAAGAGTGCAGAGGCGTCCAGAAGTCTGCGGTCTATGGCCTCGAACGAAGCAATCAATGGTTGTATCGTGAACGGGAAGCTATACAGAACAGAGGCGAACACTAACCCACCGAATGTGAACGCCAGGCCGCGGTGAAATAACGCCTCGGAAATTTTTCCAATCGGGCCATGCGGGCCCAGCGCGATCAAGACATAAAATCCCAGAACCGTTGGCGGCAATACCAGGGGCAGAGCCCCGATGGCTTCCAGCAAGAATTTGCCACGCCAATTCCAATATGCCAGCCAATAGGCGAGCGGCATACCGATCAGCAACAAAATCGCAGAGACGCACGCCGCTAGGCGCCCTGAGAGAATTAGTGAGTCCATATCGCTTTTGGGAATCTATCTTGCTTCGGCAGAGTGGGCAATAAATGCATGCGGGTCGGTTATGCTGTCGGAACGGTGAAGCCAAATCGCTGCAATATTTCCCTGCCTTGCGGTCCGCTGACGAAGTCCAGGAAGCGCCGAGCGGCGACTTTATTTTTCGAAGCTTTGAGCATTACTACAGCTTGTTTAATTGGGGGATAGTTGTCCGCAGGAATTTCCCATTTGTTTCCATTTTTCATCGCTGGAGATATACCCAGCGAGAGGGCCACGATCCCGACTTGGGCATTGCCGGATTGCACGAACTCAGCGGCTTGAGAAATATTCTCTCCGTAGACCAGCTTGTCTTTCACCGGTTCGTAGATGCCGGCTTTTTTCATCCCCGCCACGGCGGCACGCCCGTACGGAGCGTGTTCGGGATTCGCGATAGCGATTTTTTTTACGCGCTGGTCCAGCAAAGACTGCCATCCGGCCTTCGCGGCATTGATCCCACTATCGCGGGGAGTCCAGATAACGATGTGGCCGACGGCGTATTCACCCAAGGTGCCTGGTTCAGTTAATCCGGCTGCTTCCAGTTTTTTGGGATACTCGGAGTCTGCCGAAAAAAACAAGTCGAAGGGCGCCCCATTCTGAATCTGGGTTATAAAATTGCCGCTGGAGCCGTAGGTAACGTCCACTTTCATTCCACTTTGCTTCTCAAATTGGGAGGCCAACTCCGTCATGGCGAATTTCAAATCCGCGGCGGCCGCGACTCTTACGGCTTGCGCGCGCGCAGAGGGACCGGTCAGAAGGACGGCGAGCAGAACAGCGATTTGTTTCAATGGAGTTCTCATAGCGATGGTCAGCGACTAAGTAGCCACGAAGCGGCTATAACTTATCATTAAAGTCAGCTAATTCCGCAGAGGTTTGCCGGTTTTTAAGGTGTGAGCAATGCGTTCTTGCGTTTTCTTTTCGCCGCATAGAGACACGAAGGCTTCGCGTTCCAGGTCCAGCACGTATTGTTCGCTGACAAATTGCGGTGAGCTCAGTGCCCCGCCCGCCAGAATATTTCCGAGTTTGCGCCCCACGTGGGCATCGTAATCGGTTATGTAGCCGCCGCGCTGCATCATGTGGATGACCAGCTTGGCGCCCGAAAGGAATTGCTCGCCGAGCACTTTGATCTGTGTCCTTTGCGCGCCCTCTTGCCAGTTCGCAGCTTTGGCGCGGTACCCGCCGCGCACCAGCGCTAGAGCAGATTCTTTGGCATCGCCGACCAAGCGGTCGCGATTCATGGACACGCCATCTTCGCGTCGCAAGAAACCGAGATCGCGACATTCCTCTGCACTGGTTCCGACTTTAGCCATAGCAATGGTTTCGAAGACCGGTTTCATGGCGTGAAATAAATCGAGGTCTTCGCCGCCGGCACGTTCGTTGGCGCGGATCATCATTTCTTTGGTTCCGCCTCCGCCGGGAATCAAACCGACCCCTGTTTCCACCAGCCCCATGTAGGCTTCCGCAGCGGCTTGAATTCTTGCGCCGTGCAGGCTTACTTCGCAGCCGCCGCCCAACGCCATGCCTTGCGGAGCGGTGACCACCGGCTTGGGTGCATACTTAATTGCGAGATTGGCGTTCTGAAATTGTTTCACGGCGAGGTGCAACTCGTCCCATTCCTGTTCCTGCGCGCCCATCAGCACTAGCATCAGGTTTGCGCCCACGGAAAAATTCACCGCTTGATTGGCGATGACCATGGCATCGAAATCGGTCTCAAGACGCTTCAGTCCCTTGTGAATCATGGAAATTAAATCCGCTCCGATAGCGTTCATCTTGGAGTGAAATTCGCAGCACAACACGCCATCGCCCAGGTCAATCAAGCTGGCGCCGGAGTTACGCTCCACCTCTTTTCCCGCGTCTTTCAACGAATTGAGAAAGATCACTCCTGCGGGCTCGCCAATTTTTCTGGCGTTGCCGCCATTTAAGTCGAATACGGAGGTGGCACCTTTTTCTGAGGTATAAAAACTGTTGCGCCCGCTGGCCAGCAACTTTGCTATTACGGGCGGCAGCGTTCGACCTTCCTTTTTAATTTGAGCGGTGAAGGCCTCCACTCCCAAAGTATCCATTATTTGAAATGGGCCGAGTTCCCAGCCAAAACCCCAACGCATAGCTCGATCTACGTCCTCCACACGATCGGAAATCTCAGGAACGCGTCGCGCCGCGTATAAGCACATCTCCGACAGGGAACCCCACAAAAACCGTTGAGCCTTGTCACCCGTTTGGCCTTGCAAAACAGGGCCGATCAGCGCGCGTAAACGCTCGCCTGTATCTTCTATGGCTTTGCCCGCTTCGATAGAAGCGAATCGGCCTTTCTGGCGCGGGCGGTACTCCATGGTGTTTATGTCGAGCGTGAGAATTTCTTTTTCGCCTTCGCCTCGCAGCTTTTTGTAAAAGCCCTGGCCGGTTTTATCGCCCAGCCACTTGCGTTTAAACATGTCTTCGACGAACTCGGGCACTTTATACATTTCGCGCGATTCGTCGTCGGTCGCAGTTTCGTAAATATTTTTCACCACGTGCATCAACACATCCAGGCCGACGATGTCCGCGGTTCGAAATGTCGCGGACTTCGGCTGGCCGATGGCCGGGCCGGTGCAAGCGTCAATTTCTTCGATGGTCATTCCCAATTTATTCATCAAGCGCAGCGCGTTCAGCATGGAAAACGTGCCGATGCGATTGGCGATGAAGTTTGGGGTGTCCTTGGCGACCACTACGCCTTTGCCAAGGCGCCGGTCGCAAAATTCGGCTAGGGTGTCCAATATTTCGGGCGAAGTCTTGGGCCCGGGAATTATTTCGACCAGCTTCAGGTAGCGTGGCGGGTTGAAAAAATGCGTTCCTGCCCAATGCTGCTGGAATTCTTCGCTCATGCCTTCGGCGATTAAATGCACTGGAAGCCCTGACGTGTTGGTGGTGACAATCGATCCGGGCTTGCGAAACTGGGCTACGCGCGCGAGGAGATTCTTTTTGATGTCGAGATTCTCGGCTACGACTTCGATGATCCAGTCGGCGTCCTTGATTCGCTGCAAATCATCTTCGAAATTTCCAATGGAGATTTTATCGGCCAGCGTAGCGGTAAAAAATGCCGCGGGCTTAGACTTTTTGGCAGCATCCAGGCCGGCTCGCACAATTTTGTTGCGCTCCGCAGCAGAGCCGGAGGTGAGACCCGGCGGCACGATGTCCAACAACAGCAACGGGACGCCGGCGTTGGCGAAATGCGCCGCGATTCGCGCGCCCATCGTTCCCGCGCCGAGCACCACGACCTTTTCGATGCGACGTTTCATGGCTGGCCTTTTTTTCTGATTTGTACGAACGGACAGGTTACAAAACCAACATACACGGGTCAATCGAACTGACACAAACGGCATTAACGCCTAAACTGGTTACGGCATGCCTGAACCTGTCATTTCGAGCGTATTGCGCAGGTGGCTGGACGAAAAAGACCGCGTTTTGTCCAGTGGAATCACGGGTGTGCACGAAGTACCTGCGCGTCCAAAAGTTGGACTGGCGTTGGCCGGCGGGTTCGCCCGGGGCATCGCGCATATCGGAGTGTTACGCGTTCTTCGCGACGCCGGTATTCACATTGACGCGGTGGCGGGTACCAGCGTGGGCGCACTCATTGGCGCGGCGTTCTGTGCCGGCACGCCCCTTGAAGAGATGGCGCGCATCGGGGAACACACTAGTTTCACTGATTTTGGCAGATGGACACCGTCGTGGCTGGGTCTGGCTACCAACCATCGTCTGGAAAAATATCTGGCACGGCTCACACCGGCTAAAAATTTCGAGGACCTGGTGACGCCGCTGGCTATCGCCGCCACAGATCTGAACGCGGGTATCACTATTTACTACACGCGAGGGCCGCTGGTGCCACCGCTGCGCGGGTCCTGCGCCTATCCTGGCCTTTTCGTGCCTATACAATTTGAAGGTCGCACTTTAGTGGATGGCTTTCTGACTTCACCGGTACCGGTGGAAGGTGTTGCGCTGCTGGGCGTCGACATTGTGATTGCGGTGTATCTTGAGCCTTCGAGTCTGGAGGCACCGCGCACGTTCACGGACGTCTTGAGCCGCTCGTTCAATATTATTCAGCGCCATGCGGACCTGGCGTGGCGGCAGCAGGCGGACGTGATCATCGAGCCGGATATGAAAACATTTTTGTGGGACGATTTCACGCGGACTCCTGAGTTGGTTGCGGCTGGAGAAACCGCGGCCAAAGAAGCTTTGCCGAGAATTCGCGAATTGCTTGGCAGTGATTCGCCCGGGACCGGCGGAATCGATGCCGTTAAAACAGATGTTATTTCGCGTCAGTGAAGTGAAGCCTAGGACCGAAGTTTAAGAACGAACGTCAACGAGCGAACCCCAAGACCCACCGTACAAATCGAGGGTGGGGCACCCTCCGCGAATATTTAATTTGTGGTTGAGTTCAGACAGGAACTATTTCGCGCTTCCGTCGCCGGTCTTTGGCTTCGTTTCTAGCGGAGTTACTTGCACGATTACGGGCTGGCCTTCGCCTTTGCCACGTTGCGTTAGCCATGCGCCCAGGCCTTCGGCGAAGCGTTCCGGAGTGAGGCGGAAGCTGGTTTCAACCTGGCCATCTACAATGGGCAGAGTGTCGTCGAATTCGGCGGCGTTGGTGAAATTACGCATGCAGAATTGATCGAGCCATTCAAGCGGGCACGGTTTGGCCTCGCCGCAAATCACGACATTTACGTTAAATTTTTGTGCGTACATGCCGGTTAGAACTGAGATGAAGCGTATATTTTAGTCCGCGAGCTGAAATCAGGATGCGCGCGGGCGCTTCACGGAATGTGCCAGGCCCATGGCTTCTAGCATCCAGATGAAATACCAGCCGATGTCCGGCTGCCACCACCGTAGACCCAGGCGCGCCGAGCCCGCATGGGTGTGGTGATTCTTGTGCCAATTTTCCCCCCAGGCGGTGAGTTGAAAAGGGCCGAGCCACCAGACGTTTTTGCTGGAGTCGCCTTCGGCAACGTGATCGAGGTGGGTAAGGCTGTTCACAAAACATTGCATGTGCAGGGTGTACACCAGACGAATCGCGCCCAGCCAGAAAAAGCCCATCCATCCGAGGCCCAGGATCGGACCGATAAAAATCGACAGGATAATTACCGGCGTTTCCGCGTACCCCCAGATTTTGTAAATCCCGCGATCCACTTCGGGAGCCCAGCGTTGCCGGTCGGCTGGCGGCGTTTGATACAGCCAGCGCAAATGGGCCCACCAGAAGCCACCTTGTTTGGGGCTCGAAATATCGTTAGGGGTGTCGGTGGTGGAATGATGTTGCCGATGATAAGCGACCCAGCTGGCGGGATGACCGGAAGCATTGAATACCGCCCAGAAAATCAGCATCTGCTCGATGAAGCGATTGGTCTTCAAAGTTTTGTGCGCGAGCATGCGATGGTAACAGACGGTGGTTCCGAGTCCGCCAAAAGCAATAAAAAGCGCCGCGAGTCCGAGAACTTTGAGGCTGGGGAGGGGAAACAAAATAATTCCCACGATGGCCAAGACGTGAATTAATAATAGAAAAGTAAAAACGCCTTCTTTGCGCCGCACAGGTTTCCAAAATGGACGGTCCCAGGGCCGAGCTACTGCGGTTGCTGCTTGATTCATGTACTCTCCGGATGAGCTTGGGACAAGGCCAAGCGGTTAGTTATATAGAGGTGTAAAGTCTTTGTGAGACGTATACACAATACCATTTTCTTGGAATTGTTCGTTGGCTTCTGTTCAAAAAGAGACAGTTTTAGTTACTGCCTAGATTAATTAACGTTAACCTTCGAAGTAATGCGCAATAAAACCCTCGAAAAGATTCACGAACTATTATTGCCAGTGGAGCAAGATAACATACACAGGGTATTCCTAAAGCTCGCTGAAGATTACTAAACTCCTCGTCACGGTATTTTGAAAGGAATTCCGCACCTTGCGCTATTTTTGTCTGATTTCTGATTACGACGGAACCTTAGCCCACGATGGGCAGGTGACAGCAAGCACTCTGCAAGCTCTTAAACGGGTCAAGGCGTCAGGACGCAAACTGGTGCTGGCCACTGGCCGTGAACTCCCTGAATTGCTGCGCGTTTTTCCTGAAACGTCTCTTTTCGATCTTGCGGTGGTTGAAAATGGGGCCCTGCTTTACAATCCCGCGACCGGAGAAAAGCGTTTGCTGGCCGAAGCGCCGCCGGCCGCATTCGTGGAGAAACTTCGTCGCCGTGGCGTGAAACCTCTGTCCGTGGGCGAATGCATCGTGGCCACCTGGCATCCGCATGAAACGGAAGTGCTGGAAGTGATTCGCTCCATGGGACTCGAGCTGCAAGTGATCTTCAACAAAGACGCAGTGATGATTCTGCCTTCGGGTATCAATAAAGGCACCGGGGTTAAGGCTGCGCTTGATGAGCTGGGACTTTCGACGCACAACACTGTGGGTGTGGGGGATGCGGAAAATGATCACGCGTTTCTGGGCATTTGCGAATGCAGCGTAGCGGTGGGCAATGCCTTGCGGGTTTTAAAAGAGCGTGCCGATGTGGTTACCGGGCACACGCACGGAACGGGTGTAGAAGAAATTATCGAGCAATTATTGGCCGACGATCTGCGAAACTTGCAGCCGCGTTTGAAGCGCCACGATATTCTTCTGGGCCACAAAGAAAACGGTCAGGAATTTTGTCTGGGGCCTTATGGCACACGAGTCCTGGTGGCTGGCCCATCTGGCGGCGGAAAGTCCACGGTGGTGACGGCCATCGTCGAACGCCTGATCCAAAAACAGTATCAGGTGTGCATTATCGATCCGGAAGGCGACTACGACGATGTGGCGCAGTTCGTTACTTTGGGAGCGGCCGACCGGGTTCCGGGAGTTTCAGAAATTCTGGAAGTGTTAAAAAATGCCGGGAGTTCGATCAGCGTCAATATGCTTGGCGTACCCCTGGCTGATCGCCCCAGTTATTTTGTGGGACTATTTCCTCGGCTACAGGAGCTGCGCTCACGCACGGGCCGCCCGCACTGGATTGTTATCGATGAGGCCCATCACCTGCTGCCGTCGGAACTGGATTCCGCGAGTTTGAGCATTCCGTCGAGCCTGGGCAGCTTTGCGCTGATCAGCGTGCACCCTAAGAGCGTTTCCAAATCGTTGCTGGATACCGTGAATTGCGTAATCGCGATAGGGCCGCAGCCTCGAGAGATAATTCAAGAGGTCAACGAAGGCTCGGGCAAAACCTGGGCGCTGCCGGAAGAAACCGTGCCTGGTGAGGCGGGCCCAGAGGTGCGTTCTGGCGAAATGATGGTATGGCAGCTTCCGGAATCAAATCCCCCTCTGAAGATCACGCTGGAGCCGGCCAAAATCGAGCTGCGCCGCCATAAACGTAAGTACGCCGCAGGGGAGTTGGGCGAGGACAAGAGCTTTTACTTCCGCGGGCCGGAAGGAAAGCTGAATATTCGTGCGCACAACCTGAACCTTTTTGCACAGATCGCGGAAGGCGTGGACGAGGATACCTGGTCGTACCATCTGAAGAAGCACGATTATTCAGCGTGGCTGCGGGAAGCGGTGAAAGACGATGCCGTGGCGGATGAAATCGCCATGGTGGAGCGAAATCCGGAATTACCGCCGGCAGAGAGCCGCGCACGAATCCTAGAAACGATCCGTAAGTACTACACCAGTGCCGCTTGAGGCTTTTCCCCAGGAATCCAACTTTCAAGCGAATTAACGTTTTTCTCAGGGTCACTTACAGCAAAGACCTTATTGTAGATTTTGAAACCTGCCGCTATCTTCGTTTTATTATTTTGCTTCAAATACCTCACAACGGATAGGCGCTTGGCCCCGAACACAAGTGCCTATCCCCCCACCTTTGGCTTATTAGAAATATGAATAAACAAGCTCAACAACATTGCTGTTCATCAGGGCGCCAGTTTTACTGGAATCACGACTAAGCTGGAGCTAATCAGGTGAACTTGCGCGTGAGTGAATTCCTAACATAAACTGGATTGTCGTAGCACACCGCTCTGCTGCTTCAGGTTTCTTCCCGCCGCACTGTCCGGGTTGGCAGGGCTGGTTATCACGAACTGGACTACACGATTCAAGCACCTCGGCCCAGACGACCGGGTACGCGGTTCAAGGGGACACAGGTTGGGCACTCCGCTGGAAAATTGGGTGAACGAAGCGGCGCAATTAACCCGGCCTGACCGCATCGTGTACTGCGACGGCTCGGAAGCGGAAAACCAGAGAATTCTTGCCGAAATGTTGCGCGGCGGGGACGCCCTGAAGTTGAACCAAACCACCTACCCCAATTGCTACCTCAGTCGCAGCAGCCCTAATGATGTAGCCCGCACGGAACATCTGACCTTTATTTGCACGCCCGCGAAGGACGATGCGGGCCCCACCAACAATTGGATGGATCCCGTGGGAGCCAAGCACAAAGTTGGGGCGCTCCTTAGCAATGCGATGCGTGGCCGAACGATGTACGTCATTCCGTATATTTTGGGGCCGGTAAATTCGCCATTGAGCAAGATTGGCGTGGAAGTCACCGATAGCCCGTATGTAGTGGCCAATATGCGCATCATGTCGCGGATGGGCAAAGTGGCCCAGGATCGCTTGGGAGCATCGGCGGACTTCGTGCCCGGCTTGCATTCCCTCGGCGATCTGGACCCGATGCGGCGGTACATCGTGCATTTCCCGCAGGAAAAATTGATCTGGAGCGTGGGATCGGGTTACGGGGGCAATGCCCTACTGGGCAAGAAATGCTTTGCCCTGCGCATCGCCAGCTACATGGCTCGCGAGCAAGGCTGGATGGCTGAACATATGCTGATCCTGGGCCTCGAGGCGCCCGGCGGGAAGGTCACCTACATGGGGGCGGCATTCCCCAGCGCCTGCGGCAAGACTAACCTGGCCATGATGGTCTCCGCACTCGAAAGCCAGGGTTACCGAGTCTGGACCGTGGGCGATGACATTGCCTGGATGAGGATTGGGGTGGACGGGTATCTGCATGCTGTTAATCCTGAGTCGGGCTTTTTTGGGGTGGCGCCCGGGACAGGCTACAACACCAATCCCAACGTGATGGAGGCGATCCATCGCAACACCATCTTTACCAACGTCGCGGTGACCCCCCGGGGCGAGCCGTGGTGGGAAGGCATTGGGGAAGCTCCGCCGCCCGGGTTGATCAACTGGAAAGACGACGTGTGGGATTCTTCGAAGGGTCCGGCGGCGCATCCCAACGCGCGTTATACCGTGCCGGCCAACCAGTCACCGAGCATTTCTGCGCAGTGGGAAGCGCCGGAAGGCGTTCCCATCTCGGCATTCATTTTTGGGGGGCGCCGGGCGCGCCTGGCACCTCTTGTTTACGAATCGTTTGACTGGCAGCACGGCACGTTTGTCGGGGCTACGATGGCGTCCGAAACTACCGCGGCGGCCACCGGGGAAGTTGGCATTACGCGGCGCGATCCGATGGCCATGCTGCCCTTTTGCGGCTATAACATGGCGGATTATTTCGGGCACTGGCTGGAAATGGGCAAGAAGATCACGCATCCGCCTAAAATTTTTCATGTGAATTGGTTTCGACGCGGCGCAGACGGAAAATTCCTGTGGCCGGGTTACGGTGAAAATGTGCGCGTGTTGAAGTGGATTTTGGAGCGGGTGGAAAGCCGCGGCTCCGCCCAGGAAACTCCCATCGGCTACGTGCCCGGTCCCGGCGGGTTAACGCTGGATGGATTGAAGATTTCCCCAGCCGCTATTGAGGAATTGCTGCGAGTAAATCCCGACGATTGGCAAGCGGAGCTGGATGACACGCGGCAGTTCTTCGATAAATTCGGCGCACGACTTCCCCGCGAAATGCGCGAAGAACATGAAAGACTCGGTCGCCGGTTGCAGCGCACGGTAACCGCCTAGTAGACCGCAAGTCAGCGCTTTTTCTTTGAGGCCTTGGGCTTCAAGGTCTTGGCGTACTCATAGCTCAACGCCATGTATTTCTGTAGTTCCTTGGTGTTCCGAAGCAGCGCATCGGGCACGGTAACGTATTCCTTCATCACCGCACCATACGCTTCAAATAACTTGCTCTTATATTTTTTCAGGAAAGCTTCGCGCTCTTCCTTCGGAAGTCTAAGGGCCATTGTTTCTGTCACGGCTGACAACAGAGAAAACATATTGCCGTTGAGGGAGGTGTAGGGATTGCCGGCGCCTTTGCGTTCGACTCCTGGAATCGTCGCAACTGCCTTTTCGTACAGTGCGACTTTCTCCGGAGGGATAACACCCTTCTTTTGTCCGGCCAGAAAGCCTCCCATTTGACGGACGCATCTTAGCGCCGGATGTTCGAAGATATGACGCCGGAATTGGGGGTGTGAATTAAATGACTCTAGAGTTGTTCCGCGCGTAGATCTGGGCACTGTTCCGAACAGTGGTAGAGACTGTAGCGCTGTTAATGGGTCGTTTCTTGATTCGTCTCAAGAAGGTGTTCAACATCGACAAACACACCCGGGCCTTTCCGGTAAGCTCCTCGACGTCTGCCCCCGCGACCGGAATAATTGGCGGAAGGCTAGCGAAACTGTTTTCGGCGACCATCGAATAAACGGAGCCCACGTCAGTCTTTCGAGGTTCTCCCTGGCCAAGAGCGTATCGCCCGCCGAAAAACACAATGGCGAGAGCAACTGTCAAGATAACGCGTGGTGCGCGGTGCATGTACCATTTTTGTCAGAGAAGACCTAGGGAAAAATAGTACTTCCGGTTCATGCGCGGCGAAAAACTCCAAAGCGTAAACAATCAGTGAGAGCTATAGCGGCGAACTATTTTGCGCCCATTCGAACAGGACCCTGTACTGCGGTTCAAGAGGAACCGTCCCAAGGGAACACCGAGACTGGGGCGAGTCGGTAGGCGGGGCCTAAATGGGCAGGTCGAAGGGATGTTAAGCAGTTCTAATAGAAATGGTTGTAACAATACGATCCGCGTTATATAACCAGATGTATACAAACTTAAGGTATACGTTCATGCGATCGCATCCGCAACGCGTTTTGATGGTGAGAGCGCATGCTCTTGAATTATTTATCTCCGTCGTGTCCATAACTGTAGGCTTGTTTGTGTGGTTATCCATGAAGGATTCAAATTCGGGTGCCAACGTACTGGTTGGTGCCGCATTGCTGGTAGCCGGAGTTATTTTGTTAGCTTCAGCACTGAGAACTATCTTCAAATATTAAATGCCGGAACTACTCTATCCGCAGCGCTTGCATTGGCGATATTGAAGCTGCGCGGCTGGCGGGGATAATGGCGGCGAAAAACGAGCAGACGGCGAGTGCGCCGGCGGCCACGCCCAACGCCAGCGGGTCCCAGGAAGAAACACCGTAAAGCTGAGCGGAGATCAATCTTCCCGCTCCGACAGCGAGGGGCAATCCTAATAACAAGCCGACGAGGACACGTTTGAATGCGCCACGCAGCACGAGGCGGATTACCTTAAGACGGTCAGCACCCAATGCCATGCGCACGCCGATTTCGTTGGTGCGCTGATTTACGGTGTACGCCGTTACGCCGTAAAGTCCGACGGCCGCGAGCAGCAGAGCAACAGTGCCGAACAGTCCTGCGAGGCTGGCTACTGCGCGCTCCTGGTCGAAAGTGAGTTCCACTTGTTGTTGCATGGTCCTGATGCTGGTAATGGTGAGATTGGGATCCACCTCCGCTACAGCTCTGGTGAGCAGCGGCTCAAGCGTTCCGGTTGGTGTATTGGTCACCAGCATCAGGGCCTGAATGTAGTGACTACTCACCTCCAGCCTAGCCATCAGCGGATTTTTGTAATCGATACCCTGAGCTAGCGGCACATAAAACATCGGGCGCGCGGGTTTGCTTAGCTCAAAGCCCGCGAATTTTGCGTCGCGCACAAGGCCAATGATGCGGAACGTGCCGGCATTCTCTGGCAGGTCCATACCGAAATGCTGGTCCATGGGATTTTCGCCGTTCTTGAAAAAACGCTTCACAAAGGCTTCGTTCACGATGGCCACGGATTCGGTTGTTTCGTTATCGGCCGGCGTAAAATAACGACCGCGCAACAGGGGTACAGCGAAGTTTTGCAGATAGTTCGCGCTGACGCGGTCCCAGGACGCGCCCGCTTCTTCGCCGGGTGCTGGAGCGGGATGGCCAGCCAGTAAAATGCTTTCGCCCCAATTGTTAGTGAGCGGGTTGTACAGCGCGAGGCCGGACCCCTGGACACCAGGGAGACGATCAAGGGTGGCTTCGAGTTGGCGAGAACGTGTCGCCAATTGAGTTAGGGTGTAGTTGGCTGCGGGGTTGTGCAACTCCACCACGACCCGGCCCGGAACACGAAAACCAAAATCCTGATGCTCCAGTTTGTTCAGGCTGCGTCCCAGCATGGTAGCGCCAGCGACCAACACAATCGAAACAGCGGCTTGTAAGACCAGAAGAGCTTTGCGACTGAAAGAAGAGCGATCCGTGGTACCCCGGCCCGCTCCGCGCAAAGCTTCTGCCGGGTCAGTACGGGTGGCAAACCACGCGGGGGCCGCGCCGAAAATCATTCCGGTCAGCAAGGCCAGGGCGAAGGCGAATGCTAATACCACGAGTGACGGCATGGCGCTGATGGGCAAGAAGCTTGCGCTCCGGAAGGCTAACGCGAGGAGCAGCCGGGCGGCGACGACCGCGAAGATAAGTCCAAGAATTCCGCCAGCAATGGCGAGCAGGACACTTTCCGTTAAAGCTTGAGTTATGACCTGGCGGCGCGTGGCTCCGATGGCCATGCGCAGCGCGGTTTGCGCGCGGCGAGCCACCGCGCGGGCAAGCAACAAGTTCGCTACATTGGCGCACGCCACCAGCAGGACCAGGCAACAAACCGTCAGCAGAATTTGCAGGCTGCGCCCGTACTCCTCTTTCATTTCAGCGACGCCCGCACCCGCAGGCACGACGTTTAATACCTGTTTGGGCAGGCTGTGAATAACTTCCGGCATCCAATTGGCGGGATAGCCGGAGCCATTTTGCATCCATTGCCGCAGAAACACGGTGAGGCGCGGCGACATCCCATCGACAGTGGCGCCGGGACGTACCCGACCGATCATACGCAGCCATGCGGAAACGGGCTGACGCAGCAGTGAGACCTCCCCATTGATCATGGGCTCCTGTTGAAGCGGTATCCAGATGTCAGGTGGATCACTACGCAATGTTTCGCCAAAGAATCCAGAAGGCGCGACTCCGATTATGGTGAAGGGCTTGCCCTCCACAATGAAGGTGGAACCCACCACGGAAGTGTCGCCGGCATAGATGGTCTGCCAGGCACGATGGCTAAGGACCGCGACCGGAGGCGAGGCCGGCTTGTCATCCTCGGGTGTAAACACTCGGCCACCAAAGGCTTTGATCCCGAGGGTGTGGAAATAAGTACCGGTGACGTACTCGGAGCGTAAGTGCCTGCTGGCCGCGTCAACGCCTTGCCGCCGAACACTTAATCCGCCACGGCCGGCTTGGAAGGCCGTTACCTCTTCAAATTCTGGTGTTTCAGCCTTGAGCCGCTCGAATAAAGGATACGAAAACATTCCCCAGCGGTCCTGCGGCCCGCCCTCAACGCAGCAATCATCGCCTTCTCCCACGCGATAAAGCTGGGCGGGATCGGACACCGGCAACGAGCGCAGCATTACCGCGTGGATCAAAGTGAATATGGCGGTAGTTCCGCCGATTCCCAGGGCTAGGGTGAACACCGCCGTGGCGGTAAAAACAGGGGACAGCCTGAACTGCCTCGCGGCATAGCGCAGGTTGCCTGACAGACTGTGCATCGAGCACCTCTTCTCAGTCCTGTACGAGGCTGAGTGGCCTCAAGTTCCCAAACTAATCGCACTTTTTGGTTCGCAGCACCACGACCAGAGGGCGCTTAAGGTCGGTTGGGTAGGAACTGTCATGTTTTGTGAATGCCGTCGCATAGGGTTCCTCATAGGCGAGCTACAAGAAAGGCCCGATGTCTACCGCATGAGAGCGCACGTAACATCCGAGCCTCTGTTGGCAGTATGAGGAGAACGTATGCGCAGAAGAAAAATAACGAGAAGCTTTTGGGCTCGTGGGCTTCGACTAGAGTGTGCGGCGGTCACTGGCCTGGCTTTGATTGGGGCCACACAGATACGTGCGCAAGAGCGCGAAACGACGCCAGACAAGAGAATGGAAAACGCCATGCTGTCCTTTCGAGAGGTCATGCACGAGCCCGACAAGGGCATCCCGCATGACTTGTTTGACAAGGCGCGATGCATCGTGATTATTCCGGGCGTGAAAAAGGCGGCCTTTATAGTTGGAGGCAAATATGGCCGCGGGTTTGTGTCTTGCCGGCGCGGCGGGACTGGCCGCTTTGGCGCACCCGCAGCGGTGAGAATTGAGGGCGGCAGCTACGGACTACAGATTGGCGGATCGTCGACGGATGTTTTCATGCTGATCATGAACGAAAGCGGCATGAGGAAATTGCTGTCCGACAAATTCACGATTGGGGGCGAGGCGGAGGCAGCGGCCGGACCGGTCGGCCGAGAGGCCAGCGCGAGAACTGATGTGATGCTGCACGCGGAAATCTTGTCATGGTCGCGGTCGCGAGGTTTGTTTGCTGGATTGTCGCTGGAAGGTTCGACGCTGCGGCCGGACGACAGTGAAAATGAAAAGTTATATGGGAGAAAAATTTCCAATCAGCGAATTCTCGAAGGAGAAATCGGCGTGCCACCTGCAGCGCGCCCGTTTGTCGCGGAGTTGAATCGATACCGAAATGAAGGCGAGCATCGCGAACACGCCGAAGTTGGGGCTTCGCTAGGCGAGCGGGGACGAGTCACCCTTTCGAACGTACATTTCGAGCCTGGCAGAGCCGACCTGACGCCTGATTCTGAACCGGCATTGAACGAAGCGGTCGCCGCGCTCAAGGATCATCCGGATTGGAGGATTCGCGTTGAGGGATTTACTGATAATCGGGGCTCAACGGAAGTTAACGAAAAGTTGTCGAGTGATCGCGCGGAGGCTGTAGCAAACTGGCTCGCAGGTCATGGAGTGGACCGCGGCAGCTTGAGCTCCAAAGGATATGGAGACCACCGACCGGTGGCGAGCAACTCCACGCCGAAAGGCCGCGCGAGGAATCGGCGAGTAGAGCTTGTCCGAGTGCAGGATTAAGGTTGGCGCGACGTAAGAAATTTGCGCCGATAAATTCCTGTGGATGATTTGTGCACAAATCCGCGTACCATCAACTTGCTTGGCCACCTGCAACAGCGGTCAAGACAGGTTGGAAATTATGAATGTAGAAGAGTTCAAAGCCTCCATTACCCAGGAACCGTCACCGCCAGCAGGTCTATCTATCCCACTCGCGGCGCTGTGGTGGGACGCTAAGGGGGAATGGGCACGCGCCCACTCTCTGGTGGACGAACTGGAAAGCGTAGACGGCATGGCGGTTCACGCTTACCTGCACCGCAAAGAGGGTTCTGCGTCGAATGCCGATTACTGGTACAAGCGTTCCGGGCGCAGTTTTTACCGTCCGACGCTAGATGCCGAATGCACGGCGCTCATTGAAGGGCTGCTAGCCGCAGCCGATAAAGCTTGAGGGCGCCTCTGACTTTTGCGCGAAACGGTTGCAATAGTTGAAGCATTGCATGGCTTATTTTCCGCAGCGATTTTTGGTTTATCAGGCGCCCGCGACGGCTGCCACGAGTTGTTTATTGACCGCGGGGGCGACACCGGTGCCCAGTAGTTCGATGGCTCGCAGCATCTTCGGTTGTGGGACCGCTGAAACACCCATCTGAAAAGTAATGCGCGTGACCCCGCCGAGAGCTTCATTCACGTAGAGAATTTTTTTCGCCACGGTGTCCACGTCGCCGATCAGCAGCGCGCCCTTCGGGCCACGCAAAGCGTCGAACTGCGCGCGAGTAGTTGGCGGCCAGCCGCGTTCCTTGCCGATTTCCGTAAAAGTGTGGGCGTAGCCAGGAAAAAAAACATCCGCGGCTTCCTTGGTGGTGTCGGCAACAAAGCCAATCATGTGCAGACCGACTTTAAGTTGTTCAGGTTTGTGTCCGCTTCGCAGGCCTGCTTCGCGATAAAGATCGATGAGCGGACGGAAGCGGTGTGGTTCGCCGCCGATGATGGCTACCATGAGCGGCAAGCCGAGAACACCGGCGCGCGCGAAAGAGGCCGGCGTGCCGCCAACGCCCACCCAGATGGGCAGCGGATTCTGCAGCGGTCGTGGGTAGACGGCCTGACCGGTAAGGGCTGGGCGATGCTTACCAGACCAGTGCACGTGGGTGTTTTCGCGAATGTTGAGTAGCAGTTCCAGCTTTTCCGCGAAAAGTGAATCGTAATCTCCGACATCGAAGCCGAAGAGGGGAAAAGATTCGATGAAGGAGCCGCGACCCGCGACGATTTCGGCGCGACCGTTTGAAATAAGGTCCAGCGTCGCAAATTCCTGAAAGACTCGCACGGGATCCGCGGCGCTGAGAACGGTGACCGCGCTGGTCAGCCGGATATTTTTAGTTCGCGAAGCGGCCGCCGCAAGAATGACGGCTGGCGCCGAGTCCAGAAACTCCGCGCGATGATGCTCGCCGATGCCAAACAGGTCGAGTCCCACCTTGTCGGCCAACTCGATCTCGTCCAGCAATTGATGCAGGCGGTCGACCGGCTTGATCGTCTTCCCGGTCACTGGGTCGGAAATAGATATTGCGAAGCTGTCTACGCCAATCTCCATGTGCGCACCTCCAGTCACGGTTCTTAGATTACATCGCCTGCGTTGTTGATACTTCGTTACGCGGCTTGGTCCCGATTCGCGTGTTGGACAAATAATCCCGCGAGGTACTGCTTATTTCGGAACGCGAGAATCGTCCAGAGGACGACTACGAGAGTCGCAAGAGGCAGCCCGGAAGGGGCCATGAGCGCGTGAAAGAAGAAAATATTCACGATCACCGGCCCAAGTATAACGAGCGCCAGCGGCACGAAGCGATTGATCAACAGCAGCAACCCTCCGATGGCTTGAATCCCAAAAATAACCACCCAGTAGTGGGACGCAAAGATCGCGCCGAAGTACTGGCCTGCCAGACCTGTGGGAGGGGGCATCGGAATGAAGTGAAGAAATCCGTTCAACCCGAAAACCAGGAAGATCAAACCTAAAAGCAAACGCGCGATCAAGGAAGCAGTTTTCATTTTTTCTCCTTTTTAGACCTGTTTCACTTACAGACTCGCGTGCGCGTGGACCTTTTCCAGCGACGGCGCGAGAAAAGTTTGTGGATCTGTTTTGCCGGACATCAACTGCGCGGTGCCGCCGGCGGCGATGATGGTGACGTCGGTGATGCCGATGAACCGCAAGACGGTCTGCAAATACGGGGTCACAAAATCCAAGGAAGCCATGGCGCTGCCCTTCCCATATTCGCCTCCGCTGGCCAGGAGCAAGGTGGCTTTCTTGCCGGTCAGCAGACCTTTCGGGCCTGTTGCGCTGTAAGAAAAGGTCTTTCCGGCGCGGACGACCTGGTCGATCCAAAGCTTCAGTGTGGAAGGAATGCTAAAATTGTGCATGGGCACGCCGAAGACATACTCATCGGCTTGCTCGAGGTCCTTTATCAGTGAGTCCGACGCGGCGAGTGCTTGAGCCTGGGCCGCGGTGCGGGATGTTTCCGGCGTGTGCGCCGCGCCGGCCCAAGCGGCGTCGACTACCGGCAGGTTAAGGGTGGTCAGGTCACGGTCAATAATTTTGCCGCCTGGGTGAGTCTTGAGCCAACTCTCAGCGAACTTGGTGGTGAGCTTTCGGGATATAGACCGCTCTCCCATGGGACTGGAATCGAGTTTCAGTAAGGTAGCCATTACGAATGCCTCCAATCATCAGATGCAGCATAAGCAACAACTGTCGCATACTATCTCACAACATCTGTACTTTATGCAACGAACGATGTTTTCGGGTATATAATAGGGCTCGGAGGGCGGAGCAATGCTTCATCCGGACTGTCAAAAGCTCGATCCTCGCATCCGCAGGACGCGACAACTGCTGCAGGAGGCACTCCGCAATTTATTGACACAAAAGGAGTTCGACAAGATTTCGGTGCAGGATATTACCGAAACAGCGACCGTAAACCGGGCTACCTTTTATGCTCACTATGACGATAAATTCGCTCTGCTCGGCGAGTTGATCCGCGTTACCTTTCTTGACCTTCTAGCGCGGAGGGGCGCGACTTTCGACGGCGGGTGTTCTAAGGCATTCCTGGTGATCATCCTAGCGGTCTGCGATTATGTGAGCGAACTGCAAAAATCGCACTCCTTTAATCAGCATCAATTCGCGCCGTTTGTGGAAGCTACGGTGATTGATCAGATCCGTATCGTTTTGCTGGAGGGATTTCAGCGGCACCCGGTGGAACGTATTGTCCCGGCTGAGATGATTGCCGCCACCGCAAGCTGGGCGATTTACGGGGCGGTGAAGCAGTGGGTGAACACGGAGGATCGCGTTTCCGCGGAAGAATTTGTCGCCGTAGCAGTGGAGCTGGTGCGGCCGATCGTAATGGTTGGAATCGTGCCGACTACGCCGGATAATGTTCCGCCAAGTGATGTTCCAGCAACGACTTCGCTACAACACAGTTGAACCGGAGGCGCAGTTGCGTTACGGCTGCCGCACCGCGTAATTCGTCTAGAGTTTGCCTGCGCGTTTCAAACTAACATTTTGTGGCGGGGTATCTTCGGCGTCCGGGGGAGTAGCGTCTCGCTCCACTCGAAAATCGGGCTGGCTTTGCAGCAGGCGGACGCAGCGGTTCCAGCGCAGAATGCTGTCGTCGTTTCCCGGAGGACGGATTTTTTCTGCTTCGGCGAAACATTTCATGGCGTCTTCAATGAGCGGCAGCAGAATATGCGCGGAATAGCCGCTGTGCAGTTGCACCTTGGCGCGCCTCTCGTATAGCAAGCCGGTGTAGTAAGCGCGTTCGTAGGCATCGCGCAGGCCTTTAAAAATTTCAGCTACTTCGCCGTAGCGATCGCCGGCGTACCCGCTGAACTGATCGGTGATCGATAGCCCCAACAAGCGGCGCGCCAGTTGATGCCCTGAATCGACGGCCAGAATATCGCGGCAGATCGATTCGGCTTCTTCCGGCTCATTTAAATAGCGATACAACTCCGCTTTGGCGATGGCTTCGCCTATGCCTGCTCTGGAAATGGCTTTAAGTTGAGCGTCCATTACAACCTCCCGAGCTGCAGACACAATACTCCTTGAGATCTAAGTGCGTTTCGCGCTGGGACCCCGCATCTTGCGGAACAGCATGGTTAGGGGATCGTAGAATTCGTCCACTACTCGTTCCTTCAACGGGATAATGGCGTTATCGGTGATGTGAATCGCTTCCGGGCAAACTTCGGTACAGCATTTGGTGATGTTGCAAAGGCCGATGCCCAATTCATCTTTCAGCAAGGCTGTGCGATTTGCGCCATCGAGCGGGTGCATTTCCAGACCGGCCACGCGCACAAAAAAACGCGGTCCGGCGAATTGTTCCTTTTTGTCGTGGTCGCGCAGCACGTGGCAAACGTTCTGGCACAAGAAACATTCGATACATTTGCGAAATTCCTGCACGCGGTCGACGTCCAGCTGCGAGATTTTCCAATCCGCGCCGCGTCTGGGTTGAAATGGCGGAATTTTTTTGTTCACGCGGTAATTCCAGGAAACATCGGTGACCAGGTCTTTGATTTTTGGGAACGACTTCATGGGCATCACGACGATCGGCTCGTCTCTGGGAAGCTCATCCATGCGCGTTTTGCAGGTCAGACGCGGCCTGCCATTTACTTCCGCGGAGCAGGAGCCGCACTTCCCTGCCTTGCAATTCCAGCGCACCGCGAGGTCCGGCGCGAGATGTCCCTGAATGTAGTGCAACGCGTCGAGCACCACCATGCCTGGCGCAACCGGAACTCTGTAGTCCACCAACGCCCCGCCGCCGGCGTCGCCGCGAAACACGCGCAAGACCGTTCCAGCCATCGCTGTTTTCTCCGTTCCGGTGCTCATCGCGACAAACTCCCGGCTTGGAATTTGGATGCCATGTTACTGCCGCTCCGCCAGAACTTGCTTTAATTCGTCAGGCATGAGCGGGATGGGTAGTTCGCGCCGCACCATCTCGCCGCGTTCCTCCACGATGATGTTGTGTTTCTGCCCCCATGATTTGTCGAGGTCCGGATAGTCAATGCGGCTATGTGCGCCGCGGCTTTCGGTGCGGGCCATGGCGCTTTTCGTAACAGCTTCGGCAATGATGAGCATGGACTTCAGCTCGCCCACAAGGTGCCAGCCGGGATTGAACATCCGCGACCCTTCCACGCTGGCTGCCGCTGCTCGCGCTTTCAACATTTGCAACTCGTTGAGCGCGCGCTCCAGATCTTCAGCGTTGCGATAAATCCCCACGAGGCTCTGCATCACCGTCTGCAAATCGCGATGAATCGCGTAGGGACTTTCTCCCTTATTTGAAAATGGCGCGAGTAAGTCGCGTTCGGCGTCTTGCATTTGCGCATTGTCCAGTGAGGCGTAGGCAGTTTGTTTGGCGTGCGCCGCCGCAGCCATTCCGGCACGGCGCCCGAACACCAGCAAATCGGAAAGCGAATTGCCGCCCAGACGATTTGCTCCATGCAAACCCGCGGCAGCTTCACCCGCGGCGAAAATTCCCGGCATGGACGACTGGCCAGTTTCGGCCTCGACGCAAATGCCGCCCATCATGTAATGACAGGTCGGCCCTACTTCCATGGGCTCTTTGGTGATGTCCACATCCGCCAGTTCCTTAAACTGGTGATACATGCTGGGCAGTTTTTTCTTTACGTATTCGGCGGGCTTGTGGGAGATATCCAGATAAGCGCCGCCGTGCTCGGTGCCGCGGCCTTCGCGCACTTCGGTATAAATCGCACGCGCCACGACGTCGCGGGTGGAAAGCTCCACGCGCTTGGGATCGTATTTCTCCATGAAGCGCTCGCCCAATTTGTTGCGCAGGATGCCGCCCTCGCCGCGCACCGCTTCGGTGACCAAAATTCCCTGCACTCCCGGAGGCCACACCATTCCGGTGGGATGAAACTGCACAAACTCCATGTCCATCAGCTCCGCGCCCGCTTCGTATGCCAGCGCCATGCCGTCGCCAGTGTACTCCCACGAGTTGGACGTCACGGTCCAGGCCTTGCCGATGCCGCCGGTGGCAATCACGACAGCCTTGGCCTTGAAGACGATGAAGCGGCCATTCTCGCGCCAGTATGCGAAGGCGCCCGCAAAGCGGCCGTTTTCCACCAGCAGGCGCGTGACGGTGCATTCCATGTAGCAATCCACGCCCTGCTGCACGCCGCGGTCTTGCAGAGTGCGAATTAATTCCAGGCCGGTGCGATCGCCGACATGGCACAAGCGCTTGAAGGTGTGGCCGCCAAAGGCACGCTGCAAAATCGCGCCATTTTCTGTGCGATCAAAAAGCGCCCCCCATTGCTCCAGTTCGCGGACGCGGTCCGGAGCTTCCAGCGCGTGCAATTGCGCCATGCGCCAGTTGTTTAGAAATTTTCCGCCGCTCATGGTATCGCGGAAATGCACTTTCCAATTGTCGGCGGGATCCACGTTGGCCATGGCCGCGGCGATGCCGCCTTCGGCCATCACTGTGTGTGCTTTGCCTAGCAGCGATTTGCAAACCACGCCTACGGATGCGCCTTGTGCCAAAGCTTCGATCGCCGCGCGCAGTCCCGCGCCGCCAGCGCCGATGATCAATACATCGTGTTCGCGAACCTCGTAGTTTGTGGTCACAGAATCCTCAGGTCGCGAATTATGCCGCTGGCTACGAGGCGAATGTATAAATCCGCCGAGCCTACGGAGATCAAGCTGGCCCACGCGAATTGCATGTGGCGCTCGTTCAGGAAGGAAAACCCGCGCCATGCAGCCGCTCGCGTGGTTCCGAAGGATACGCAGGAAAAGCAGTCCAACTTGCCTCCCGCCAAATGGCGCAGCGAATGGCACGACAGCGTGTAAATGGAAAGCAAGATAATGTTGAGCAAAAGAATCAGGCTGCCCACGCCAATGCCAAATTGCCCGTCGAAGAAAAAACCTTTGATCGCGTCGTGCCACAAAAAAACCAGAAAAATAATTGCGAGATAAAGAAAATAGCGATGCACATTTTGCAGAATGAATGGAAAGGTAGTTTCGCCGCGATATTTGCGGTTGGGCGGCTCGCCCACGGCACACGCGGGCGGATCGAGAAAAAATGCGCGATAGTAAGCTTTGCGGTAGTAATAACACGTGGCGCGAAATCCCAACGGACCCGCCAACACCAAAAGCGCGGGAGAGAGCGGCCACCAGTGATGCTGCGGATCGATGAGCGGGGAATAAAAAGGCGAAAGATAAGGTCCCCAAGAATAGTAAGTGCCTTCGAAAGCCCGCAGGGTGGCGTACAGTCCAAAACCGCCCAGCAAAAAGATTACTGGTAAGAGTTCCGTCCACCACGAATCGCGACGCAAAGTAGCGCCGAGACGTGCGTCCGGCAAAGGAGTTGGCGTGCCAGCCATCCGGTTACCTCCGAGTGAAGTAGCCTATGCAAAAAACTGAATTTTTGAAATGAAATTATCTGCAAACGCAAAAATAGCAAACAATGAAAAACTCGGGGCTAGTTTCGCGGTCGAGCGGTTACAGAATGCTTTCGATCTCGGGGTCCAGCGCGACGTGGGTCACCGGCTCGGCATTGATGGTAAAGGTCATGCCATCGAGATCGTCGAAATGGAAAAAACGGCTGATGTGGTAGTCCTCGTCATAACTGGAAAAAAGCTGCTCGGTCTCGGTGCGGCTTAGATTAAATGCCGTAAGCGGCACGGGAGTGCCAAAATCACCAGCAAGGGCGCGGTAGCGGTCAACGAGTTGTCGCAGCGGCAGCATGGGCGCAAGCCGGGTAGCTTCGGAGGTCATCATCGCTCTCCTTGGGCCGAGTGTACTGCTAGGTTGGCGATTAATAAAGTATTCAAAATGCCGCTATAATGCGCGTGTAAAAAACAATTGACGGCAGCCGGGAACCCAACGCTTGAGAAAGAGAAAGACACCTACATGAGTACGTTTCTCACTGTTTTCGCCAAGCGATACCGGAGGTACTCATGGCTGCTGCTTGTCTCAATTTTTGGGCTTTGCCCCTGGCCATCTGCGACTGCGCAAACGCGCGAGGGCGCTCGTTCCGCTAACGTTTTGCATCAACTCAACGATTCCATCGAGGACCTAGTGCACCGGGTATCGCCGACAGTGGTGCAAATCCTGGTCACCGGATATGGGGCGTCAGAAGAAACGCAGCGCGGTCAAACCGATTTGCTAGTGGGCCGCCGCCGCGCTATCGGCTCGGGAGTGATCGTCGACCCGGAAGGCTACATTGTTACCAATGCGCACGTGGTGAACGGCGCGCGAAACATTGAAGTCCTCGTTCCGCCGCCGCCCGCCCCCACTGCGTCCGGGGCTGCGCCCGAGGGCCCGCAAGGAAGAAGCTACCAGGCTCGCGTTGTGGGAACATCGAGAGAGATTGATCTCGCGGTAATCAAGATTGATGCGCACGGATTGCCTGCGCTATCGATTCCCAATTCCATGCCCCCGGCCAGGCAAGGCGAAATGGTGTTTGCGTTTGGCAGCCCTGAGGGCCTGCGCAACACCGTGACCATGGGTGTGGTGAGCGCTGTGGCGCGCCAGCCCGATCCGGATAGCCCGCTCGTTTACGTGCAAACGGACACGCCCATTAATCCCGGCAACAGCGGTGGCGCGCTAGTGAATGCCAATGGCGACCTGGTGGGCATCAACACTTTTATCTTGTCATCGTCGGGCGGAAATCAAGGGCTGGGCTTCGCGATTCCCGAGGGCGTAGTGGCTTCTGCGTATCCGCAGTTGGTGAAATTTGGCCATATCCATCAGCCGGCCATTGGCGCGCTGGTGCAAACCATTACGCCGGAATTGGCTGCCGCGCTGCGACTGAAAAGAGATTATGGCGTGATCATCTCTGATATTTCGCCGGGCGGTCCCGCAGACACCGCGGGCGTTAAAATTCAGGACGTGGTTCTTAGTGTCGATGGCGTGGCCATCAGCAGCCTGCCGCAATTTGCGCAGACCCTTTATCTGCATAAGACCGGCGAACAAGCTGCGATCGAGATTTTGCGCGGTGCTGATCGGCTGAAGATAAATGTTGGGCTCGCGGAACGTCCGCATAAAGAAGATAGTCTCGTCGACCTTGCCGACCCGATAAAAAACCTGGTCCGGCCGCTGGACATCCTCGGAGTTGAGTTGACACTGGATCTTGCGCACGAATTGCCTGACCTGCGCATTCCGACCGGCGTAATTGTGGCCGCTCGCACCCTCGGCACGCGCACCGGGGAAATTCCGTTACAGACCGGAGATGTAATTCACGGCTTGAACGGCACTCCTATCACTTCGTTGGACGGTTTGCGCGCCGCACTGATGGCGATCAAGCCGGGGGAGCCGGTGGCGTTGCAAATCGAGCGGCATGAGCAGATCTTTTACGTCTCATTCACACGGTGAAGCGGGTTGAAAATATCTCTGAACGCCTACCCGGCTTTTATCGAGAGTGGCGGAATCCTGGAAAAATACCCGGATGCTGTTGAATGAACAATTGCCTTCAAGGTCGTCCTGAAGTTCAAGCCGGACCTAGAGGGGGCGCGCATATTTGGGTAAAGCGCAAAAGGTAATTGAGAATGCAGGTTTTGCCTTTATGTGCGGTGTATTTGCTGAGTCTTACGACAATTGAAGAGGGGCTTGCGGCGATCAAGCCGGGGCGAACCTGTGGCGTTGCAAATCGAGCGGCATGAGCAGATTTCTACGTTTCATTCACGCGGTGAAGCCATAGAAAGCTCTTACCAAGAGCTACTTTGGACTTCCGAAGCTGGTCTTTCCATTTCCAGCAATTCTTCGGTGCAATAAGTTATCAGGAACTTTGCATGGGTTCGAGCACCCGCAAAAATCGCAAGAATACTGAGTATTGCTCGAATCTCTTCGATGTTCTTCGTTTTTGAGACTCAACTGCGCCAATTGCCGCGAGGTCTCGAATTGCTTGGAAATAATCATTCTCCAACCAGTTCGGTACCTTGGGATTTTTCCCATCGTCACGGGCTAGCTCGATGACAGTAACTATTGCATACGTGTTCCAGTCAATTCTTCCGCGCTTGCGATAGATCGTCACCAGATGCGGAACCGCAGCGTATGACGCTGTACCAACGTCTCCCTGATGGTATAGGCCCTCCCACGGTTCATGTCACGTGGACGCATTCATCTTGATTTCGAGTTCCGAAAGCAGGGGCCGTGGGTCGAACGAGATGCGATACGCTCCCTCAAGATTTTGCCATCGCTTATCTTCCCGGCTGACCATTGTGAAACAGAATCTATCGCGACTTTGTTCAGGTGCCGAGTAGTTGCGTAATCGGAACTTGGCCCAGCACTCAAAGCGGAGGCATTTGTGCTGGTTACCTCGGATTGGGTAAGATGCTCTCAGAAACCCAGAATCACGGAGGAACATCATGAGCGTATCCGTTGGACAAGCGGCACCCGATTTCACACTGAAAGATCAGAGTCAGAAGGACGTGAGGCTTTCCGATTTCGCAGGAAAGAAAAATGTCGTGCTGGTTTTTTATCCGCTGGACTGGAGTCCCACCTGCACAAATGAGCACGTCTGCTTCGTCAATGACATGAGGTCATTCGAACAGCTGGATGCGGAAGTATTGGGCGTGAGCGTGGACAGCGTCTGGTCGCACAAAGCGTACGCCGACAAAATGGGGATTCATTATTCGTTGCTAGCCGATTTTAATCCTCGCGGAGCCATGGCGGAAAAATACGGCGCATTCCTCGCTGACAAAGGCATCACCAACCGTTCCATCGTGATCATCAACAAGCAGGGCAAGATCGCCTGGATCAAGAATTACGACATCCCGGTGGTGCCGGATCTGAAGGAAGTGTCTGCCGCGCTGCAACAAGTTAAATCCGCAGCGGCGTAAATTCAGCCAACCTTCGTTCTGGCTATTTGGAGCCACACACAACAAACTTGCGCTCGGCTTGCGGATTTTTCTTGTCGGCGCTGGCCAGCAACCGCATCAGCAGCACCAATTGCCAGCGCTGCTCTTCCGTCAATTTTGTTTTGAATTCCGGCATGGGCTGCCGGCCTTCGCTAATCTTGTAGAAAAGCTCGCCGTCGGATTGCGCACTCATGCGGCTGCTATCCGACAGGTCCCTCGGAGAGGTGGAGAATTTTGTCGCATCGGGGCCGTCGCCTGTACCGGTCTTTCCATGGCAGCGCTCGCAATGATCGTCGTAAAGGACCCGTGCCGCATCGAGAGCTTGCGGGGATGCGTGAATAGGATTCTGCCGCAGCTTGGCGTCTTCCGGGATGTTCCATTGGCCTCGGTGCGTTACGCCCAGCACGATCGATAAAGCGATCAGCGCCAACAAGGCAACAAACAGAATCTTGCGCAGTCTCAATTTTTGTCGCGCGTCCATAAATTCCGTAGGGGTCTTCCCGCAGTCTTCAATTGTCGTGTGGCAGGATACTACGAGCGAAGAATCAGCCAGACCAATTCAGCGTTGAAAAAAAGAATCGCGGCCGCCACCACCCAGGCGATGCCGGTTGTGGTGCGCGAGTTCACGAACTCGCCCATCTTGCTACGGCTGCTGGTGAGTTGAATCAGCGGAATCACGGCGAAAGGCAATTGAAAGCTGAGCACCACCTGGCTGAAGACCAGTAGCGCGGTCACCTTGGACTCGCCCGCGATGCCGATAACCAGTGCCGCGGGAATAATGGCCATCGCACGGGTAATCAGGCGCCGCAGCCAGGGCTTCAGCCTTATCTCCAGAAAGCCTTCCATGACGATCTGGCCTGCCAGCGTTCCGGTCAGCGTGGAATTCTGTCCCGAGGCGAGCAACGCGCAGGCGAACAGCGTGCTGGCGAGGCTCGCGCCCAGGAGCGGGCTCAGTAATTTGTAAGCGTCCGCAATTTCCGCCACATTATGCAGACCGCGGGTGTGAAACGCGGCGGCGCCCAAGACCAGGATGGCGGCGTTCACAAACAGCGCGAAGCCCAGAGCGAAGGTCGAATCGAAAATGGCGTAGCGCACCGCTTGTTTGCGCTCCGGCGTGGAGGTTCCAAAAGCGCGCGTCTGCACGATGCTGGAGTGCAGATACAGATTGTGCGGCATGACCGTGGCGCCCAATATACCGATGGCGATATACAGCATTTCGCGGTTGCGCAAAATTTCCAGGTGTGGGATGAATCCCAGCGCCGCGTGGCGCCACAGCGGTTGCGCGAAAAATATTTCGTAGGCGAAACATGCCGCGATGGAGGCGATCAGCGTCACTACAAAAATCTCGATCAAGCGAAAGCCGCGGCCTTGCAGCGCCAACACGATCAACACATCGAGGGCGGTGATCAGCACGCCGGCCAGCAGCGGCAAGCCGAATAAAAGTTTCAGCGCGACGGCAGAACCCAGCACCTCCGCCAAATCGCAGGCGGCGATGGCGATCTCGCAAATGACCCACAGAAACATGGCCGTCGGCCGGGAATAATTCTCGCGGCAGGCCTGCGCCAGGTCGCGGCCGGTGGCGATGCCCAGCTTGGCGGAGAGCGCTTGCAGAAACATCGCCATCAGGTTGCTCAGCAAAATCACGCTCAACAGCGAGTAGCCGAATTTTGAGCCGCCGGCGATGTCGGTGGCCCAGTTGCCGGGGTCCATGTAGCCGACTGCGACCAGATACCCTGGACCGGCGAACGCCAATAATTTCTTTAGGCGCGAGGCGCCCGCTAGAAACGGAATGGTGCGATGCGATTCCGGCAGTGATGGCATGGCCACGCTGGTGCTCATCGGGCGCGCGGGCCAGAGACCGCTTGGAGATGTGACTGTACGGCTTTCGACCGGGCTAGTTTCGGTACTGGAGGAAGGTTCAGTTTCGAATTGAGGAGGAACGATGCGTGCCATAGACCATGTTAACCACGTTAAAGTTACCTACTAAACTACACTTAATAGTGTTTGGCTGTCAATGGATCCGACCCTGGAATTCCCTAAAAAACAACTTGATCCGATTAATTTTTCGATTGCGGCACTGAATGGGCGAAGAAGGGATGCCTGCGTCATGCGCCATTACAACGCGTATGTGTTAACTTCGAGAAGCATTCAGGGAGAGCAACGCATGGACGAGCAGCGGCCACCACAGCAGGGGCAGGGTCAAGTTCAGATCAAGGCGGACGAAAAAGAATTACAGGGGCAGTACAGCAACCTGGTGATGATCCACCACAACCTGGAGGAGTTCACCCTGAATTTCATCTACATTTTTCCCAACGGCGCGCAGGGGAAGTTGACCGGCAGCATGATCGTCAGCCCGGGTCACGCCAAGCGCATCTGGCGCGCGCTGGGAGAAAACATCGCGCGTTACGAATCGCAGTTTGGCGCGATCAAGGAATCCCCGGCAGGGAGCGAACCCACCCCCACGGTTGGCTTCGTGCAGTAGTTTTGGTCAGCAAGGATGCGGTGAGGTACGGCGTGACCCAACGTAGTCAACCTGCCTCATTAACCTTACGTCGTTAACCTATGCAGTGCGAGCATTTGCACTATCGGGTGAAATACGTCAGAAGGGCGGTGCAATTGCGGATTTAGCGCTGCCGTCGTAAACTGCTCAGGTCGTTTCCAATCGTCACTCCAGTTCCATGGGCCTGTAGCTCAAGAGTCTGCTGCTGATTCTGCGTTGCTTAGGTCCGTTTTCAGGCCCTTCAAACCCGCCTTCTTGTACACAAAATGTACACAACATCGCCGCGAGGAACGCGCGACATTACTTCAGAGTTGTTCGTGATCCAGGAGCAATCCGGAAATCACGTTCCACAAGCCGACTTCCGGTTACCGAATCCGGCCAGGTTCCTAGATCCCCGTTTTATCGAAAGCGCGCCAGAGCATCGTGCTCGTGCGCAGGTCTACTCTGAAAGGCGCGCTTCCGATAAAACACTAACGTTTCTGGCCAACTTCGTTCTGGCCGACCATCCGCCCGGAACCGGTCCTTCGGTCCTGGTGGAAAAAAAAAGAACGTTCGCCATGTTGCACGCGTTCCGGCCTGCAGATTTTCTCTCCAAGATGAAAAGCTCGGAAGGACGGGCCCTTTCACTCGGCTGCGGTGTGCTGTGATTGTCCCAGGTACTTGACGAACCAGCGCGTGATTTCGACCGTCGAGCGGACGCGATTGGGCTCCTTACGCCAGCCATGTCCTTCATCGGGAAATAGAACGTATTGCACCGGTACGCCGCGCTGTTTCAAGTTGTTCACGACCTGTTCAGCCTCGACGACCGGGACATTGGTGTCATTGGCCCCATGCAGAACTATGGTGGCGGCCTTTACTTGATC
>Ga0185299_10001350_pt1 | contig 48732 bp, 34 predicted proteins | sample PaiPotPPA55metaG_FD_128002 | JGI IMG/M metagenome (GOLD analysis project Ga0185299, IMG submission 128002) | Iron sulfur acid spring bacterial and archeal communities from Banff, Canada, to study Microbial Dark Matter (Phase II) - Paint Pots PPA... ... | reverse complement strand
GGCCAACTGTATCGGCGCATTCATCGACAAATACGTGTCGGCAATCACCTCGATTCTGTCGAGCGCCTGCTTCTTGAGCGGCTCCGGCCCGCTGGCCACCAGCCACGCCGCCTTCATCTGCGGCAAGCCCGAAATTTTCGAAAGCCCGCTCAACGTGAACGTAAGCGCGCCGCTATTCACCGCCAGCGTTGGCGTTCTCGGGGCGTTTGCTGCCCGAGGGCGTAGCGCCCGCCCAAAATCCCGGCGTCCGTTGGAGTTGGCGTCGCCGTGGGCAAAATCCAGGAACACTTCGTCCGCAATCAAGGCGATGTTGTGCGTCGAACAAATCTGGTTGAGGGCCGTCAGCTCCTCGGGCTTCACGAAATGTCCAGTGGGGTTGTTCGGGTTCACCACGATAATCCCCCGCGTCTTTGGCGTGATCGCTTTTTCCAGCGAGGGAATATCCACTTGCCACCCGTGATCGTAGATCAGCGGGTAGTGTGCCAGTCGAACGTCGTGGATGCCCGCCAGAAAGCCAAACAAAGGATAGCTCGGCGCCGGCACCAGAATTTCGTCGCCCGGATCGCACAGTGCGCGAAATACAAACGAATACGCCTCGCTGGTGCTGGCCGTGAGGATGACGTCTTCCGCAGCCACTTCCTCGCCGCGTTCGGCATAATATTCCGCGACACCTTCCCGTGCTCGCAGCAGACCCTTCGGGTCGGGTACGTAGGTCATCGCAGAGGCATTGCACATCGCGTGCAAGATGGTCTCGCGATCGTAGGAGAAGCCCACCTCCGTGGGATTCGACGCGCTCAAGTCGTACAGCCGCTTTCCCGCGGCGAGATGCTCCGCCAGAGCTTCGCTCAAGCGATTCGGCGTCAGATTCCAATTGGTGCGTTCAGCAAACATAAGTAGCGCCGCTGAAGCTTCCGCGTCTCACCTTCACGCGTCTGCGCGGCAGTGTATAGAACTACAGCAAATTTTCTCCCACGTCCAATCGCCTCGATCTTTTACCTCCAACTCCTTATTAACCGATGCGCTCCCAGACCAACCGCGCGAGCCCAAATTTGCTCTACCAGTCAAGTTGTAGGTCACAGTACTGCTGTGCCCGAGTTCAGCAATCCCAAAGCACGATCGGTTCTCGATATTTGTAGCCAGGCCTAAGCAGGTTTAGAATCCACTGGAGGACACCATGGCAGACGAACTCATAATCGCGGGCCGCGCCTTCCGCTCCCGCCTGATCGTTGGCACCGGCAAATACCGCAGTTTCCACGAAATGGCCCGCGCCCATGCCGCGTCCGGCGCCGACATGGTCACGGTCGCGGTCCGTCGCGTCAATCTCACCGACAAATCCAAAGAATCCCTACTCGACTACATCGACCGCGAGAAAATGTTCATCCTCCCCAACACCGCCGGCTGCTACACCGCTGACGAAGCCATTCGCACCGCCCGCCTGGGCCGCGAAGTGGGACTCTCCCACTGGGTAAAACTCGAAGTGATCGGCGACCAGCAAACACTCTTCCCCGACACCGAACAGCTAATCGAAGCCACCCGAGTCCTGGTCAAAGAAGGCTTTGTAGTCCTCCCCTACACCAACGACGACCTGATCGCCGCCCGCAAACTAATCGACGCAGGAGCCTCGGCAGTCATGCCGTTAGCAGCCCCCATAGGCTCAGGCCTTGGCATCCAAAATCCCGCCAACCTCCGCATCATCCGCGAGCGCATCACCGAGGTCCCCATGATCGTAGACGCCGGGGTAGGCACCGCCAGCGACGCCGCCCAAGCCATGGAACTAGGCGCCGACGGCCTCCTCATGAACACCGCCATAGCCGAAGCTCAAGACGCCACCCTGATGGCCGAAGCCATGCGCGAAGCCACCGCCGCCGGCCGCAAAGCCTACCTAGCCGGCCGCATGCCCAAACGCCTCTACGCCGCCGCTTCCTCCCCGCTAGCCGGCGTAGTCCGCTAATCTTTAATTCGCGACGGCGCGACCGCAGCGCAACCTGTAGCGCAGGGCGGAGTCCGCGGAGCCCTGCGGTTTTTCGATCCCTTTCTATATTATTCTATAGTAACATAATATATACTGTAACTATGTCGCGCCTTCGTAGGATCGTCCAATCAGACCGCTACTTCTTCATAACCACAAATCTGGGCCGAGAAATATCTCCTCTAACTCCCGCAGAGCGCACGGCGGTCCTGCACGTCTTAGACACCGAGCGCCACCGCAACAAGTTCTATTTGTTCGCCTATGTAGTACTGCCTACACATCTTCACCTGCTCTTCGAGCCGGGCGAATGTGGACTGACAGCCAACCTGCGGGACTTTAAGTCAAAGTCGGCACTTCTTCTCGCCAAACGCAGAAATCATCGCGGTCCGATCTGGCAATCCCGTTTTTTCGATGTAATCTGCCGTCGAACCAGAGACTTCCGGGAAAAAGTCGACTATATTCACCAAAATCCCGTGGAGGCCGGATTCGTCAGACAAGCAGAAGACTATCCCTGGTCCAGCGCTGCCCATTGTTCGTGCCGAGACGCTCCGCCAATCCGACTAGATGAAGTCAATTTACCGGCTCATCGCAACGCCTTACTTTGGCCGGCTCCCTGGCGATAGAAAAGCCGCAGGGCTCCGCGGACTCCGCCCTGCGCTACAGGCCTACTAACGGCTCATAATTCTATTTCCTTGCGATGATCCAAAATCCAATCGCCGTGCTCACGCACCAGGCCATCACCGTCCACTTGAACGACACCGCAAATCCTCGCAAATTATCTAGTTTCAATTTGCAGATCAGCGATAACTCATAGACCTGGTCCGTAATATTCCGCAACATCTGCTCGGGACCCGCCTTCGCCATGGCCTCAAAATACGCGGTGCTGTCCTTATGCCGCAACACATGCTGGTAATACAGCAATTCCGAGCCCTCGCGCGGCGTCTGGTGGTGCCGCGCAATCCGCGGTGTAAGCGCCCGCGAAATCAAAATCAGCGACCATACAAAGCCAACCGTCAGCCACACATAGGTCAAGACATAAAGTCCGGCCGGAATCGCTTCCGCGAGGTCGCCGAATCGCAATTTCGGCACCACTTCCGTCCCCAAGGGTATCGTGCTCGCTGCAAAAAACAACAAGAACGGCACAAGATATCCGGCCTTCAAGTCCGCAGCGCGAATAATCGCCTGCTGATCCTCAAAGTTGTGCCAGGCAAACTCAATCTGCTCGTCGGTAGTACAAGGTGTCTTCTCGGCAGAGTCCATGCCCCGCACTCTATCCAAGTAACCGCACGCCCGTCCAGCTTTTGCATTGCCGTAATTCTTGTTTCTTGTGGACACGCTCTGCACGATCACCTACATTCAGAAAAGTCATCAGAGTTTTGTCAGGAGGAGACAGAAAAGCGTGACGATTATCGACTCCCGGGCCGCGCAAAAGATTCAAGTTGAGTTGCTGTCTGGCGAGAATCTCATGTGGGCGGGCATGCCGAATCCGACAGTGATTTTTCATTCGGACGACTGGACGACGATTCCGTTCACGCTGGTTTGGACCGGATTCTTTGTTTTCTGGGAAGCCCAGGCGTTGCGTTCTTTGGGAAAGACGGGGCCGGGTGGAAACGACATCTTCGTGGTTTTGTGGGGAATTCCATTCTTAGTTATAGGCAACTATATGGTCTGGGGCCGATTTTTGATGGATGCCTGGCTCAAAAGGCGAACCTACTACGCGGTGACAAGCCGACGCGTCTTAGTGCTACAAGAGGGATGGAGCAGGAAGACAAGCTTTACGTTTCTGCAAGCCATTCCAACAATTGAGCGAGAGGGTACAGTCTCGGGAACCCTATGGTTCGGCCCGAAATATCCCGTAGTTGCGGCAAGAGGAAGGAAAACACGAAACATGAGCCGCTTTTCAGTTGAGGACGTTACGGTTTTTGCCGATATTGCCAACGTCGATGCAGTCTGTCGACTCGTCATGGATCTGCGCGGAAAAGTGGACAAAGGCTCTACTTCGGGCCCGGCGCTCACGTACAATTCGTGATTCGGAGTTGATCGGCAACACCATAGTGTCGATGCCGAGCCGCGCAACTGCTCACTCATAGCGCAACGTCTGCATCGGATCGACCTGCGTAGCCCGCCGCGCCGGCACGTAGCAAGCCGCTAGCGCCACCGCCGCCAGCGCCGCGGTCACGCTGGCAAAGGTGGCCGCATCCGTAGGTGCTATGCTAAATAGCAGGCTCGCCATCAGTCGCGTTAACGCAAACGCCGTGATCAGCCCGGCCGCAAGCCCGATTACCACCATCGCAGCACCTTGCTTCATGACCAATCCGAGCACATCCCCACCCTGTGCCCCCAACACCATGCGCAAGCCAAACTCCTTCGTCCGCCGCGCCACCGAATACGACACCACGCCGTAGATCCCGACCGTCGCAATCGCCAGCGCCGTCACCGAAAACAACGTCAGCAGCAGAGTCAGAAATCGCGGCCGCGACTGCGCCCGTTCGAGCACGTCGCCCATGGTCCGCACATCCGCCAGCGGCAACGACGAATCCATAACATTCAGTCGCTCCCGGATCGCCCCGACCAGATTCCGCGAATCCCCAGACTGCCCCCGCATGACCACATACATATCCGTCAACCCAAATTTCTCGGCTTGCCCAAAAGGCACATACAGCTCGGTACCGGCGGGCCGGTCAAGCCCGGCATTCTTCACGTCGTCCACCACGCCCACGACCGTGCTCCAAGGATCTTTCGATCCGCCATTCGGGCGCACATGCTTCCCGATCGCGCTCTGACTCGGCCAGAACGTTCGAGCCAGCGTGCTGTTCACAATCACCACAGGCGACCCCGCCGCCGTATCGCGATCATCGAAAAAACGCCCTTCCATCAAACGAATTCCCATGGTCGCGAAATAATCCTTGCTCACCACCTGATCGAAATCCACGTTCTCGATCGGCCCACCTTCGCGCTTAACAAATCCCTCGAACTCCGTATCGTTCATGTTCGGAGCCCGCATCGGCGGCATTCCATAAGCCAGCGCAGCCGACCGTATCCCTGGCAAGCTGGTGATCTGCCCGTCGAACCGCTCCCAAAATCCGGCAATCTTCTTGTTATCCGTATAAGTCCCGCTGGGCAGCGACACCCGCATGGTAATCACGTTGACGGGCGCCATTCCGGTATGCACTTCCTGCAATTTCCAAAACGCCCGCAACATTAATCCGCAACCGATCAGCAACACCAGAGCCATCGCCAATTCGCCCACCACCAGAGCCCGCCGAAATAGTTGCGCCCCGCCGGCCGCCGTGGTGCTCCCCGCCGCATCCTTCAACGATCCCGAAATCCCACTCACCAACAGGGGCACTAGGGGCGCCAAGCCAAAAAGCGCTCCCGTAACCAAACTTGTTCCCAGCGTGAAAACGAGCACCCTCGCGTCCATAACGATCTCGTCCGCGCGTGGAATTCCTCCGGCGTTCGTCAATTGAACCAATCGCACCCCGCCATAAGCGAGCGCCAGGCCTAGGAGAGCGCCGCACAGCGCCAGCAAAATGCCCTCGGTCACAAACTGCCGCGCCAGCCGGCTCAGTCCAGCCCCCATAGCCCCGCGAATCGCGATCTCGCGCCGACGAGCCTCCGCCCGCGCGAGGAGCAAATTCGCCACATTGACGCTGGCAATCAACAACACGAAGGCCACCGCGCCAAGTAAGACCAGCAACGCAGGACGCACGCTAGAAACCACTTCGGCCTGCAACGGATAACTGACAATCGTGTGATTTTTCGGATCAAAACTATGCGTATTTGGCGCCTTATGCTCCCCATAAGCCTGCACGAGCCCGGACAACTCACCCTGCGCACCCGCTGGAGAGACTCCCGGCTTCAACCGCCCTAGTAAATAGTAGTCGTGCCCGCCTCGATTCGTCTGGTTCGCCGGATCGAGTTGCAGTGGCGCCCATACCTTTGGCGGATCGCTTTCGCCTGGAGGGAATTGAAACGTTTGTGGCATCACGCCGACGATCGTGCACTTTTTTCCGTCCAGCCGCGTCTCCCGCCCAACGATCTCCGGATCGCCACCAAAGAACGTCTTCCAAGTCCCATAAGAGATGTCGGCGACAAGCGGCGCTCCAGGCACATCGTCAGCCGCCGAAATCAACCGCCCCGAAACAGGCGCGACTCCCAAACTCTCCAACAACCCGCCGCTCACACTAGCCGCACTGACCCGCACGGGCTGCGTCTTACCACCCAGATTCGTGCCTCCAACCTGCCACGCATCCAGCGACGTCCACGAATGCGTATCGCGCCGCAAATCAAAAAACTCCGGCGCCGAAGTCCAAAATCTCGGCAACCCGCCATTCGGAAATGTCGGAAACTCCGTATACACCCGCACCAACTGCTCCGGGTGCGAATAGGGGAGCGGGCGCAACAAGACCGCATTGACCACGGTAAAGATTCCGGTCGTGGCGCCGATCCCCAGCATCAAGCACAGCACCGCCGCCGCCGTAAACCCCCAATTCTTCCGCATCATCCGTAGCGCAAAGTGCAAATCCTGCCCAAACGTTCCCATATACCCTCCCCATGTACCCGCCGATGATGGCCTTCCGATGACTGTTAGTACGCGGCGTAACCCATTCAGGTTCCGTAAAATAGGCCTGGTACCGCTCGGCAACCCAGCTTGCGACGGAGTCCACTGGTTCGAATCTTAGGGCACAAGGCTTCAAGTTGTCTTTTGTTCGCGGGCTTCTTTCGTACTTCACTCTCCGCGTCCATCCATTCTTATACCCACTCAGTTAATAGTCCTTGACATGTGCTAACTACTATGACACTCTCTGCTGTGTTAGCCAAATTAACTGTTCGAACCATTCGACCAATCCCGCGAAGGACCTTCTCCCACCCTCAAATTGAGGTAAGTCCTTCAGAATCCGCACTTCCACAAAATACCCGCGTAACTCGTTTAGAATCCGCACTTCCAAAATCATTAGACTTAAAGTCCTTTAGAATCCGCACTTGCGAAAAGGGTGGGGGGTGGGGGTAAATTGTTAACCAGTTTCGTCTGGCAGCTAATAGGTGCGAAACAGAAAGTGCCAGAGCCCATCGACCAGCGCGTGCACGATCGCAGAGGCGAAGATCGACCCGGTCTTGCGCCAGGTCCATCCATAGAACAGCCCGGCGATCGACGCCAGGAGCACGTAGCGCCAATTCGGGAAGCCCATGTTGGTAATGTGCGAGAAACCAAACAAAACCGACGCCGTCCACCAACCCGCGTGATCGTTCTTGGTCGATCGAGCCAGCATATTTTGCAGCAGGCCGCGAAACAGGAATTCTTCGGGCCAGGCCGTGAAGCACAGGATGGCAACTGTCAAAAAGGGAAGCGTCTTCCAAGCGGCCCAGTGAGGCTCATACTGGATGAAGTGCAGGGCCATGCCAAGCGGAATGGCGAGGGCCGCGAACACCAGAAAGCTTCCCGCGATATAAAGCCCCCAACGTGGCCCCCACCCGATGCTGTAGCCAACGCCGTCCAATCGCCGCGCCAACAGGAACGTCGCGAGAGCGATGTTGACGCAAAGCAGCACCGTAAACACATAAGCCAGGCGTCCGCCAGGATAAGGCCAAAGCCAATGCGACGGCGAAAACTTCACGGCCACCCAGACACCTGCGATCGTCAAATAATCTTGCCAGGCGCCTGGCGGTTGCTTCTCCGCAGAAGCCGCCAACGCCAACGGAATCATCACGAAAGCCGTGATGGCGCCGGCCCGTGCGAACGCGAAAGTATTTGTCCCGAAAGCGTAAATCAGGTATCCCAGAATGATTGCCATGCCCAGGAGGTATCCGCCGCCAATTCCGAAACGCGCTGAAAGAAATTCCGGCACGCCACGCGCGGCGAAGAGCAATAGCACGGCGAAGTAAACGGCAAACGTCGTGAGGGTGGCGGCCAATTGACGGCCGCCGTAGCCCATCCAGGAGGCATACACGGCGCCGCCAAAGCAAAGAACGGCCCATATTCCGAGCGTAGTCAGCGGGCCGATTTGCCGCATGGTAGGCAAGAGGGAATTGTAACGCAGAGCCGAGAGTGCGATGGACGAGGAGGCCTTCCTCGACCTGTAGCCGAGTCTCCGAGGTGGGTAGGTTTAGATGGCACACAAGAGTAGCGAGGTCGTTGGAGTGCCGTCTCACGCTTACGCCACCCGTCACGGTTGACAAACGAGGAAGGGATTACTTGAATCGAAATCGATGACGTCTTCGATCAAATCTGAACGGCGTCTTGCTTATATTGACTGGATGCGCGGGCTGGCTTGTGTGCTGATGTTTCAATCGCATTGCTATAGCTCCTGGTTGACTCCTGAAGCGCGAAAGTCTTCGCTCTATGCATGGTCGCAACTTCTCGGCACGCTCCCTGCGCCGCTATTCATCTTTCTGTCCGGCATTTCGCTCGCATTGGTCACCGAGAAGCTTCGCGAAAAAGGCGCGGCGCGCGGGGTCATTGCGAAAAGGACAATCTTTCGTGGCGCGGAAATCTTCGGCCTTGGCATCCTGTTTCGTATCCAGGAATTCGTACTGGGTTACCCGATCGCCCCCTGGACCGACCTGTTCCGCGTTGATGTTCTGAACATCCTCGGCATATCCATGATTTTGATGGGTATGTTTTGCTGGATAACCTCTTTTGAGGTTGGGGCTCCCGGTTCACCAAGCGAGGCTGTCACTCGAACGCAACAGCTCGCGAAATGGCGTAACTGGGCAATGCTTGGGGCGCTCGTCGCAGCCGCGTGCGTCGCTCTGCTCACTCCGCTGGTCTGGACGACCTGCCGGTCGGCGTGGCTGCCTTGGCCGGTCGAGTCCTATCTCGATGGCGTCCACGTTTTCAGTCGGCCACAACCGTGGCTGTTCCCAATTTTCCCCTGGGTGGCTTTCGCCTTCACTGGCCTGGCGGTGGGGTTTTTTCTGCTATCGGATTTCGCAAAGCGAAAGGAAACTTCCGCGTTTGTCGCTGTGGGTAGCACAGGCACTCTTGCCTGTGCTCTTTCGGTACTGAGCGACGCCGGACCACTCCACCTCTACGATCCAACCATCTACGACTACTGGCACACTAGCCCGAGTTTCTTCCTGATGCGCTGCGGCGTTCTCCTGTTGATCTTGTTCCTGGTGTACGCGTGGTGCCGCTGGGGATTCGCACAGAAGGGTTTCAGCCCGATCATCCAGCTCGGACAAACCTCGTTGCTGGTCTATTGGGTGCACATCGAATTTGTCTACGGGCGTCTTTCGATCCTGCCCAAGGGTCGATGCGGCATCGCCACGGCTAGTGCGGGCCTGGTAATTATTTTTGTTGCGATGCTGGCGCTCTCGATCGCACGAACGCGCTGGAAGAAAAGGACGGCTAAGGTTTTGCAGCCGGGTCCGCCGGCGGTTGCTGCGACTGCGGAATCCGTATGATCACTTCGCCGGGCTTCGCGCGCTGGAGTTCTTCGCGGGCGATACGCTCAATCGCGCGCGGATCAGTTTTGAGGGATTTGACGTCGTTGCTGAGCTTCATGTTCTCGGAATTAAGCCGGTCGATGTCCTTGCGCACGCGTTCGATCTCGTTTTGCGTACGGCGCATGGCGATAAATCCATGCGTGCCGAAAACGTCGTGAACGACCAGCGCCAGCACGAACAGTCCGAGGATGGTGCGTCCATGCTGCTTCAGAAATTCGCTAAACCCGTTCTCCGGGCTTTCGTTCACTATGCGAGTACCCACTTGGTGGCCTCTTCAGTCAAACGTTTGGAAGCTTTCGGGCTGTCCGCTTCGACATACAGGCGGAGAAGCGGCTCGGTGCCCGACAGCCGCAGCAGCATCCAGCTTCCGTCGTCGAAAACGAATTTTGCGCCGTCGGTGCGATCCACGGAAACTACTTTTCGTCCGAGGAGTGTCGAAGCGTCCACGGCGACTTTCTTGACGGCGTTTGCCTTTTGTTCGTCTCTGAGGTGCAGATTTTCGCGCACTGGCCAGAATTCGCGGCCCAATTTTTTGAAAAGCGCCTTGATCTGGTCGGCGAGGGAGCCGCCGCGCGCCGCCAGCATCTCCGCCACCAGCAGGCACGCCAGGATGCCGTCTTTTTCGGGGACGTGGCCGCGAATGGTGAGGCCAGCGCTTTCTTCGCCGCCGAGCGCGATTTTGTCTTCGCGAATCAGTTGGCCGATGTATTTGAATCCGACGGGGGTTTGATACGTGGATTGTCCATTCGCCTTGGCTGCTGCATCTATCATTTGAGACGTTGCGACGCTGCGAGCGGCAGGCATCTTCCAGCCACGCGATTCCACGAGGTAGTCGTAGACCAAAGCGAGGATGTGATTGGGCGAGATCCAGGCGCCGTCGCGGTCGATGATGCCGAAGCGGTCGGCGTCCCCGTCGGTGGCGAGGCCTGCGGTCGCGCCGGATTCGGTGACGGCCTTGCACAGCGGGGCAAGATTTTTTTCGGATACGTCGGGGCCGGTGCCGTCGAACAGGCAATCGCGATTGGTGCGCATGGCCTGGATGGAAACGCCGTGATCGGCCAGGACGCGATCGAGATAGCCGGCGCCGCAGCCGTGCAGCGCGTCCACAACGAACTTTGCCTTGCACTTGCCGAGGACGTCGAAGCGAACCAGTTCGGCGAGGCGCTTCAAGTACGGCTCGCGGAGATTCACGGTTTCGCTTTTAGTGCTTTGCTGATGGGCGATCTTGCCCACGGCGCCGACTTTGGCGGCCAGCTTCGCGGCGCGGGCTTCGATGTCTTTGGTGACTTCGGGAAGCGCGGGCCCGGCGTCGGCGGAGGAAAACTTCAGCCCGTGGTACTGGTAGGGGTTGTGGCTGGCGGTGAAATTGACGGCGCCATCGTGTTTGCGGCGTGTGATTTCGTAGGCGATGGCCGGCGTGGGCGTGAAGGTGTCGCAGAGCAACGTGCGAATGTGGTGTTGCTGGAGGATATCGACGGCTAGCTGCGAGAACTCTTCGGAATAGAAACGCGTGTCATAGCCTACGAGGATAGTGGAATTCTTTTTGTGATCGTTGACGTGGCCGGCGATGGCGGTGACGGCGAGGCGCACGTTGGCGAAGGTGAAATCGTCGGCGATGAGGCCGCGCCAGCCGGAAGTGCCGAACTTGATGGGGGAGGAAGTCATGGCGTCGCTATTCTAGCCCGGAGTGGTGGCAGAAAAAAGAAGGGATGACCGGGAATCGATCGCGCTCGCGCATCATTCGGGTCATGTAAAGGAGCGGTAGCGCACACAGGAGGATGATGATGGTCGCGGGGAAAGGAAGCCGGGTGGTGCTGGTGACATGCGGATCCATCATCGAAGCGCGAAGAATTGCGAGCCGCGTGGTGCGGAAAGGTTTGGCGGCGTGCGTGAACATCGTGCTGGGACCGGTGCAATCGATTTACCGGTGGAAAGGGAAGGTGCAAAGCGCGAGGGAAGTTTTGATGGTGATCAAGACTAGCGCGACGCGTTTGGCGGACTTGGAGAAAGAAGTGAAGCATTGGCACAGTTACGACGTGCCGGAGTTTGTGGTGATTTCAGTGGCGGCGGGGTCGCGGGAGTACCTGGCTTGGTTGGAGGAGAGTGTGAAAAGTTGAGGGAATGGGTATGTGGGCGCCGGGCAAAAGCCCGGCGCCCACATAGCGGTTGGTTACCAGATTAGTCTCAGGCCTAGCTCCATGGTGCGGCTGCCGCCGTCGAAGGCGAACTTGTTCAGGAACGTCGGCGATGTTACGAAGATGTAGCCGGCATTGAGCGGGTTGGCATTTGTGTTCTGGTCGATGCTGCCGTTGTTGGTCGGCAATCCGATGCTGGGATTGCGGTGGTTGAAGGTGTTGTAGGTCTGGAAGCGGAACTGAAGCGATGTTCGCTCGGTGATTTTGTTGGTCTTGAACACGGACATGTTCCAGATGTTGAGCCCCGGAGTGCTGACGGTATCGCGTCCGGTAGTGGCCAGAGCGCCGACGCCTGCTTGAATGAATCGGGCGGTTGGGTTCGCGGCAACGTAACCGACGGTATTGCCCGCGGCGCAAGGAGTGCCGGCTGCGCTCACTATGCGGGTCGCACCGCCAGCACCGTCGTTGCAGACGGGGTTAACGACGGAGCCGGTCAAGCCGACGCCAGCGGGATTGAAGACAGTGCGGTCGCCGGCGGTGTCGCCGTTGTCATTGGAATCGACTCCGGAAAGTGGAGTGACCGGCTGGCCGGACTGCGCCAGGTAGGTGCCGCTCCACTCCCATCCGTTGGCAACGCCGCGCACGAATCGATGCTCGTTTCTGACGTTGGGGAGGTCATACACAAAGGTCATCGCGAACTTTTGCGGCAGATCCAGCGCGGACCGGCCCCGCTCGTTCGGGAAATTGAAACCGTCTTGCGAGCGGCGCGGATTCACGAAGCTGCTGAACAGCTCGTTGGTGGAGTTGTCGATGTTCTTGGAGAAGGTGTAATTTGCGCGGAAATAGAGCCCCCGGGCGAACCTGTGAATGAAGTCCACGGAACCTGCGTGATAAATACCGGAGCCTGCAGGCGGAAAGGTGGTTACGCTCCCGAGGAAGCCCTCCCCCGAGAGATTCCGACAAGGGGCCACCGGTTGTTTTGAGGCAGATGGGCAGAACGCCTTGAAATTGGCAAGCGTGTCCTCCGGAGCTGCAACCGTCGCGGGGATATCACCTACGTTGATGTAAGTGGGTAACGGCGTGAGGGCGTTCCCGACGCGAGGGTTAAACGGGGATGCGGAATTCAAGCGTTGCTGAACGGGCAAACTAATGCTGCGGGTGCCCACGTAGCGCACTTCGATGCTGCTGTCCTTGAGGATTTGATGCTGCACACCAAGCGACCAGGTAATGACTTTGGGATCGACCTGATCGGGAATGAAGCTGCCGGTCGCGGCGCGCGCTGCGGCTTGCGTTGCGGGCGGGACGTTTACTTGCAGGAGGCCGCCGCCAGCGAGGAAACCGACGCCGCTACCGCACCAAGCCGGGGCGCCCGGAAGCGAGCAGGTGATCGCAGGATTCTGCTCGGTCTGGAGTTCGGGCGGCAGGCTGTTGATGGCAAAGTTGTTGGGGATAACGTCATACGAAATTTGTGCGCCGCCCCGAACGGCCCATCGTCCGCGACCTGTCGGATCCCAAGCAAACCCCAGGTGTGGCCCGAAGTTGTTGGTGTCGGCCTTGGGCTTGCGGAAAATGAGGCCCACGGCTGGATCGTTGGCGATGGCGTTCAGAGCTTGCTTGGCCTCATCGCGAGGAACGCCGGAGTATTCGTAGCGGAGGCCGAGGTTCAGGGTAAGGCGAGAGGTCACTTTCCAATCGTCTTGGACGAACCAGTACACACCGTGGTAGTTGTCCGCGGTGCTGCCGGTGCCTGCGCCGCGGAGCGCTCCATTGCCTCCATCCGGCACGAGATCGTTGAAGAAGGAGTTGAGGGTCGCGTAGTCCCATTCGCCGCGGGACCGAGGCAGATTGTTGGTCGGCGCGATGTAGTTGCGGCCTTCGACGCCAAACTTAAAGGTGTGCTTGCCACGGATGTAGCTGAGGTTGTCAACGAGTTGGTAGATATTCTGCGTATAGCCCTGCGGAGCCAGGCTGAAGGGGCCGACGTTGCTGCCGAACTCGTCGATTTCCACGTTGGGGAAATTGGAGAATTGGGTTGGCGTGAGATCGTTCGGACCGTTCAGGCGCGAGTAGGAGGCCCTAAAGTCGTTGATGAAGCGGCTGCTGATACTCCATGCGTCGGTAAAAATTACTTTGCGCGCGTCGGAGGCCTGTGTGCCCGTAAATTGAGATTGCGGCTGCACAGGATTCACTTGCGGGGCGCGAAAGCGGTCGAAGAGAAAACGGCCGCGAAGCTGGTGCGCGCCAAGATTCAGGTCGGTGTTTACAGTAAAGTCGTGCTCGTTGAAAAAAGAAGGAGCGACGCCGGCATACTGGCCGATATCGATCGGCGTGCCATTGACGAGCGTTGTGCCGCTCTTGGTTGGCGCCGCGGGAAACTGCTTCAAGACGGCCAAAACGGCGGCGTCGGGATTCATAGCCTCGAGTTGGGTGATGCCGTTGGCGGTGGGCATGGTGACCGTTGCGCCCTGGGAACCCAGGCCTTGGTTCTGAAATTCGTACGCGCCATAAATGAAAAGCTTATTCCTTAGGATGGGGCCGCCTATGCTGGCGCCCGCGCGATTGTAGTCGAAGCGGTTTTTCACGTCTCCGGAACCCGGTACGAAGGCAGTTTTTTCTTGATTGGTGGCGGCGTCGAAATCGCGGTTACGGTTGTACCACCAGCCTGCGCCATGCCAATCGTTGGTGCCGGATTTTGTGACGATATTGAATTGCCCGCCCGATGAATGCCCGTACTCGGCGCCGAACTGGTTTGTGAGCAGGGTGAACTCCGCGACGGACTCTTGAATAACGGGCTGCGTTGGGCCGTTGACGTCGAGCCGATTGTCATCGACGCCATCGATCGAAAATCCGTTAAAGCGCGGGCGAGTGCCCCCGATCGAGCCACCGGAACCCAGCACGCCGCCTTGCTGCGTCGTGGTGCCTGGAGCGAATACAGCGAACTCTTTGACGTCGCCGCCGATGGTGTTCAGCGGCAGATCGTTGACGACCTTGCCGCTGAAGGTGACGCCTAACTCGGAGGATTCGGTCTTCACCAATTCGGCGCCGGCTTCGACCTCGACGACCGAGGAAACGTCTCCGATTTCCAATATCGAAGCGGCTTCGGCGACCTGGTTTGATTCGACTTGAACACCCTTGGAGACGGACTTACGGAATCCGGGCTTTTCGACGGTTATGGTGTAGTTGCCGACGAGCAGATCGGGAAACACGTAAGTGCCGGCGCTGGAGGCGGTGGCGGTCTTTGCGATGCCGTTGCCTTCATTGACGACAGTGACTTTGGCGTCTTCGATCGTCGCGCCGGTTTTGTCCGTCACGGTAACGCGAAGGGTGCCGTCTAATCGCTGGCCGCGAGCTACAACTGTGAGGCTGCAACACAACAGTACGAACAGCGCGATCCTGGTGAACCTCTGCATAAAGTGCTTCTCCTTGGAGGGATTGCTTGCGGGAAGCGTTCGACCTTTTTATGACCTGGTTTCCCCGTTTAGATCGATCCGCCCGCCCGATACGCTGTAGAGATGTGTGGCAGCTTGTGGTCCAAATTGGCGGGTTGCTGTCTCATTTGTTTCTTGCTTGTTCGTAAATCAGTAAATGTACGTATTTAAAGACGATTGCGGCTTGGTTTTGGGCGAGTGGTGCGCGGGTTTAGAAATTTTGAGATAGGAGATATGTAGGTGGTTGTAAAGTCTACAGTTTCTTCTAGAGGGTGTGGAGTTCTGTAGGTTCCTCGGGGGCTAGACTCTGAGCTGGCGGAGCGGGCACAGCGATGCTGTGCCCCTACCGCTGGGCTTTTGTCGCGGCGATTCTGGAGGATTTCAGAGGGACTTGCTGAGGCTGCGCGATGGAACTAAAAGCCGCAGGGCTCCGGGACTCCGCCCTGTGCTACAGGGACCAACCCTGCGCCGTAGGAGCTTATGCTCGCTATGGGAGCTTGGCGTATTCGGATTTGGCTTGTTGCAGGATGGGGACGTCGGGGTCCGCGTCTTTCCAGAGGGCGAGAAAGTCTTGGTACGCGGCGCGGGCTTTGGCGTTGTCGCCGGCCATTGCATACGCGCGACCCAATCCGAGATGCGCGAGCGCGCCGATCGGACTGTTCACCACCGCGCCTGAATGGTCGATGATTTTCTGAAACTCAACGGTGGCGGCTGGGCCCTGTTTCAAACGCAAGTGGGCCAGGCCGCGCAGGTAGGCAGGGTACAAATTTAAATTGCTGCCGATTCCACCAAGCTCGTATCGCGACGCAGTCGCCAATGCCTCGACCGCCTGGCCCCCTTTATCCGCGCTGAGAAAGGTCGACGCTCGAATCATGGGAACGAATTCGAATTGCACCAAGGTGTCTTCCGGGAAACGCTTGGAGATATCTTCGCTTAATCGTGCGGCTTCCTGTGCTTCGCCGCTCAAGGCGAGTGCGACAGCAGCGATAGACTCAACGGCGCGGCCGTTTGACAGGGCGAGTGCGTCATGTGCTTTGCGTTTGGCTATCGCGGGGTTGCCGACATAGTTCTCGCGAACAGCGGATGCGGCCAAGTTAAGTCCAGCACGCTCTTTTGCGTCGGCGTGCACGGCGGAATCGACAGACCGCGCGGTGAGCTCGCGGGCTTTGGCGAGTTGCCCAAAATAGGCAGCCGTATCCGATTGGGTAGCGAGAGAGGCGTCTTCATAGCCGGACTTGCTGGCCAGATACGCGGCTTCGCGCGCCATTCCGTCGGTGTCATGCTGCAGGAAGGCGATGGCGTAGATGTCGTTGTGGAGATAGGGCGCATCGGAATTGTGAGCTTGCGCTTCCTGAGCGATAGCCTTGGCTTCATCCACCCGATTTTGTTGCACATAGGCGTGGCAAAGGACGTCGTAGCTGATACCGTCGGGGCTTATCTTCAGCGAGTCGCGAGCGGCGGCCAAACCTTTGTCAAATTCCCCGAGAGTCGAGTACAAGACCGCAAGATTGGTGGGAGGGACGTCGTCGCGGGGATAGGTGCGGGCCCACAACTCGTACGTGGTCCGCGCAGCTTCGGTATTGCGTATCAAGTTGTCCTGATAGTGCGAAGTGATGTACAACTTTTCGCGCTCGCTGGCTCGCTCGCGAAGCTCGTAGGCTTTGCGAGTGCTTTCGATGCCGCGCGAGTCCTGGCCCATGTTGAAGTAGTTGATGCCCAGGCGAGCGTAGGCCATGGCGAAATTGGGATCGAGCTGTGTGGCGCGTAGGAAGAAGGGCACTGCGGCGGCGAAGTCGCCCTTAACGCTCATGGTTTGGTAGCCCAAGCTGTAAGCCTGGAGCGCTTCAAGCGATACGGTGGTGACATTTTCCGGAGGCGCGTCAAACTTTTGCAGCGTGGCCAGGGACTCGCCGAGCTTCTCACGCATCTTCGTGGAAGCATCGCCCAACGCTTTGAGCACCTGCTCTTTGCCATTGGCGGTCACCTGCTCGGCGGCCAATTGATCTCCGTTGTGACAATTAATCGCCTTCAGGCCCACCACGTGTTGGGTGCCCAAACTGGAGACCGCGCCTTCGATGGTGGCGGCGCTGGCGGTGCGCTGGCAGACTTGGCGCGCGAGCTCGTGAGTCAACCGGGCGTCTTTGGGTTGCGCCATCAAAACGAGCGTTTGCGCGATGCGTTCGTCGGAGAGCAGGTTCAGGAAGGGAGACTGTTCGAGCTGGGACGAGAGGCCCTGCCGCAGAGCGCCGTCGAAGACCGGGTCGCCGGTGGTGTTGACGAAGTCGGCCAGCACGAGGGTGTCTCTTTCCGTGAGTTTCGCCGACGAATGCGAGCGCCAGAAAAATGCGCCGGCAGCGATTAGCAGGATAGCAGCCAGTCCTGCAAACAGAAGGCGCGAGCTCTTTCGCATGCTGGAAATATTTGTGTGCGGGCTGATCGCTTCGGGCGGTGCGACAGAACTCGACGCGCGAGAACCTGAATCCGCGGAGGGGATCGGGGCGGGACCAGTTTGCGCGCTGGGATGTCCTGCGACTCCGCCGGTTGGGTGTGCGTCGCTGGGAGAGGAAAGTGTTACCGAGCGGCCGGAGTCGGTGTCTCGCCTGAGGCGCTTAAGCTCGGCGCGCATCTCGGATGCGTGCTGGAAGCGCAGGTCGCGATCTTTTTCCAGGGCGCGATTGATGATGTCTTCAAGCCTGGCGGGGAGATCGGGATTGAGGCGGACGGGTGAGGCGGGAGCGCGATTGAGGATGGATTCAAAGATCAGGCCGGAGGTGTCTCCGCGGAAGGGTAATGTGCCCGTGGCCATTTCGTAGAGGACGACGCCGAAGGAAAAGAGATCGCTGCGGGCGTCCACTTCTTTGCCGCGGACTTGTTCTGGGGACATGTAGGCGACCGTGCCGAGTGTGGTGCCCGGGCTGGTGAGATCTTCGGGGCTGACGCCGACCGTGGTCGTGGCGTCGGATTTTGCGTAGGAATTGCCGAGGGAAGCGACTTTGGCGAGGCCGAAGTCGAGAATCTTGGCGTTGCCACGTTTGGTGATGAAAATGTTGGCGGGCTTGATGTCGCGGTGGACGATGCCTTGAGAATGAGCGGCATCGAGAGCGTCGGCGACTTCGATGGAGTAAGTGAGGAGTTGATCGAGTTCGAGCGGGCGGCCGGTGATGACGTGCTTGAGGGTGGCGCCATCCAGAAATTCCATGGCGATGAAGGCTTTGCCGGAGTCTTCGCCGATGTCGTAGATGGTGCAGATGTTGGGATGGTTGAGGGCGGAGGCGGCGCGGGCTTCGCGTTTGAAGCGTTCGAGAGATTGGGGGTCGTGGGCGACGTCTTCGGGGAGGAATTTTAGGGCTACGAAGCGGCCTAGGCGGGTGTCTTCGGCTTTGTACACGACACCCATACCACCGCCGCCGAGTTTTTCGACGATGCGGTAGTGCGAGATCGTTTGGCCGGTCAGGGTGGGTGGGTTGGACATGTGCGGGGGATTTTAGGTGGAGTGGATAGGTGAGTCAATGCGTGAGAACAGAGGTTAGAGGTCAGAGGTTAGAAGAAGGGAACAGGCTTCACGCAGAGGGCACAAATGAGACGCGGAGGGCACGGAGACGAGGGACGTTCGGGGCGAGGTGAAGAGATTGGATGGGAAGGGCCGCAGGGCTGCGCGGACTCCGCCCTGCGCTACAGGCCGATACAGGTTGCGCTAGATGTGGAGGAGGGCTTGGTCCAGGTCGGCGATTATGTCTTCGACGTCTTCGATTCCTACCGAGAGGCGGACCAGGCCCTCCGTGATGCCTACGCGTTCGCGGATTTCTGGGGGCATGGAGGCATGAGTCATGAGTGCGGGGAGGGAGATCAGCGTTTCGACGCCTCCCAGGCTTTCGGCGAGGGAGCAAAGCTTTACTTGATTGAGGAAGCGGCGAGCGGCGTCGACCGTTTCAAGATCGAACGAGAGCATAGCGCCTGGGCCGCGTTGTTGCTTGCGGGCGATTTCGTGATGGGGATGTGATGGCAGCCCGGGATAGAGCACCTTTTTCACTTTAGGATGAGCATCGAGATGGCGCGCGATAGTGATGCCGTTGGCGTTGTGCTGGAGCATGCGCACGGCGAGGGTCTTGATGCCGCGGGAGGTCAGGAAGCAGTCCATGGGGGCGAGCCCTGTGCCGGCGGAGCGCTGAATGAAATAAATTTTCTCGGCGTCTTCGGGCCGCGTGAGGATGACTGCGCCTCCGGTGGAGTCGCTGTGGCCGTTGAGATACTTGGTCATGGAATGCACGACGATGTGAGCGCCGAGCTCGATGGGGCGCTGCAGATAGGGGCTGAGGAAGGTGTTGTCCACGACGAGAATTACGTGGCGGTCGTTTGCGATGTTGGCGATGGCCGCGATGTCGGTTACACGCATCGTAGGATTCGTGGGGGTCTCCACGTAGAGCATCTTGGTGTTGGGGCGGAGAGCGGAAAGGACCAGGTCCGGCGAGGAGGTATCGACGAAGCTGAATTCGAGACCGAAGTGGACGAGGAGTTGCGTCGAGAGTCGAAACACACCGCCATAGACCGCTTCCGAGACGATGACGTGGTCGCCAGGGCGCAGCAGCCGAAACACCGCGTCGATGCCGGCCATGCCGGAGGAAAAAACGTAGGCGGACTGGCCGCCTTCGAGTTTGCCGACGGTGCGCTCCAATGCTTTGCGATTGGGATGATTGGTGCGCGCGTAGTCGTAGCCTTTGTCCTTGCCTAGTTCGGTTTGCACGTAGGTGGAGGTTTGGTAGATGGGCGCGACGACGGCACCAGTGGTGGGGTCGGGCTCCTGTCCGACGTGAATGGCATTTGTAGCGAAACCCATGGCACTCCTGTTTCTTGCACACGGTAAAAACACTGTATTGCTTCCCGGGGGCTCACCGCCGCAAACGCGCGGTCAGCGAGTGGCGATGCTGGAACTATTCGTCAAGCGTTCCGCGCAGCGAGTGGACGCAATCTCGGGGTTGCTCCCGCTCTGGACCGAAGCGCGCTGTGAAGCGACAGGCGACGGTAGCCAACCCTGCGGGAGTGCATGCTGGAAAGAAGGTATCGTAGCGAAACCGGGCAGTCAAATTGAGAGCCGGGAAGAGTTTCCAGCGGGCGGCAGAAGGCGACCGAAGTTACCGAAGTGCGGCCAACGTTGCGCGGGTTGCCGGGCAGCGGCTCACCGCCCGGCGAGCATCAGAAATAGTGGCACAAAGACTTGACCCGACTACGTGGTCCGTGGAGGATGGAATACTAGCGCAAATGAAATTTCGAGTATCAGCCGCGGTGTGTATAGCGACGTTGGCGCTGTGCGCTGCGCAGATTATTCCGGCGCGTGCCCAGGACAAGGCGACGCCGCCAGCCAAGCAGACGCCTTCGCAACAAGTCTCCCGAATTACAATTGAGGTGTCGGGCGGCGAGACGGAAACGCCGGTGGAGAACGCCAGCGTTTATATTAAGTACGTCGAAGAACGCAAGATCGTCAAGGACAAGAAGCTGGAGATGAACGTGAAGACCAACAAGGATGGCACGGCGCACGTTCCGGATGCGCCGATGGGGAGAGCGTTGGTGCAGGTCGTTGCCGACGGATGGAAAACGTACGGGCGCTGGTACGATGTGAGCGAAGCCAAGCAGACGATCAAAATTCATTTGGACAAGCCAGCGAAATGGTACTGATAAGGCTCAAGAGTTTCAGGATGACACTGTTGTGAAGGCAAGACGCACTACGTCGAGTGCCGATCGGAAGAATTAGTTTTGCGTTGAGGGACTTTTTGTTGGAGCAGGGAGGCGGTTGGCGCACGCATGAAGCGTTCGGACGGGACTTGCACCGAAATAGTGCAAACCGCGTCAGGGTACTGAGAAAGGTGTAGTTAGGTTGAGGCGAAGCGGCCTTTTCCACATACTTATCAACACATGTGTTGATAACTTCACGCTGTAGAAATATTTGGACGAAGATTCGGTACACGGCTTGCTTGCGGAGTCTGAGAATTTGGAGCGGCGCGTTCGTGGCAACGCTGACGAAGGGGATAGCTTGAGATCCTTCGCTTCGCTGAGGATGACACGCTTAGGATTGCAGAATGACGGGCTTGAGATTGCAAATTCGACGGCAGCTTCGAGCAGAAATTCTGGATTTCACGGTTGTATTTCTGGATTTCGCGGATGAATGACACCTTCGACGGACCTTTTTCGCTGCTACAAATGTTTTGGGGCAACATCGCGGCACGGCCGTTGCGGTGCGCGCTTAGCGTGATTGCGATCGGGATACAAGTCATTCTGGTGCTCATGATTGTGGGTCTCACGTCGGGGGTGATTTCCGAGTGGGGCAAACGCGTGGAAGGTGTGGGCGCGGACATTCTTGTGCAGCCGCCCAACTCGTCTATCTTCTTCGCGTTCTCGAGCGCGGTTATGCCGGAATCGCTGGGAGACCAGATCGGCGCACTACCTAGCGTGGACGAAGTTGCGCCTACCGTGATTCTGACCGAACCGAAAAATCTGATCATGGTCTATGGCATCGATTACAAACGATTTAACGCGCTGAGCCGCGGATTTTTGTACCGGTCGGGGCGTGCTTTCCAAACTCCGAACGAGGTTATTGCTGACGATATCATCGCGCAATCGAAGCACTTGAAAGTAGGGGACCGTCTCACGCTCCTGAATCACGCGTTCACTGTCAGTGGCATCGTCGGGCATGGGAAGGGCGCGCGCTTTTTTATTCCCATCAAGACGGCACAGGAAATTGCCGGAGTGGAGAATCGGGTCTCGATGTTTTACGTGAGGAGCAAAGGGAATACCGAAGCGACGCGCGCAGAGATCTTGAAGTTGTCGCCCAACAATCGAGTGCGCTCGATGTCGGAGTACGTGACGCTGATGAGTTCGTCGAACCTGCCGGAACTCAAGCCGTTTGTTCGATCGATGGTGGGATTGGGTATCGTCATCAGTTTCCTGGTGGTGCTGCTGAACATGCACACCATGGTGATGGAGCGCACGCGGGAGGTCGGGATCCTGAAGGCGTTGGGATTTTCGCGATTCGACATTGTGGAGATGTTGTTGGGCGAGACGCTGGTGCTCACGCTTTTGGGAAGCGGTTTTGGAATCTTGATCACCTTTCTGACGCAAGCGATTTTGAAAGAGACGAATCCCGGGCTGATGATACTGATCACGCCGAGGTGGGTCTTCTCGTCGATCTTGTTGGCGGTGGTCGGCGCGGCGGCTGGAGTGGCGTATCCGGCGTTGCGAGCCGCCAGCTACGATCCGGTGGTTGCGCTGGCCTACGAGTAAGACGGTCACCTCCCTCGCTTCTAGGTTTCGGCCGCCGGGCCAAGATGACGTTCTCCTCTGAGAAATTCAGCAAAATTTAGTGGATACAAACGAACTTCGCCGTATAATCCCCGCATCGAATTTCACCTCGCAGGTCCCCAAGGAGAGAACCATGAAGCGACTTCATGTCGTGTTGCTTGCGGCCGCCGGATGCTTGTGCCTGTCAGACAGTGTTGCCGCACAGTTTGGGGCGGGATTGTTCAGCAAGCCAAATATCGCGGACATTTTTAAGCCCGTCGTAGGAAGTGGCGCTGCGTATGAACAGCAGTCGAACGACCAGAAGAGACCCAGCTCACAGATGGAGATGACCGTCGTGGGGAAAGAGATGACCCCTGGCGGAGAGGGCTACTGGCTGGAGATCGGCCACGCCGGAGCGAAAGAGGGTGGCCCCTTAATGTATTCCAAGGTACTGGTCGACAAGGATTTCCGGTTTACGAAAATCATTTTCCAGCAGCCCGGGCAGCCGGCCATGGAGCTGCCGTACAATCCGAGCGAAAACGGCAAAAATCATATGAAAGACGAGCTTGCGAAGTGGCATCAGGTCGGATCAGAGACGATCACCGTGCCGGCTGGAACGTTCAGTTGCGCGCATTGGAAGAAGGACGATGGCACGGAGGAAGTTTGGACGAGCGATAAAGTCACGCCCCTCGCAATGGTCAAGGAAGTTGGCAAGAGTAATTCGATGGTGCTGACCAAGATCATTACCGGGGCGACGGATCACATCACTGGACCGGTGACGAAGTTTGATCCGAAGATGTTGCAGCAGCAGATGATGCAGCAGCAAAAGCCGCAGTGAGGAATTTAGCAAAAGGGCCGAACGCTCCGGAGCGATGCTCGTAGGCTCAAGGCGCCTACAACTTACACGCCGGGGGCGTTGGCTTCTAGCTCGTTGGCCACATCGCGCATCACTGCCAGGGGGCAGGCGACGTGAACATGCTCGTCGGGCTGATCCACATCGATCAATAATCTGCCGTCGTGCGTGCTGATGCGGACGTGCTGGTCCGCGCCGGCGTCGCGCACATCGACGAATTCCGCATTGGGATACTTTTTCAATTCCTTGGTCAACGCGCGCAGGGTGGGGAGCCAGGGCCGGGCCTGTTCGGCTGCCTGTTCCAGTTGGCGTTTCGGAACGACGTGCATCGCCATGGGCACGATCGCGGCAGGAACCCAGACGTGGACGTGTCGCCCGCCGCCATGGTCTTCGTCAACGCGCATCACGCCGTCGTGCATGGTATATACGCCCGCCAGGACGATGGTTGCGCCCAGGCCCAGGGCTAAGTTCGCCAGCAACATGTTCGTCTCCTTCTAATGACCTAGTGAGTTTGCTTCGGCCCGCTACGCAGAATTAATCGGAAACGTTCTTGGAGTCCAGCCAGATGCGCACGGTATTCTCGTCGTCCTTGACCGAAACCAGCTCGGTGTCACCCTGCGAGGACAAAGCTCGCAGGCCCGCGACAAGGTCGAGCTCGTCTTTGCCCGCAGAAAACAGTGCGTCCACAACCTTCATGGGAATCTTGACTTCCACGTGCGACTTCTTTGACGCGTGCTTTCGATCGACCACATGGACCAGGAAATAGTTGTTTTGCTTGGCCACGCGGACATCGGAGTCTTTGTTTTGGACGCTGACAAATTCGCCGTCTTTGGAGGAGCGGACGGCGTCCAGCAGGGCGCGCAAATCGACGCCGTGGCAATCGATTTCGTCAATGTTGACCTTGCCGCTCTGGAGACGGTCGCGATTGATTGTCGGAAGGACCTTCTCGGCCAGTTCCAGGGGAACGTTGACACGGACGGTCTCTTCCTTGGAATCGGGATTGTCCACGCGCACATGCAGCCAGCGATCTTGTTTGGCGGGCTCGGAGGGCTTCCCGGGGCTATTCTGCGAAAAGCTTGAGATCGGTGTCAGAGCGAGTGCGGCGACGAACAATGCGAGGGCCGGGAGTTTCCGGGTGTGGTCAAGCATGGTGGACTGCCTCCTTCGCGGACGTAGGGCGTAATGTGCCAAGCCGCGAGTTGACAACGACGTCGGCTCCAGCACCTTGGCTAGGTATACGAGGGTGAGGCGAAAAATGTTTCCGGAAATTTAGGGCACCCAGGAACGAGGGTTCCCACGCGAAGAGACGATGCTGGTGTAGGCTGAGCGCTCTACCAGGGCACCCACTTGAGGAAGACGGCAGCCAGCGGGGGCAGGGTCATCGGCAGGGAGTGCTGGCGACCCATGTGCTGCACCGGCTCCGAGTGGATACCGCCCATGTTGCCGGCGTTTGAGCCGCCGTAGACCCCCGCATCGGTGTTCAGGACCTCTTTATAGAAGCCGGGCTGAGGCACCCCGACGCGGTACCCCTTGCGAACCTCGGGCGTGGCATTCAGGACCACCACCATGATGTCTTCCGGCCTCTTGCCGCGCCGAATGAACGAGAAGGTGCTGTTCTCGGCGTCGTTGCAGTCAATCCACTCGAACCCGTGCCAGTCAAAATCCACTTGATGCAGCGAGGGCTCGGCCGAGTAGAGCCTGTTTAGATCGCCGACCAGGGTCTGAAGACCGCGATGCGTGTCGTACTGTAACAGGTGCCATTGCAGGCTGTGCGCTTCGGTGAATTCCTCGCGTTGACCGAACTCCTGGCCCATGAACAGCAATTTCTTTCCGGGATGTCCGTATTGAAATCCATACAGCAGGCGCAGATTGGCGAACTGCTGCCACATGTCGCCGGGCATTTTGTGAAGCAGCGAATTCTTGCCGTGAACGACTTCGTCGTGTGAAAAGGGAAGCACAAAGTTTTCGGTGAAGGCGTAAAGCAGGGAGAAGGTCAGCTTGTTCTGCTCGTACCGGCGGTAGATCGGATCGGTCGAAAAATACTTCAGGGTGTCGTTCATCCAGCCCATGTTCCACTTCAGGCTGAAGCCCAAGCCTCCCAAATACGTGGGACGAGATACCGCGGGCCAAGAGGTGGATTCCTCGGCGACGGTGAGCAGACCTGGAAAACGTTCGTACGCAACTTCGTTCAGGCGCTTGAGGAAAGCGATGGCGTGGAGATTCTCGCGGCCGCCGAACTCGTTCGGGATCCACTCGCCTTCCTTTCGCGAATAATCGAGATAGAGCATTGAAGCAACGGCGTCGACGCGAAGGCCGTCGATGTGGTATTTGTCGAGCCAGAAGAGCGCGTTGGAGATGAGGTAGTTCACGACCTCGTTGCGGCCGTAGTTGAATACGAGCGTGCCCCAGTCTGGGTGCGTGCCTTGCCGCGGATCGGAGTGTTCGTAGAGGTGCGTGCCGTCGAATTCCGCGAGGCCGTAGGTGTCGCGGGGAAAGTGGGCGGGCGTCCAGTCAAGTATGACGCCGAGGCCTGCGCGATGGCAGCGGTCGACGAACTCCATAAATTCGCTCGGAGTTCCGTAGCGGCTGGTGGCGGCGTAGTAGCCGATGGTCTGGTAGCCCCACGACCCGTCAAAGGGGTGCTCCATGATCGGCAGCAGCTCGATGTGGGAGTAGCCCAGCTCCTTGACGTACGGAATCAACTGATCGCCGAGCTCGCGGTAGGTGAGCCAGCGGTTGCCTTCATCGGGTACGCGACGCCACGCTCCGAGATGCACTTCGTAAATGGTGACGGGATACTCGAGCCAGGCGGTGTCTTTGCGCCGCGACATCCATTCGGAATCGTTCCAGGTGTAGTTGTCGAGATTGGCGACAACCGAACCCGTGCGAGGGCGCAGTTCCGCGCGAAACGCGAATGGATCGGCCTTGAGCGGGAGCAGGTCTCCGCGAGGGCCGACGATTTCGTACTTGTAGATGGCCCCCTCGTTCAGCTCGGGCACGAAGAGCTCCCAAACGCCAGAGGATCCGCGAGCGCGCATGGGATTTACGCGGCCGTCCCAGTGATTGAAGTCGCCGACCACGCTGACGCGGCGTGCGCTGGGTGCCCAGACCGCAAAATTGACGCCGGGCACACTGGAAACGGTTTTGAGGTGGGCGCCAAGCTTGTCGTACGCGTCGTAGTGACGGCCCTCGCCCATGAGATACAAATCGAATTCGCTGAGAAGGAACGGGAATGCGTAAGTGTCGTACTGCTCGTAGGAGTCGCCGGAATGCGTCTGGTAGCGGATGCGGTAGTTCTGAGCGTCCGGCCGGTCGCGATAGCTTTCAGGCAAGGTGGCCTCGAACAGCCCTTCGTTGCGGCGTTTTCGCGCCTCGATGGGGTGCGGAATGCCGGACACCTGCACGCTCGCCGAGGCGGCATGGGGGTTGAAAAAGCGGATGACCCAGCGAGGTCCTTCCGGCGTTTGGACAGGTTGCGGGCCCAGCAGGGCAAAAGGGTCGGAGTTTCGTCCGGCGAGAAGAGCGTCGATCTGCGCTTCAATCTTTGATTCCGCGGTGGCTTGCGGCGAAACGGAACTTTCGGCGTGTTGTTCAGGCACGATTCAAATCTCCCAGGACATCACAGCCTGCGTGGCAGGCTCAGGTTGGATGCTAAGCCGCGTCCATTCGGTTCTGGGGTAAGCGGGGAGTTCCCCACAGAACTCCTTGGCAGTGTGCGACGCCCGAGGCGTTACGTCAATCCATTGCGAGACATTGCGAGGCTGGCAGGGGCAGTTCGAGCAGGCGGTAATCCTTATTACGACTTCACTACTACTTCGTCACAGAGCTAGGGTTCGACGAACTAAGGATTATGAGTGGTTGCTAGACTAAGTTCCACGATGGCCCTATCAACCCCCGCTCTCGTCCATCCGGCAACCTCAACTGTCGCCAATCCCGATGCGGCAGATTCCCATCGAAGTTGGAAGAGGCTCGACGGCGTGGACGTGCTGCGCGGGCTGGCCATACTTTTTGTGGTGCTGAACCACGTGCACATGCGGTTGTTGATCGCAGGCGTTCCGTACGTCGCCGATTCTCACAAACCGCTCCTGGCGTCTCTAGTCTGGAACGGACAATTCGGCGTTCAGATATTTTTCGCGGTGTCGGGATTTCTGATCACATCGACTGCCTTGCGACGGTGGTCCGCACTCTCGAATATCAGCGTGCGAGACTTTTATCTGCTGCGGCTGGCACGGATTGCGCCGATGCTCCTCGCACTGCTGGCGGTCATGACCGCTTTGCACTACGCGCACATCGGGCCATTCGTCGTTTCGGGAAATAGGGGCGGCCTGGGCCGCGCGCTGCTGGCGGCGCTGACGCTGCACGTCAATGTGTTGCAGGCGCACCATGGATGGCTTCCCGCCAGTTGGGGCGTGCTCTGGTCTCTTTCGGTGGAAGAAATGTTCTACCTATTCTTTCCGCTGGTCGCCCGATTTCTTGGCCGCGGCAAGTTTTTTCTAACGATTCTTCTGTGTTTCGTGGCGTTGGGGCCCTTCGCGCGCACCTTATTTGCGCATGGAAATGAAATTTGGGCGGAACAGTCGTATCTCGGTGGTATGGACGCCATCGCGCTTGGTTGTTTGACCGCGCTGCTCGTCAACCGTATTCGTTTCTCGCGCATTGCGTTGCGCGCTTTTGCCGGGGCAGGTGCGGCGTTGATCGCGTCCATACTTGTCGGATTGCGGCTAGCTTACGTGCCGCTCATCGGCGAGTCCGGACTGGATATGACCATCATCGCGATGGGGACTTGCATGGTCACCATTGCGGCGGCACAAACACGGTGGAAGGGCCCGCGCCTGCTCGTGCCGCTAATTCGCCTCGGCCAGCGGAGTTATGAAGTGTATCTGACTCACATGTTCGTCGTTTTCGCTTCCTTCGCGATCTTTGTGCATTACGGGAATCCGATCTGGTCGGCTCCTTTGCTCTTTGTCTCCACCGTAATCGCGACGGCCGTCGTGGGAGATTTGGTCGGCCGCTATTTCTCTGAACCCGTCAACCGGACGCTTCGCGAACGTTGAAGCGAGGGACCGCGACAACTTGGCGGCGTTAGTGCTTCCTAGGGTCGTCTTCGGCAGGCACCGGATTCCAGTTGCCACACAACGCGGCTGTTGCCTCCTTCTGGAAATGTGATACGTTCTACGCCACAAAATGCTGTTCAGTGTGCATTCCCAAAAAGTAGGCGGCATCGCGGTGATCCATTGCCAGGGGCGGCTGGTGGTCAGCGACGGGGTGCGCCTGTTGCAGGAAGAAGTCGAAAAACACACCCTCGAAACAAAAAGATACGTCCTGGATTTGGGTGAAGTGAACTATGTAGACAGCGGGGGCTTGGGAGCGCTGGTGCGCCTTATGGGCACGCTGCGCGCCCACCGTGGGGATCTCAAGCTCTGCCGGGTTTCGCCCTTCGTGCAAAATGTCTTCCGAGCCACGAACCTCCACGGTCTGTTCTGCATCCATGAGACGGAAAAAGAGGCCCTCGCGGATTTCGCGCACCGGCCCGCGGCCGCCGAACCGCACGCGCACTTGTCTCATACCAATGTGTTGTGCATCGATCCGTCGAGCGATCTTCTGTCGTACATGTCAGTCGTGCTCAAGGGCGCGGGCTTCGCGGTAAAAACGACGCGCTATCTGGCCGACGCCTCCACGCTTCTCTGCGCCATGAAGCCGCGCGTGATTGTATGTGGTCCTGGAGTACCGTCGAGTAGTCCCGCTTTCGAGAAGTTTCGCCACCTCGATCCGCACGTGCAGTTGCTGCTTCTTCCCGCCGATTTTCATACCTCCGATGCGTGCTATGCCGGCTTCAACCTCGTCAATCGCGTTAATGAACTGTTGCAGGCCCAAGCCTGACTTTCCAAGCATCAACAGGGTCTGAGACATTTATTCATATTCCCCGCAATCAAAGCTTCGCCCCACCTGGCTTTCCGAGTCTCTAGAGTTCAAGTTCATCCGAGGGCGGACCCTTTGCGGATATCAGCCTGCGAAGTTGGCAGAAAACTCAGAAATTAAGCGACAAATAACAAACACACTATTTACGCTCGAGTTTGTAACTTCCCAGGGCAAACGGCGTCTCACCATCTGTATACGTTTTGAAGATGATTCTGCTAGGCGCTAGCGGAATAAAGGCTTCGAAGCTGCAGTTATTTACAGTGACGCTCTAAGCGTTCATAGGAGAAATGATGAGAAAGCAGTCCTTGCGTATTTTGATTGCCCTAATCGGCGTCGCCGGTTTAGGCATGGCCGCTAGGGGCCAGGTTTCCGACCAAATCCAGGTCAACATACCCTACCAGTTTGTGGTCGCTGGCAAAACACTTCCTGCGGGCACCTACAGAGTGAATCGTTTGGGAGATAACAACGAAGAAACGTTAGTCCTCAGCAGCTTAGAGACTCGCGCGAGAGTAATAATCCCTTCGATCTCGGTCGAAAGTACTCGAGCCGACAAACCCGAAGTTAGTTTCGAGCAAGTTAACGGTCAACACTTACTCAGCAAAATCGAAACAGCTGAACATGTGTTCATCATTTCAGTGTCCCGTTCGGAAATCCTGGAAGCCGCAGCAAGACCACGCAGCGGCGCGTCTGCCTCGGGACATTCGGATGGAAACAACTAGATACATCAATTTCACGCATGGGGCGGCCTGTGGGTCGCCTCTTTGCACCCTGGGGGAACAGGAGGAAAAATGATCGTCTGCTACGCGAACCAATGCGCCTACTGCCGGTCGTCCATCGTGCCGGGGCAACGATGGGTACGGGAGAAGATTTACGATCCCGCCCTCATTGGTTGTGATCCAAGCTACCGCCGCTATCACGCTGAACCCTTCGCCGGACAAGAAGGGAGCTGTTGGGAAAAACATCAAATGGAACTGGAAATTGCCCGAACCACCGCTCACGCCGCTTAGAGAGCATAGCTTTTTGTAGGACAAACCATGTTGTCATCTTGATTTTAATATCCTCACTCGGTAATCCCTTCCTAAAGAATTTGACCTCTTCGGCAATGCTCAGCCTACTCGCAGGAGTCTGAAAACTTAAGCTTCTCGCGGGCATTGATTTACAGGCGATGCTGGCTTTTCCAGTTCTCTCCGAGCGAGTGTTGCGCCGACCCATTGAGCCCGCACGGATTATCGGAACGAATTCCGCCGCCCAAGGCTTGCGAGGTAGCGGCAGCCGCGATACAGTGCGGCACTCCACGATGTGATTCGGAAACGGCTCTAAACCTGGAAATGTTATTAGGCCAGGATGCGCGGGAGAACATGCGGATTCCAAAATATTTCAGCCTGATCGTTTGTTTTTTCGTCGCAGCGTCGGCGTGGATGCCTTTGGTACGCGCGCAGGACCGCGCCCAAGCGCGGTCGATGGTGATTTCGCGTGGCGGAATCGTGGCCACGGAGTCGCCTCTCGCCTCCCAGGCCGGCGTGCGCATTCTGGAGCGCGGCGGCAACGCCGTCGATGCGGCGATCACGGCGAACGCGATGATGGGCGTCATCGAGCCCATGATGAATGGCATCGGCGGCGACCTCTTCGTGATGGTCTACGACGCCAAGGCCAATAAACTTTATGGGCTGAACGCCAGCGGCTGGGCACCTAAGGGGCTCACCATCGAATTTCTGCAGAAGCAGGGATTGCGCGACATGCCGCAGCGCGGCATTAGCGCCGTCACCGTTCCCGGAGTTGTGGACGGCTGGCAGAAGCTTGCGGACAAATTCGGGCGCAAGAAGCTGGCTGAAGATCTCAGCGCGGCCATTCGAACCGCGCAGGACGGCTTCCCGGTTCCTGAATGGGATGCGGCTTACTGGTCGACCGGCGTCGATCTACTCCGCACGGACGAAGCCGCGGCGAAAACCTACCTGCCGCAGGATCATGCGCCGAAGGTCGGAGAAATTTTCCGCAACCCAGACCTCGCCGCGTCGCTGCAACAAATCGCCAATCATGGACGCGACGCGTTCTACAAAGGCGAGATTGCCGCCAAGATTCTCGACGCCACAAAGCGTCACGGCGGCACCATGACGGCTGCCGATCTCTCCGAGTATTCCAGTGAGTGGGTAGAGCCGATTTCCACGACCTATCGCGATTGGACGGTCTACGAAATGCCGCCGAACGGGCAGGGGCTCGCAGCGCTGGAGATGTTGAACATCATGGAGACGTTCCCGCTGGGGCAAAAGGATTGGGGCTTCGGCTCCACGAAAGCGCTGCACGCCATGATCGAAGCCAAAAAACTGGCGTACGCCGACCTCGCAAAATATATCGGCGATCCGCGAAAGCAAAAGCTTCCGGTAGCGACGCTACTGTCGAAGAAATGGGCGAGCGAACGCGCCAAGCTGATCGATCCGCAACACGCGAACTGCGAGGCCAAGGCTGGCGACCTGCCGCCAGGCAGCGAAACGACCTATTTAACTGTCGTGGACCGCGACGGCAACATGGTGTCCCTCATACAGAGCAACTATGCCGCTTTCGGATCGGGCGTCGTCGCACCCGGCACCGGATTCGTTCTCCACAATCGCGGCGGGCTCTTCAATTTGAATCCCACTTCGCCAAACGCCCTGGCCGGGCGCAAACGTCCGCTCCACACCATCATCCCGGCGTTCGCGCAAAAGGGCGACACGCGGATAGCGTTCGGCATCATGGGTGGCTGGAACCAAGCTCAGGCCCACGCGCAGTTCATGGCCGACATCGCCGACTTTAAGATGAATATTCAAGCCGGTTTGGAAGCGCCGCGCTTCTCGAAATACACCTTCACGGGATGCGACCTGTACATGGAGAATCGCTTTGCGCAAAATGTCCGCAACGAGCTGGGTGCCGCCGGGCACAAGATTGAGCTGAAGGGCACATTCTCCAGCGTCATGGGCGGCGGGCAGGCGGTCCAGCGGGACTTTGCCGGCGGTGTGAATTATGGCGCTTCGGATCCGCGGAAAGACGGCGAGGCTGTGCCGGAATTGCCGGAGTGAAGCGGGAACTTCCGTAGACGTGCTTACGGCTGGGAGCGATTTCTCCGCTCCGGGACGGCAAAAAACCGCCGTCCCTCCGGTCGAAATGACAAATCGTCTTCCAGTGAGGGCGTGGAGTAAGAAGATCTCGCCGGTGTTACAACACCGAAGAAGATTGCAAAAGTTTTCCACAACAGTGTGACGGTTGGACGAAAAGTGTCCATGGGTCGACACTCACCACTCTTTTCCTTTGGTTAAGCTGTCTAATATCAATACTTTGGAGCGCTGTGACTTGGCGAGTGGCGTGCTTCAGGTTACCTGTCCTATCGTACAGGGCCACGCAGAGGCCTGCCATCACGGAGAAACTGTTGGATGAAGCCCAACCCTTATCCATTCAAGTGGATGCACGTGACTTTGCTTGCCGGCGCCTCGTTCGTCTTGCTTCCTTCGAGCCGCGCCCAGACCGTGAACGTCTCCGGCCGCTACCAATGTGCCTCTGCAAAGGTGCAAGGTAAAACCGTTCCCTGCAGCGCTGCTCCCCTCATCCTAAAGGACGACGGGCGGTTCGAGTTGCGCGGCTGGGAGGGCAATTACCTGGTCACCGGCGAATGGGTCGAATTGTCGGACTCCATTGTCCGTTCCCGCGCCAAGATTGAGCCCGGCCACAAGATTGTGTTCCGCTATCGTGGAAAGCATGGCTGGTGCGAGATGGTTTACGAGCGGCGCGTGGCGGAGTTAGGGAAGACCTCGCTCATCTGACGTGCTGCGGATGTTAGCGCCACATTGGATCGCAGCGTTGTCCGACCTCGGTTGCACTACCTAACGGGTTGCGCTCACTGGTTGTACCAGCGGAATCCCTTGCGCTGTTCTTCGGCAATCTCCTTGGCGACAGCGAGTGTTAGCGGCCGTCGATACTGTCCACATGTTGCAATAATCGCATCGAGCAGCGAAATCGGCGCGGTGAATGACATGCCGAAAGACGCTGCATCGACGGACGCCAGGAAGACTTCATTGCAAGCGCGTGCCAAAGGCGACAGGTAGGTATCCGCAATGCCGATGCAGTAAGCGCCGTGGGCGCGCGCCTGCTGCGCCCCTTCCACGGTCTGCCGTAGTCCGCGCCGGAAGCTGATAGCCACCACCACGTCCCGCTTGTTCACCACGCGGGCCACGTGCGTCATGCCGCCCGCGGAAGCCACCGCAATGATCGGCAGGCCCAGGATGCTGAGCTGATATTCGAGATATTCGGCCAGAACCGCTGCGGCGTCCGCCGCGAAAATCGCGATACGGCGTGCGTTGTGAAAGCGTTTGGCAACCTGCGCGAGGCGCTTGGTGTCCAGGCTGTTCTTCAGCGCGTGCAGGTTTTTGAGACCGCGCGCGAGAGACTCCTGTATCAAAGCCGGCATGCTGGAATCGCTGCCGGCAGACTGCATCATGTCCAACGGAGTGGCGAAGGCGATGGACAGCTCGTGCAGGTGGTGCTGAAATTCGCGATAGCTGCTGAAGCCGAGACCTTGCACGATGCGAACAATCGTGGCGGGGTCGGTGTTGAGTCGCAGCGCCATGGCGCGCACGCTCAATAATACATATTCGCGGGGATGCTCAAGGATCGGGCGAACGATTTCCTGGCGCTTCACCGTGAGTTTGTCAATCCGTTCGGAAAGGTTGGGAGTTGGGACCGGGGACCTGGGCTCTTGCTTTTTCATGGCGCGAGAGAATTGCCCAAATCCGCGATCATGTCAACCCCGACGGGTTCACTTTCTAAGAATTGTGTCCGAGAATTAACGAAAGATAATGTTTGCCGGCGCTATTTCTCGGAAGCCGCCGCCTTGGTGGCCAGGCCCGGAGCGACCACCGGTTGAAGAAAGGGCATCATGGCGCGCAGTTTTGGCCCCAGTTGCTCGATGCGATGGGTCTGTTCTAGCTGGCGCGTGGCGAGAAAGTTCGGGCAGCCTTTTTCGTTTTCGTCGATCCATTCCTTCGCGAAACTCCCGTCGCGGATTTCCGCCAGGATTTTCTTCATCTCTTCGCGCGTTTTGGAGGTGATGATCCGCGGTCCGGCGGTGTAGTCGCCTTGCTCGGCGGTGTCGCTGATGGAATAACGCATGTAGCTGAGGCCGCCGCGGTAGATGAGGTCGACGATCAGCTTTAGCTCGTGCATACACTCGAAGTAGGCGACCTCGGGCTGATAACCGGCGTCGACCAGAGTATCGAAGCCCGCTTTGATCAGTTCGCTGACGCCCCCGCACAACACCGCTTGCTCGCCGAACAGATCGGTTTCGGTTTCCTCGGTGAACGTTGTCTCCAGGACTCCCGCGCGCGTGCAGCCGAGCCCCTTGGCATAAGACAGGGCGAGCGCTTTCGCGTTGCCGCTCGCATCCTGCTCAATGGCGATCAACGCCGGCGTGCCCCCGCCCTCGGTGAAGACTTCGCGGACGCGGTGACCCGGGGCCTTGGGCGCGATCATGGAAACATCCACGGACGCCGGTGGCTTGATGGTGCCAAAGCGAATATTGAAGCCATGCGCGAACATCAGCGTCTTGCCCGCCGAAAGGTGCGGTTCGATCGATTCTTTGTACAACTTCGGCTGCTTTGTGTCGGGCGTGAGAACCATGATCACGTCGGCCCATTGGGCGGCTTCCGCGGGCGTGTTGACGGTCAACCCTTCTTTCTGCGCGCGCGCCAGCGAGCCGCTGCCCGGCTGCAAGCCGATGCGCACGGCAACTCCGCTGTCGCGAAGATTCAGGGCATGAGCGTGCCCCTGCGATCCATAACCGATGATCGCGACTTTCTTCCCCTGAATCAGCGCCAGGTCCGCGGAATTATCGTAATAAAGTTGTGCCATTCTTTCGATTCCTCTCATGGACCGTTTTGCGGTCGTAAAAACGAATTTGCTGTTGACGGCCTAACGCGAAGGCCAACCTATCGGGAAGCCCAGCCTAGCGAAAGCCGGCAACGGGAGGGCACGGCTCAAAAAAGTGTCATTCCGAACCCCGTTCGGTTTTTGAATTGGGTTCGGAATCTGCTTTTTCCTCGGCTCTCTTGCGAAAAGCAGATCCCTCACCCGCGAACAACACGGGTTCGGGATGACAAGCGCGCCTTCTTTCCGGCGCCTGTCTAGTCGTGCCGCAACCCTCCCGTTCGATAGGGCTTAAGCCACTGAAAGCCGTTTTCGGTGGAGAGTGCCCGTTTGAAAATTTGTCAAACCTTAGATCCAGCCGTCTCGAGCTCGCCGTTTTTTGGAGGCGCTCCGGGCGGGCGCAGCAAATCTCCCCCGCGGGTCATTGCAATGCGCCCGGACCTTGCCATTTCCAAGACACCGAATGGGCGTAGCACTTCCAGCAAGCCGTCGATCTTGTCCACGGTCCCGGAAACTTCCAGAATCAGCGATTCCGGCGCTACATCGATAACCCGCGCGCGGAAAACTTTGATCAACTCCATCAAGTGCGGCCGCGTCTTCTGATCCGCGGTCACCTTGATCAGCGCGAGGTCGCGCTCCAGCAGCGGCCGCTCTGAGACATTTTCCGCGAGCAATACATCGACAAGCTTTTCGAGGCTGGCCTCCAGTCGGTGCGCCCCACGCTCATCGGTGTGCGCCACAATGGTCATGCGCGCGATCTCTTCATTGTCGGTTGGCCCGACCGTCAGCGAATCGATGTTGATGGCCAGCCGGCGCGCCAGCGAAGAGACGCGGTTCAACACACCAGGTTTGTTTTCGACGTATGCCACGAGTGTCTGCATGATCTCCTCAATTTCGTTGCAAGTCCTTCGTTACAACTCGTTCCTTACAGCTCGGTTGCCGCGGTCTCGACCAGCGGACTGTTCGGCCTGCGAATCATTTCGTGCAGCGAGCCGCCCGCCGGCACCATGGGGTACACCGAATCCTCCTGCTCGACGCGAAAATCGATCAGCACGGACTCGTTGCTTTCGCGAGCGGAGCGAATCGTCGGCGTAACGTCAGCGCGCGAGGTGATCCGCTCGCCGCGGATGCCAAAGGCGTTCGCCAGCGCCGCGAAATCCGGCGCCACCAGCGGTGTGGCCACGTAGCGCTTGTCGTAGAAAAATTCCTGCCACTGCCGCACCATGCCGAGGAAGCCGTTGTTGATGATGGCGATGTTCACCTTGATCTTTTCCTGCGCAATGGTGGCCAGCTCGCACATGGTCATTTGAAAGCCGCCGTCGCCCACAACCACCCAGACATCGGCATCCGGCTTGGCAAATTTCGCTCCAATGGCCGCCGGCAGCGCGAAGCCCATCGTTCCCAGGCCGCCCGAGGTCACCAGCGAGCGGGGCTGGTTGTGGTGATAATACTGCGCCTCCCACATCTGATGTTGACCCACGTCGGTGACCACGATGGCCTCACCGCGCGTCTCTTTCCACAAGTCGTTGATCACGTGCGCGGCGTAAAGATGGCCGTTGTCGGGCAAGCCTTGAATGTCACGCACCGCGGAATCGCCTTTTAGTTCGCGGATATGGGCCAGCCAGTCGCCACGCTCGCGATGCTGAATGACGGGAAGCAATTGTTCGAGTACCTCCCGCGCGTCGCCGACCAGCGCGGAGTCCACTTTCACGTTCTTGTTGATCTCGGAGCGGTCGATCTCGATGTGAATCTTGCGCGCGTCGCGGGCATAGGTGCGCAGGTCGCCGGTCACCCGGTCGTCAAAGCGCATACCCACCGCGATGAGCAGGTCAGCTTCTTGGATCGCGTGATTCACCCAGGCCTCGCCGTGCATGCCCATCATGCCCAAGTTCATCGGGTCGTTGGCAGGGAAGCAGCCAATGCCCAACAGCGTCATCGCCACGGGGAAATTACCGATGCGCACGAATTGCTCAAACACGCGCATCGCGCCCGAAACCATGATGCCGTGGCCCGCCAGAATCAGCGGCCGCTTTGCCGAGTTCAAAAGTTCCACCGCGCGATCGAACTCCGCTTTCTCATAACTCACGCGTTGCCGCTTCACAGGAAGTTTCGGAGTGCAGGTGTCCCAGTTAAAGTCACAGGAAGCTTGTTGCGCATCCTTGGTGATGTCCACCAGCACCGGCCCCGGTCGGCCTGAATTCGCAATAACGAACGCTTCGCGGACGGTGCGCGCAATGTCTTCCGCGCGCGAAACCACCACGTTGTGCTTGGTGATCGGCATGGTGATGCCGGTGATGTCGATTTCCTGGAACGCATCCGAACCCAGCAGCTTGCTACTGACTTGCCCGGTAATGCACACCACCGGGGAGGAATCGAGCATGGCAGTGGCAATACCGGTCACCATGTTCGTCGCGCCAGGCCCGGACGTGGCCATCGCGACACCCACGCCGCCACTCGCGCGCGCGTAGCCGTCGGCCATGTGCGTGGCGCCCTGTTCGTGGCGCACCAGAACGTGATGCAGCTTCGATTTGCCCAGAGCGTCGTAGACCGGAAGAATCGCGCCGCCCGGATACCCGAAGAGATGGCGGACGCCGAGATGCGTCAGCGTCTCGCATAAGATTTCCGCACCGGTCAGCTTCATAGAGTCCTCGCGTGCACCGCTTCTGAGATCGAACGACTTAAACTTGCCGGCGGCGTGGTCACCGCACCTTGTGCCGCCGAGGAAACCATCAGAGCATACTTGGCCATCACACCCGTGCTGAACCGCGGTGCCGGTGCCCTCCAAGTAGACATGCGGCGTTGTATCTCTGCGTCGGTGAGCGCCACGTTCAACGAGCGCTTGGGAATGTCGAAATCGATGGTGTCGCCATCTGCGACGGCTGCGATAGGTCCGCCGTTAACTGCTTCGGGCGCGACGTGGCCGGCCATCAAGCCGTGGGTGGCGCCAGAGAAGCGGCCGTCGGTGAGCAGCGCGACCGAATCGCCGAGACCTGCGCCGATCAGCGCGGCCGTCACCTGCAGCATTTCCCGCATGCCCGGGCCGCCCCTCGGTCCTTCATAGCGAATCACGACAACGTCGCCCGCCTTGATGCTTCCGCTTTCTACCGCTGCAAATGCCGCCTCTTCGTTGTCGAATACGCGAGCCGGTCCGCGAAACGTCGTGTAGTTGTGACCGGCTACTTTCAGAACGCAACCCTCCGGCGCCAGATTGCCTTTCAGGATGACCAGGCCCCCGGTCGTCTTCAGCGGATTGTTCAGGTTGTGCACGACTTCTTGCTTGGGTGTTTCTTTCGCAGCTTTGGCTTCTTCGCCGATCGTTCGACCGGTGACCGTGAGGCACTCCGGATTCAGTAGCTCGGCGTCGAGCAAACGCTTGGCCACCAGCGCCGTGCCGCCCGCGGCATAGAGATCGGTTGCTACAAAACGGCCGCCGGGCTTCAGGTCCGCCAGAATCGGGGTGCGCGCGCTGATGGTGTCGAAGTCACTAATGGAAAGAGGGATACGGGCTTCGTTGGCGATCGCCAGCAAATGCAGCACGGAATTTGTCGATCCGCCGGTTGCCGCAACGCCGGTGATGGCGTTTTCGATGGCAGCCTTGGTAATGATCTTGGACGGGATGACATTCTTGCGCAAAAGGTCCATCAGCAATTCGCCGGCGCGGTACCCGGCGGCGTGCTTTTCTGCATTGGTTGCCGGAACTCCAGACAGGCCCATGGGGGCAATGCCGAGAAATTCCGCGACCAACGCCATGGTGTTGGCGGTGAATTGTCCCCCGCATGCGCCTGCGCCGGGGCAGGCCGCGCTTTCGAGCGCGGCGAATCGCGCATCACTCATGTTTCCGCGCGCGTGTGTTCCAATCGCTTCGTAAACATCCTGGATCGTGACGGCATGGCCCTCGAACTGGCCGGGAGCGATCGAGCCGCCATACAGGACCAGGGCTGGAATATTCAGACGAGCGGCGGCCATGATGCCACCAGGTATGGTCTTGTCGCAGCCGACTAAAATAATGATGGCGTCGAACATATTTCCGCGCGTGACCAACTCGATGGAATCCGCGATCACTTCGCGGCTCACCAGCGAGGTGCGCATGCCTTCGGTGCCCATGGTGATGCCGTCGGAGATAGACACGGTGTTGAACTCCAGCGGGGTCCCGCCGGCCGCGCGAATCCCGGCCTTCACGTCAACCGCAAGCTCTCGCAGGTGGTAGTTGCAGGGGCCAATTTCGATCCAGGTGTTCGCTACGCCGATCAACGGCTTGGCAAAATCGTCGTCCTTCAGGCCGCAGGCGCGCAGCATGGAGCGGGCGCCCGCGCGGTTGGGTCCGTCAACAAGCGCGTGGCTTCGTGGTTTTGGTAAAGGTGCGGTCACTGCGTCGTTCCTCCAAGCAAATCCTTACAAATCCAAAGAAATTCAAGCACCCAAAAAAACTAAAGCCATCATCCTGGTCCGGATGATGGCCCTGAAAATCTTCGTTGCTGCTCTGGCTAGGCCGCCATCATCCTGGTGTACAGCCCCGAATCACTACGGGGCTGATTCGTACGACGACACGAGAAACCTCGACCGGTATAACGGCCGGAATGGCTCGCGCGTGCGTGATGGCGTTGCAGATCATGACAACGCCATGAAGATACAGGATCAAGGATAGGAAGTCAATCAGTCCAATTAATACTTATGCGACGCCCGATAAATTTGGCTTATCAAGCTAATATATGGGTCAGCACCTGCGCCCAGAGGTTCCGCGTGCCAGAGTGCGTAGTTAACACGCTCCATGCCCTTACACCCTGGTTAGCTGCGAGACTATTTGACAGCGCTGTGACGTCTTCGTGGCAAATATTTGCGCCGTTCGCGCATCTCATAGGTCTGGTCTGGGAAACAAAGTGGCTGTCTCTGCAAAGTGAACCGGCGAGGAAAGTGATCCAGGGAACGCCGCGGAAATTGGCCGCAAAGGACGTGACGGTGCATCGTACCGACGTGTTTGTCATTGGTGGCGGGCCTGCTGGATTGGCCGCAGCCATCGCAGCGCGAGGAAAAGGTTTCAGCGTCACCGTGGCGGACGGTACGCATCCCCCCATCGACAAAGCCTGCGGCGAAGGGCTCATGCCGGACACGCTGGCGGCGCTGGGCGAATTGGGCGTTTCAGTCAGCCCGGCAGATGGGCACCCGTTGAGTGGGGTCCGCTTCCACGGGCGAGAGCACGAGGCCAGCGCGAATTTTCCCGGTGCCCCGGGAATCGGAATGCGGCGGCCACTGCTCCACGAAAAACTAATCGAAAGAGCGCGGGCTTGCGGGGTGTCCTTACTCTGGGACACTCCCGTCGTAGGGATCACCGAGCAGGGCGCGGAGCTTGCCGGAGGGCTCTTCCCGGCAAAGTGGATTGTCGGCGCGGATGGCATCGGCTCTCGCGTGCGCAAGTTGGCGGGTCTCGAACCGTCCGCGCTCAACGATTGCCGCTATGCCGTACGTCGCCACTATCGTATGGCGCCATGGTCCGAGTTCGTGGAGGTTTATTGGAGCGGCAGCGCGCAAGCATATGTTACGCCGGTGAATCAGGATACGGTTTGCGTGGTATTGATGTCGCGCGATCGTGACACGAAATTCGATTCGTTAGAGACGCAGTTTCCAAAACTTGCCACGCGCCTGAAATGGGCAACGCTGGCGAACAACGAGCGCGGCGCGGTTACCGTGACGCGGAAGTTGCCGCGTGTTTACAGCGGGCGAGCGGCGTTGATCGGAGACGCTTCCGGAAGCGTGGACGCGATTACGGGAGAAGGGCTTTCTCTGGCATTCCGGCAAGCGATTGCGCTCGCCGACTCGCTGGAGGCGAACGACCTCAGCCAATATCAACGCGCGCATCGACGGCTGGCGCATCGCCCGAGTTTGATGGGGCGCTTGATGTTTCTGCTGGCTGCGCACGAGTCCCTGCGCGAGCGGACTCTGCAGGCCTTCAGGTCTGATCCGAGAATCCTCGCACGGCTGCTAGCTGTTCACATTGGCGCGGAGTCGCAAGCGCGGCTCGCTGCTGCCGGTGCGCTGCTTGGCTGGCAGTTGGTCGCCGCCAAAAGCCTGAATCCCGCAAAACCCGAATGGGCATAGTGGGCGAGTGCGTCAGAGTTTAGTCCGAATGGAGCGCCCGGATCACATCTACCCGCGCGGCCCGCGCCGCAGGTAGCATCGATGCGACGACGGCGGCAGTCAGAAGCACCACCGTAGCGACCACCACGGGCACAAACCCTGGCATCTTGACGTCCGGAAAGTAGCTACCCGCCAGACGCGTTACCACATACCCGAATGCCGCGCCTGCGAGGACGCCCGCCGCCGCGATTACCGCGCCTTCCGCGATGACCGTTTTAAGAAGTTGCATCGGCTGCGATCCCAGCACGAGCCGGATGCCGAATTCGCGCGTCCGGGAACTGACCGAGAACGCCAGCACACCCGCAACACCGACGACGGCAATGGCAAGTGCAACGGCCGCAAAGACCCCAAACACCAATGTGTTCAGGCGATCGGACGCCAACACTTCGGCTCGGACATCTTCCAACGTGGCGGCACGCTCCACCGGCTGATCAGCGGAAATGTCGCGGATGACGCGTGTGATTGGACTCACCAACGCATAGGGATCCATCTCCGTGTGGACAAACAAACGTCCAGCCATGATCGGGAACTGATCGAAGGGATGATAGATGGCCGGCGCGGGGCCTGCGACTAGGTGCTCGTCGTCAAGATCGGCGGCTACGCCCACGATGCGCTCCATCTCGGGGCTGAAGCCGGGGATGAATTTCATGATGGGATCGGTCCACATAAGGTGGTGGTTGACGGCATCCCGATTGGGAAACATTCGCTGGGCAACGGTCTGGCTGATAATGACGACGGGTTCGCCGCCTTTGCGATCGGCCTCATTAAAATCGCGTCCTGCAATGATCGGGACACCGAGAGTGGCGAAAAATCCGGGGGAGACGGTACGCAACTCGGCGCGCTCCTCTTCTTCACCGGGGCCGCGGACATGGCCATCGACGGCGAACTGCAAGCCGGGGCCGAAGTTGCCTGCGTCACGCCAGGGAACCATGCTGCCGACGGCAACTTTTTCCACGCCGGGAAGCCCCGAGAGGCGGTGGGCCGCTTCGCGATAGAAGCCGTCGATTTGGTCGGGAGTCTTGCCGTAGGACATCACCGGAAGGTTAAAGGCGAGGATATGCCGGGTATCGAGGCCCGTCGGAGCGAATTGCAGAGCAAGAAGCGTTTTGACCAGCATACTGGCGCCGGCCAGCAGCACGAAGGAGGCGGCGATTTGCGTGATCGCGAAAATCCGCTGGCGCCGGCTCGTGCTTCCGGTGACGCGGGCGCTGCTGCTCGACAGGCTGATTCCATTTGACGCCTCGACCGACGGCAGGTGCGGGACAAACGCCAGGATCACCGCGGCCACGATGGCCAGCGCCACTCCGACCCACAGCATGCTCGTGTCGACCGTCAGTTCGAGCGCGCGGACAGAGAACCGCGACGCGTACTGAGCCAGGAGGGCCACCAGCGGCTGCGCACTCATGACCCCCAGCGCGCAACCGGCGCCGCAGAGCAACAGGCTTTCGGCCAGTAGCATCCGCCGCAGTGCTCCATTACTTGCGCCCAGCGCCGCGCGGATGGCTAGCTCCCCTTCGCGGCGCACGGTCCGCGTGAGAATCAGGTTGGCGACGTTCGAACAAGCGATGATGAAGATGAGCGCCGACGCGGCGAGCAACACCAGCAACACGGTCCTGGCGGGCGACGTGATCTGGTCCCGAAGCAACTTGGCATCAATTCGAAAGTCCGCTTTCGGAGGATACGCGTCGGGATATTGCTTAACGATGGCTCCATGGACCGCCTTTAGCTCGGCACGAGCCTGGTCGAGACTCACCCCGGGAGCGAGGCGGCCGAAAAGTTCGGTCATCCGATGGATGCGTCCGGTGACCATGGTGGCGGAGAGATGATGGGGGCTGGTGACGACGTTGCCGATGATATCGATTTCGGTTGGATAGGGCACCGAGGGTTCGAGGACGCCGACGACGGTCGCCGTGCGCGAGCCGAAGCTGTCCAGCCGGATGGTCTTGCCAAGGATGGAGGGATCGCTCTTCATCACAGTGGTCCAGAAACGGTACGTGAGGACGACCGCACCAGCCGCGTTGGGGCCGTCGTCGTGCATATCGAGCAGGCGGCCGAGCACTGGGTGCAGGCCCATGACTTCAAAGTATGATCCCCCGACCACGCCGCCGCGAACTTGTCGCGGTTCCCCGAGGCCGACGACGGCAAAGTCGATAACGGAGAAGTCGCCGAACGCGCTTAGCGTAGTGACGCCTTTGCGCAGATCCTGAATTTCCGGCACCGAAAACGCTGCATTGTCATCGCCAACGCCCGGCGCGCTCTGGCGGATATAAATCAGGCGGTCCTCGTCGCGGTTGACCAGGGGCCGAAGAAGGACGCCGCGCACCAGGGTGAAGATGGCCGCGTTGGCGCCGATTCCTAGTGCTAGCGTGAGGATCACGATAATGGCAAGCCCTTTGGTGCGTGTGAGGGAGTGCACCGCAACGCGCAGATCGCGAAGAAATGACATGGTTGGATTCCTCCAGGGCTGACCCCATAACAGCACTATTTGGGCCAATGCTAAGCGCCACATTGTAAATTGCTTACGACGGATGCGTAGGCCCTTGATGCTCGTTTTTAGGATGGGTGTGTCGCAGATTCGGACACCGGGCGCTAGCAGCGCATTTCTCGAAGAAAGAAAACATAGGACCAGTTGCCCGGCCAGCGCCGGTCCGATGCAACCGCAGCTCTAAATCAGACCCCCCGCAATATGCTCGTCGGATTCCCGCTCGGCGTTCCGGAATCTCAGTTTTTTCCTGCAAGGTCCTCGCGCACAATCGAGCCGAAAAAAAGGGAGCTTCTCTTGAAAAACACCCGCTCTGCTTCTGTTGCAGTGTCCCGACCACAAGGGGTTGGGCGCCAGCGTCTCCGAATTCATCTTTGTGCGCATCACCCATCGTGATTCTGTCGACGACTTGGTGGAAAAAGGGCACGATTTGGAAAAAGTGGCCATCTCGCGCGGTTCGTCGGCACATCGAAAACCGAATCCTGCTGTACAACAAAAGGACCATCATCTTCGAGTAGCAACCGAAGACGATTCGTTTTGCAGCCGCGCGAAGATTTCTGCCGACGAACGTTCCGTCCGTAGTAAATACCTGGTAGCCCTTCCTCTTATTCATCGGAACCCGCGGCGTTTTCCGCTTCCAGCCACCGGCGTTGGCATCGCGCCATTCTAGTTATCAATAGAGGCACCCCGTACTTAGTACCGGTACTGCGCGAGCCTTGGACACCCGCCCTTCGTTGGGACTACCCGCCAGTTATGAGCAGTGGCTGGACTAACTAGGATAGCCCTGCCTGCGATCCTCAACTCCACCGACGCATGCCTGTAAAGCAAGAAAAAGACTGAACTTGGGAACAAGAGAGAAGGGGATCATGCGTGTACTCCGCGGGAATCAAACATTAGCACTTTGTAGCCTTTTGGCGTTGACTCTGGTCTGGGTGTCTGGCTGTATCGGTATGAGCACGGCCAAGCCCTCAAGTGTCGGAGTTAACTCAGTGGCGGTGTCACCGACCAGTGCTTCCTCTGCCTTGAGCGGCAAGACACAGTTCACGGCGGCGATCCAAGGAACAACCACGAATAGCGCGGTAACCTGGACGGCTTCGATTGGGACCATCAGCATCTCAGGTGTCTTTACGGCGCCAACGAGCGCGGGAACCGGCACAATTACTGCGACGAGCGTTGCGGACCCGACGAAGTCGGCGAGCGCGACGGTTACGGTAGCTTCCGGCCAAACACCGAGAGTTACTTCGGTGATGGTGTCGCCCGCGACCGCTTCATCAGTAACTGGCGGCACCGTGCCATTTGGCGCGACCGTCCAGGGAACCACGTCAAACCTGACGGTGACGTGGAAGGCGGCATTGGGCACGATTACAGGCGCGGGCATGTACACGGCGCCGTCCAAAGCCGGAACAGACACGGTGACGGCCACCAGCGTTGCGGATTCGACGAAATTCGCTTCCGGCAGCGTGACCGTGACGGCCGCGCAGGTCAACCCGGTGGTGAACTCCATCGCGATCTCCCCGACCAGCACGCAGTTGAGCACCAGCGGCACGTTTCAGTTTGCTGGCACGGTGACGGGCACGGTGACAGACAAGTCGGTAAGGTGGAGCGCTTCGTCGGGGACGATCACCTCTAGCGGAATGTATACAGCATCGACCAAGGCCGGAACGGATACCGTGACAGTCATCAGCAACGCCGACTCTACGAAGGTAACGTCGGCCGCCGTAACGGTCAGCGCTGTGACCACACCGCCGGGAACGGCAACGTGTGGAGGGGCGCCCTGCCCAGCGTTCCCAGGAGCCGCTGGAGGCGGTGCAACTTCTGCCGGCGGTCGTGGCGGCGTGGTCATGGAAGTCACAACTACCAATGACTCGGGTACCGGATCGTTGCGAGCTTGTGTGCAGGCCAGTGGCCCGCGGACTTGCGTCTTCCGCGTGGCTGGAATCTTCAATATCACTTCGGGTGACAACTACGCCGGAAGCCCATTTCTGACAATCGCGTGTCAGAGTGCGCCGGGCGAGGTCATTATTGGCGGCCCGAATTCGAGCGGAGCGTCGCTACGTATCTCCACGCATGACGTGGTTATGCGCTACTGCACCTTCAGCCCGGACAATGTCAACACCGCGTCAGGCCCCAATACAGGCACGGTCGGCATCACGCTCGTTAACTGCCCGGGAAACGGCACGCTGACCGGTGGAGGCTGCTATAACATCATTACCGATCACATCACCACGCGCTGGTCGGGGAACAAGAGCTGGATCACCACGTCAAACTTCACGCCGGCCATCAATGGCAATGGCAACGGCACCGGACCCAACCACGCGATTACCGTGCAATGGTCCCTGGACTACGAGCCACACGAAGGCCACCCAGTAGGCTTTGGCACCGCCACCGACGAAACTTGCGTGGGCACACGCAATAATCCTTCTTGCCTGTCTCCGTACGAGACCGATATCGATTTTCACCACAACCTGTTCGTCAACGTTGACCATCGCATCCCGGAGAACTCGAACGGCTCCACGCGATGGATCAACAACATCATTTATAACTGGAGCTTCTACGCCAATGAATGGCTGGGCGCGGAAATCATCGACGACATCAACAACAAGTTCGTCAAAGGCAACCTGAACGGCAACGCGCAGGCGCATCCGATCCACTTCACCACGAACAGCCCGGAGATGAGCGGCGCTCCATCGGTGTACGTCTCGGGAAACATCTTCGGAAGCGCGGGAGCCAATAGCGTGGCCGGCGACCAATACGGCTCGCTCGTCGCGAATATCACCGGCGAGAACGGCGACGAAACCGGCCCGATCCCAAGCGGTTGGGAACGTAGCGCGGCGATGGATGCCAGCAATGCGTTTCCGATCGTCGCGGACCCGGCCGATCACCTCGACAGCGTGCTCCTGGGGACGGTGGGGAATTCGCAGCACGTGGACTGCAGCGGAAATTGGGTGGCGCACAGAGACTCCGCGGACCTGCGCATCGTCTCGCAATACCAGAACGGCGGAGATGGTGGCTTCTGGCCCAACGGCGTAACCTACACGGGCTCATCGACCATTCCCGCGCCAACCGGTAACTGGCAGGATCATCCGGTGACGAACTTCAATGCTTGCCAGGAATCGCTGCACGATGGAATTCCCGACCAGTGGAAGACGCTGAAGGGCCTCAGCACCACCGACGCGAATTTGTACAAAAGGACCGCTCCGAACGGGTACACGTACTTGGAGAACTATGTGAACGGAGTGGACAACAACTAACCCAAAAGAATTTCTCAGAGCAGAGATGCAGCGGGGAAGCAGGGACCTTCGTCAGATTCCTGCTTCCTCATTTTTTGTCTCAAGCGACTCCACTGCGCTTTCGCGTCGCTCAAAGCGCGATCGAATACAGTCTTAATCGCTTGCTTAGAAAATCGTGGTCAAGCGGAGCGCGTAACTGCGCGGCGCAGCGATGGCGTTGCCGGAAAAGAGACCGGCGAAGTCGATGACATTGAGGCGCTTGTTGATGTTTTGCATGTCGGCCTGAATACGCACCTGAAGCTTTTCGGTGCGCCACAGATCGGCCCCGAGAGACGCGTTGACCGACAGAAATGGCCGAACGCGGCCGTTGTCGAAGTTGGCGCGATCGACGACTTGCAGGGAGTACTGCGCGAGAGCCTCCTGCCGGGTTCCTGCGAACGCAAACGGAAGCCCCGAGCCATACTCCGCGCCGACCCCGCCCCAGACCCTACTCGTGAATTGATAGCGCACGCGTGTCCGCACAGTGTGGCGTTGATCCTGCGACACCCAGAACCGGCCGCTGAGTTGGTTGAGCGCGTTGCTGGCCGCGTCGCCCAGGAAAAGTCCGCCCGTGACCGGAAGATACGCGGAGCCAACGCTGTACGAGTAGCTCACGAACCCGTTGACCCTCTTCCAGTGAGGGACTTCGATCTTGCCCTCAGCCCCGTAGATGTTGGCCTTTCGGAACGCAATGGGGAAACTCACGGCGGTGTTGAGCAGTTGATCGTCGTCCGCGAAGTTGTTCGCGCGGCGATTGAAGACGTTGACGTCGAGTTTTAACTGGCTGAAGAACCCTTTACTCGCGCCGAGTTCGTAATAGTTGCCGTGCGAAGGCTGCACCGGAAGGCGCAAGACGTTATCGCTTAGCGAAATGACCTGTGGAGAGCTGGAGATGAGGATATTATCGGCGGAAGGCGTCTGGAAAATTCGGTCATACGAGGCATGCAGAACGAGGTCGAGTTTAGGAAAGTAGTAGGCCAAACCCAATCGCGGACTAAACGCATTCTGATTGACCAGCAATTGGTAGTGATCCCAGCGCAGCCCGGCGCTAACCGTCCAGCGACCCAGCCGGATTTGATCCTGGACGAAGGCCGCCTGCTCCAGGTCAGGTTTGCTGCCGATGAAGTTAAACGTCCCCGGCGTGCCCGGATCGAAACGCGCGAAATCGGTGATGACGTCGTTAAAGCGCTCGTGGAGGAAGGTGGCATCGGATTCGACGCCCGCTTTCCACTCATGGCGCCCGTGGTGAATCGAGACGCTGCCCTTGAAATAACCCTCGCGAAAATAGTTGTGCCGCAAGGCGATCACGGGAGTCGCGAGGGCGTTGGAGAACAGATCGTTGGAGTTGTCGCGCACCATTCCGCGCAGATCCGCGACGACATTGGGCGAGAAAATGTGCTGGTACGAAGCGGTGCCCATCGTCTCGAAGTTGTCTGCGTTTTGCAGTTGGCCGGCGGCTTGTTGGAGCAGCTCGTCGGGAATTTCGAAGCGCGAGAGTTCGTGACGAACACTAAGGCTGATGCGGTCGCGCTCGGTCAGGTCGCGTTCGTAGCTGAGAGCGAAATCACCGGTAGTACCCTTGTTGGTGAAATCTTGCGGTACCACCGGATTCAGATACCGCTCAGTCATATCCCCGCTGGCGCTGCCGACCAATGTATTTTTGCCCCAAAGATACTGCACCAAAGCAAAAGCCCCAGCGGTGTTGAAGCTGCCGCCGGACAGCACCACCTGGCCGTGCAAGCCTTCGCGTGAATCCCGCGCAGTATTCACTTCCACGACGCCGCCCATCTTGCGGCCATACTCCGCGGGAAAAGTCGCGGTATAGATGCTCATCGATTGCACGTCATCGGCTTCAATCTCCGGCCCAAAGCTGGGGGAGCGATTGTCCATCAGTGGAATTCCGTCGACGACGATTTGCGTTTGGTATTCCGAGCCACGCGG